>Ga0187851_10005397_pt1 | contig 10208 bp, 11 predicted proteins | sample June2016WEW_6_10_FD_132997 | JGI IMG/M metagenome (GOLD analysis project Ga0187851, IMG submission 132997) | Peatland microbial communities from SPRUCE experiment site at the Marcell Experimental Forest, Minnesota, USA - June2016WEW_6_10 | ecosystem: Environmental > Terrestrial > Soil >... | reverse complement strand
GCCGATGCTTTGCAGATAAAGCCAGAACCGGCGCAACTCGCCTTCCCGGTAGTAAACCGTCTCCGGCGAGTAATGACGCACCCGCAGCGATTCCAGGTATTCGGTCATCACGGGCGGGACGGTGATAAGTGGTCTCCTTTTCCTCATGGCCGGACTCCATTGTTTTGTGTTTTTGGTATATGTCCCCGCGAAAACGGCGCGAGGTTTGGGGGCGAAGTCAATAATCCGTTGGATTGACGCGGGTTTTCCCGCTTCTGAACCTCGCGTTTCGGCACCTGCGAGGTGGGTGCGAGGTGCCCGTTTTGGGGTGCGAGGTTGGTCAAAACACCTGCGAGGTTTGCTTCTTTCCGCAACTGCTCGACCGATTTGAGGCCCGCCAAAAACCTGCCGCCTTCCGCGTGCTGCTCCGGCTCATACACCAGCCGATACTGATACGTCTGCCCAAACCGCCCGGACAACGGCACGACGTATTCCATTTCCACCAGTTCATCCAGATGCGTCCGCAGCCGAGTATCGCCCCACTTGAACGCCTCGCGCAACTCGCGCCGGTTAAAGGTGGTGGTAGCACCACTGGCCATTTTGCCGGTGGCGCTGCCACCTTTTTGAGCCATGTAATCAGCGATGAGCCGCAGCAACTCCCGGCCTGGCTGCGACAGGTCATCGAGGCTGTGGCCGAACAACTGGTGCGCCACTTCGTTCGCGATGGCGATGTCATCGAGCGTCGTTTCAATGTAGTCGCCAAGCTCGGCGTCGTTCTGCATGGGCCGCTGCAACTGGTGCAGGAACGTCACGGCTAAAATCAGGTTCAAGTATTTGGGCTGGTCGCGCCGGACCAGCAGATGCTCGTCGGGATACGACAGCAACGGCTCAAACGGGTTGATGACCTTCAACGGCTTTAACAGCCGCTGGAACGCATGATGCCGTTTCAAAATCGCCTCGCGCAGCAGCCGCTGCCGCCAGCCTTCCCGCGTGTGGCTCTGGCGTTGCGCCGTCAAAATCGCCCGCGTCTGCTCCGGCGATTCGTCCACGCTCACGATGATGAACCGGCTCCGCGTCTCGGCGTCCGTTTGCGGATTGGTCGTCGTCTGAAACACCGCCGTCGGGCCGTGAACCGTGTTGACCTGGGTTTCGAGTTTGCCGGTCAGCGGATTTTTGATGGTGCTTTCAATGACCAGTTTTTTCGCCGAGATAAGATTGCGGATGGCGTAGTCTGCCCCCTGCGCCCCGGCCAGTTCCTCGACGGCCAGCACCTTATGTTTCAGCGAGTCCTCGCCCTTGTAAAACAACGCCCGGTCGGTCAGCGAAGTGAGTTTAATCAGCTCCTCGTCGGGGCAGAGGCAAAGTATGGTGTCCTGCAAATGACTCTTGCCCGAACCGCTGCCGGAGAGCGTCAGCAACGCCAGCGGATCGGGCATTTTCCGGCTGGTCATCACCAGATAGCCAATCAGCTTGTTGGTCGCCTCACCCACCAGGCCGAGCTTTTCCATGTCCCGCAAAATTTCTTCGGCCAGGTCGGGATGCTTTCCAAGCTTCAACGCCTCGGCCTTGTCCGTGTCCGACACCAGCACCGTCTGGTTCTGCGTGCCTTCCAGTTGCTTTTGGGCATACGCCTCCACCTGGCTAATGAGCCGGTTCACGTCCGCCTCGACGATTTCCACCGCCACCCGAAACAGCCTCGCCGCCTCGCCCATGAACATCCGCCGCGAACGGCTCAGGTAAAAATCCACCGTGTCTATGTGGAAGCGTCCCGCGTTGGCCGGGTCGCCGCTGACAGCCTTCACCGTCGCCCGCAGCCGGGATGCGCCCTGCTGTTCGATGGCGCGTAGCTGATAGCGCCGGTTGCCGTAGCGGGCAATAAAGCCGTCCGGCGTCATTTCGATTTTTTCATCCCCGGCATTCAACGGCACGGCGTTCGGGTTCGCCTCGTCGGGCAGCGGATGCGCCGCTTTAAGCAACGCTTCAAAATCCTGGTGGCCGGCCCGGCTAGGGCCGAAAAACTCGTTGGCGTCCTTCACGCCCTCCGGCCATTTGACGACGTGGACGTGCTTGACCAGCGGCGGCTGGTGGCCCTCCGCAAGGAGTTTTTCCAGCCGGGCCGTGGCTTCCGCCCCGGCCTGGTCGTTGTCCAGACACAGATAAATTCCGGTCGTGTTGTTCTCCCGCAAAAGTTTCTCGTGGTCGTCCGTCCAGCCGTTCGCCCCATACAACGCGATCACGTTTTTGAAGCCCGCCTGCCACAGGCTCATCCCGTCCAAAATCGCCTCCGTGATAAACAGCGTTTGATTGATTTTAGCCGCCGTGCCGTTCCACACGCCGCGATGCGGGCCGGGCAGGTAGAGATGCTGCGGCGCAGCCGCATTGGATGAAGGCCCCGCCTTCCGGCCGTAAATGCCGGCGACGTTGCCGGTGGCGTCGAAAATAGGCACGGTGATGCAGCCGCGAAAGTGTTCCTGCCCCCTGGCGTTCAACACGCCCAAGGTTTTCAGGCTCTGGATGAGCGCGCCGGATTTCGGCAACGCCTGGTGCAACGTCCCGTTGCTGTATCCGACTTGAAACACCTCCAGCATTCCCGCGTCGGTCAGATTCCGTTGCTTCAAGTAGGCCATGCCGCCCGCGTCCTTGCGCAGCGTCCGGTGATAGAACGTCACCACCCGTTGCAACAACGTCCCGGCATCCTGCGGGTTTAACATCTTGGCCGGTGCCGCCGGTGCCGCTGGTGGCGTGGCAAAGGTTGCGCCGCTGTTCTCTTTGAGCCACGCAATCGCCTCGCTCTTGGTCAGCCCGTCCTGGCGCATGATGAAGTCAATGACGCTGCCGCCCGCGTGACAGCCGAGACAGTGGAAAAGGTTTTTGGCGGGCGTGACGTGGAAGCTCGGCGTTTTTTCCTGGTGGAACGGACACAGGCCGACGAAGTCCTTGCCCTGCTTCACCAGCTTGACGCCCCGCGACTGCACCACGGCCACGAGGTCAATGCTCTGCTTGAGCCTGGTCAGGTCGGCGGGATTCATGGCCAGGATTTCCATTCGCCGGTTTGCGGGTCGCGCTCGCCCCGGTAGCCGTCCGTGTCCAGCATCCGCTGCCAGCGTTGCCGCACCACGGCGGGACAGTGCAACGCCTGCTGGAGGAGGCAGCGTCCGTGGTCGTTCCAGCCGCAGAGCATTTTGAGCCGCTTGTCCCAACCGTGCTGATACGCCTCCCGCATCACCGCCCGCCCCAAGTCGGCCAACTCCGGCGCGACGCCCGCCGCCAGCGCCTTGCGCTGCCAGCGGTCCCACGGATAATTGCCTGGCTCGCATTGCAGGTCGGGCGGGACGTGCGGGGCGGATGTTGCGAGAACACCCGCCCCGGCGCCTAGCGGTGCCTCGGATGCGGGGTGCGGGAAAGTTTCCGGTTCCACCGCGTCAGCGGACGGGGCGGATGCCGCCTTGGGAGCAACATCCGCCCCGGCGCTTCGCGGTGCCTCGGGCATACCAGTGCCTGTTTGTGCCGGTGCGTGGGGGAAAGTTTTCGGTTTCATCGCGGCAACTCCTGCCAGACCGTTTTCAGCAACGCCTCCATTGCCCGGACTTCCACCAGGATGAGAAAGCCCACTTCCGTCACCATCGCCGCCTCCAGCGGTTCGGCTTGCGGATGCTTTCCGCAGGCTTCCAGCAAACCGGCCAGCGCAAGGGCGCGTTTGCATCGGGTGCTGATTTCGTCGAACGCATCGAGCCGCCGTGACTCGGCCAACCGCCGGGCCTGGCGCGACAGCCTTCGCCGGGTCTTCCGCGAGGGCGTCAAGCGGGAACTTGACTGTTTTGACATGCCCGCACATTATCAATGGTGTTGATAATCATGCAAGCCTTTTCGATTACTCTGCCCGGCCCCGCGTATGATGTGCTCATGCCATCACCCGGCAGACCATCTAAAAAACCGCGAACGCCGTTCGGTGAACGGCTGGTCGCTTTGCGCGAAGCCGCCGGCCTCTCCCAGGCACAGGTTGGCGAACAGTTGGGGATTACCCAGCACGCTTACGCTTATTGGGAGCGCAACTCGGTTGCCCTGCGCCCGGAACAGTTGGTGCGGTTGGCCGATGTCCTCCATACGACAATGGAAGAACTCGTTCGTGACAACACTTCCAAGCGGCACGGTGGCGGGCCTTCGGGCAAAGCCCGGCAAGCCTTTGATGCGGTGTCCCGACTGCCACGCCGACAACAGGCGAAGATTGTCGAGGTCGTGGAAGCGATGATCGAGAAGCACGGCAAAGGCTCGTAAGCCGGGCAGGCGATGCACCAGCATCGCCACGCTCCCGGCCCGGCCCGTTAAACCGGGAACCCCATTAACCGGCGGGTGACGGCCAGGTGATCGCCCGTCCGGGACTGGCTGGTCAGTTCCGCCTCGTCCGGCAGGGTCGTCCATAATTCCCATTCGGGCGTCTCGCGCTCAATATGCCGTAGCGCAATGAACGCCCCGCACTTCAATCCGGCCAACACATCTTGGCTCGCCCCCTGCTGGTTCAAGGCCCGCCACGTTCGCCGAAACTCCGCCAGCGTGGCTACGGCAAGGGCTTTTGATGATAGCTGGTCGGCGTTCGCTGGGGCTTGTTCTTCACCTTGATTTTTGTTTTTCATAAGCTTTTTTTTTGACGACCGCCGTTCGTGTCCCGCTGTGCGCTTTGTTCTTCACCAACCGGGAGCCAGCGGGCCGCTCGCGCCAGCGAATCGCAGTCGTCAGCGCCAGCAAAAGCCATGACCGACGATGAAAGGGCAAAAGGGAAGCGGCGGGCGTGGCTTTTGCAGCCACCCAGCCCCAAAAAAACAAACCAGTTCCCCGCTGGGTGGCGGTGGCGCTCCCATTGTCGGCCCGGTGGCGGACGAGAACAAAGCGCACTGCGGGACACGAATGGCGCGCACGCTAAAAACGCGCCATGACCAAAACAACCAACCCCAAACCGCTGCCCCCGGCAGGGCCGATGAACCAATCAAATTTCCAGCCATGACACGCGGCAATGAACGGACGAACCACCGGCACACGTCCGGCGTGACTTCGTTCCGTTGTCCGGTTGGTGACGGCGAACGGCACGACGCCCGGTGCGGACACTCTGACTGAACGGTGTTGGCGTCCGCTCCGGGCGGCGGGACGGGCGACGTTCACGAACCGGCTGACTCCGGGGCAGCGTCGAGTCAGGCGAGTTTGGCGGCGTAGTCTTTTAAGGGGAAGCCATGCTCGCCTGTCTCGGCGCTGGGGGGAACATCCAGGCTTGAACGGCTGGCGGGCTTGGCAGAACATTCCAGAGAACGGAACGGGGGATGGGGATGGCCGGGCGCGCCAGCGCCCGGTCGTCCCCGTCCCCCTTCCTTGTCTTTTTGTAACAACAGTAAACGAGGGAGCTACCTTTGCACTATGGCCATGAAGCGGCAATCGCTCAAACTGGACGAAATTGACTGGCAAGCCCTGATGGGCATCGCCGCTGATTGCGGCTGCGAATACCGGGATGAACCGTCCTGGCGGCGGTTGATTGACCACATTGCCAGCGGCAGGCTGACGGTGGTGAACAGGCCGGACAAGCGTATCCAAGCCTTTCAAGAGAAGCTGCGAAAGCCGATCCGGGAACAGCGGCACCAAGAGCAGGCCATCAACTGGACAGCACAGGCCGAACGCGAGCGGTTACGCCATGAGCGGAAGCGGCGGGCGGCAGGCATTGCGCCGCGTGGCGCACAGGAGGCGCTGGAGCAAGCGACGGGATACCGTGATGAGTTCGGGAGGCTCACCGAATAATCGGCCGTTTTTTGTCCGGCGCGTCTGCGACGTTCCATCGGGCGGCGTTTGATTCGTCCGGTGATTTTTTGTCGAGCCGCCACTGCGGCGGGCTGCGGTCGGCCAGATCGCCGATTCGAGGCGGGGTAAGTGTCATGGCTGAAAATCCCCGAAATAGGCTGAACCAGCCCGAAAATCAGCCACTTGCGACGCCCGCTTTTGCCCGTCCCGGGGCAGGGTCCGGGCCGTAAATTCCCGGAAAGAGGCGGAATAAGGCGGAAGATCAACCGCTTGTGACAACGCCGGTTTTCCAGCGTTGAAGGGCGTTGACGGCTAATGTTGAAGGGTGTTGAAAAGCGTTTAGCGGCGTTGAACCGGGAGCGCAAATGGCGGCAAACGGCGGCAACTGCCAGTGACCAACGGCGGCATATTGCGGCAAGTCCGTGGCCGCCTTTGGCCGCTTTTTGCCGCTCCGGTTCTGCGGGCCTGCCTTGACCTCTACCACCGTAAGGAGATGGTGTCTCGTCGCAAAACTGTTTTCCCGATGCTTCGCTTCATCGCCTTTTGTCGCTCGCCCTGAACGTAGGGCAACTGCCCGGCATGGATGGTTCGCGGTCGTGGCCTGGCCGTGGATGGTTCGCAGCAGGGTTAGCAAAACGGTTCGCACCGTGGTTAGCAGCCGCTTCGCACCTCGGTTAGCAAACGTGGTTGGCACCTGACGCAGCAACAGGGTTCGCAACACTGGAAGCAACACGGTTGTCACCATGCGAGGCAACATCCGAAGCACCACGGTTGGCACCAGAGTTGGCATTTCACGAAGCACGTCGGTTGGCATCGAGCGAAGCAGCCAACGCAATATGAGACGCAACACCTGGCGCAACATTTCACGCAGCATCACGCGACGCATTTCGCGCAACAGGGGCGAAGCACAGAACCCCTTGTCCCTTTAAGGGGTAAGGCTTGCGCTGTCCAAAATGGGCTTCCCGCCGCCAACCTTGGCCGGACGCTCCACCGGATTTCCGGCGTTAAATCCCCGGCCACACCTCGGATAAAAATCGGATAATTCTCGTCCAACTTTCGTCCGGCTTTCGTCCGGGCCTCGTCCAGCTTTCGGCTAATTCTCGTCCGCAAAATCACCTAACTTCGTTAGAGGTCAGGCGTGCCGTCTGGAATGGGCCTGAACGGGACGTGTTACGGCTCCCCCTTGCTCTGGCAAGGAGAATGGCGTCCGTCATAAAACAGCCTCATCGCACGGCGGTTTTTTCCGAAAGGCATAGCCCCAAAACATGGCAACCAGCATGAAGACCAGTCCAATCCACCTCAACAGATGCACATGGCGAAAGAGGATGAAAAACAGGCCAGCCAAGATGACCAAAACGACCAAAGCATACCAGTAACCAACACTGTGCATGATGCCCTTGAGCCGGTTGAATGAACCGAAAAGCATGAACACGAAGGCCACCATCGGCAAAGCCCATAAAATTACTCCGACCAACAAAATTTCGTGGACAATGTTCTCTTGCCCTGCGCCCGAACCATCGCCGCCACATGCCATCACACAAAAAAAGTAAATCGCCTTTTCTGAAAATATCGTCCACGCAACGGCTCCAGCCGATGCAAACAACGCCATCAGAAGACGGGTGGAAAATTTCATCGAAACGATTCTTTGACGGCTAACGCAAAATCGCCGAGCCGGATGGATTGATGGCATACGAAAGGCGAACCATGCCCGGTATTTGGTCGTTGTAATAGGCAAACAGTTCGATGGTGATGCGCCCATACACCTGCCCGTTGTTCAGCCGAACATAAAACCGCTTCTCGCCGGTCGAATCGCCCCAGCCACTGCCAACTTTTTGCTCAAACTGGAATGATGGCGTGTAACCGTCTGCCGGTGCCAGATACATGGATGAGTCTGCCGCCGCCAACAACCCGCCATTCAGCACGTCCATCTCACACGACCAGTCGTATCGCTTGCCGTAGGTAATCTGCTCCGGTCGCTTGACCCACACCTTCAAGTCACCGTCGCCTGATTCGGCAATGGTGCCTTTAGCCAGGTCAATCACATACGGCCTGCCGTCCGGCTCAATGTGGAACGACTTTCCGCCCGTTATCAGTTGCTCGTGGACGTTTGTGCTCCACATTTTGAAAACCACCGGCTGCTCCAAGCTACCGCTGGATGGACCAAAGCCGCGTTTCGTGGGTTCCACTTCATAGCCGTCCTTTTGAATGGACGCCAAATCAAGCGAATCACCCTTCAGCCCATTGATTTCAAAACGTCCATCCGGCCCCGTTATCCGTTCAAAAGGAACTTCGTTCGCCCCAAGTTCCATCGCCGCCGGGTTGGGCGCAGTCAATTGTTGAACGGTCACTTTCACATCCACGCCCGCAAGCGCATTGCTGTTTTGGTCAATGACCAGCCCGTAAAACTCGACGGGGACATTTTTCCCTTCAACAAACTTCGCAGTCACTTCCGCGATTCCTATGCTGTTTGCAGCCGAAGGCTTCGGAGTTGCCGGCGTAGTAATGGCCGGAGGCGTTCCGGGAATGCTTTGACTTGCAGCACTTGCAGCGGTTGCCGGAGTCGCCGGAACATTATTCGTGGCTTGAGCCATTGAAGTCGGCTCCGGGTTGGCCGGGGGTCGAACTGGCCGCAGCCAAAACACAATGGCCAGTATCACCGCAACAAAGACCAGGACGAAAATTACAAATCGTGGTCTCATGGTGATTTCAATTTCATTTTAACAAGCACTTCATTCCAAAACTGCCAGCGTTGCGGATTATCGGAACGGAACTCACCGCTATGGTAGATGTGTTCGGTGCTAAAATTGTAAGGAGGGATGTCTAGTTCAACCTGATTATTAGTCGAAAAAACGCCTCCAACATTCGGCTGCATTCCGAGCGCATAGCTGCGGGATTGGATGATTTCATCAAATAGTTCGTAGGTATTGCCAGGGAAAAACAATTCGGTCGAGCCGGAGTTCTTGTAATAAAAATCAGGCGGCGTAAATGAATAGTTGAGATCGAGGACTGGCTTTGAGTTTTGAAACAACAACCATGCTTTATTTAACGCCCAGTCGTTGGTGTTGTAAAAGTTCACATAGGTTCCAGCGCCGACACTGCTGTTGAAATAGCAAGGCGCTCCACTTGTCCAGTAGTGAGCATAACAATCGGGTGCCCCCCAATCTTCCGTCAGTGTATATGGGGTTGTCGTCGGATCGTAAGCATGGGAAGAGACTGCGCCTTGCATCGCCACATAAGTGTTAACGACCTGGGTTGAACCCGCCAGCCGCAAGGCTTCGCCGGCAACGACGTTGCCCAAACTGTGCGCCGCCAGATAAACGTGACCGGGATATATCGCATTCAAATCATTCAGCTTGTTCAGCAATCCCTGTGCTGATTGCCATGCTTGCGACTCACTCGAACCAAATTGCACAGGATTCTGTGCTGTCGGCCAATTGAACGCGCCAAACCGCCCCTGGTAGCCCTGCCAGTAAAGCCGCTTATACGCGGTCTCGGCGTAGCGGTCTTTCTCCCAAGGCTTCATGTTATAGCCATGCGCCAACAAAATGTAAGGCGTGCTGGTGTCCGTCGGCAGTGTGTATTCAAAAGCGGATTCACCTGCCGATAACCCTTCTGTTGTCAGAATGGCATGGGTCAATGGCGCAACGCTCGGCTGGTCTCCGACTGTCCACCGCTCATACAACTGCTTGATGTCCACGATTTGAATATAGCTGGTCGTCTGCGCCAGGGTGTTGCCGCTGCCATCGGCAATCGTCAGCGTCAGCCCGCCACTGCCATTGTTCACACCGCACCAGATGAAGTGATTGCCTGCCCAGCCGCTGCTGGGATTCAGTTGGATGCTTTGCCCCGGCCCCAACCGCCCGACATAGCGGCTTTGCAGGGCGTTGGTTTGTGTGACGGCAACGGTCTCATTGGTCTGGTAGCCGATGCCACCATCGGCGTCTGCCGCCTGGAACAAATCTATCGTCGGGTTGGCAGAGTTTGGATTGCCAACATCGCCCCAACTCAAGGTAATGGTGCTATTCGTTGGCAAAAGAGTCAGCAAGTTGGTCGTGATGCCGCAAACCCACAACCGGGCAAAATCTTCAAGATCACGGGTGCAAGGAATGGCACGGTAGGCGTAACCGTTGGCCAGAACATTTGAATAATTGCAATCCGGCGTGATGGTCGAGGGGGCAACAGGGCTAAATGCAATTTGCTGGTCATCTTGCTCGGGCATGTGGAAGATGCTGTCATTATCCCAGCGGTCGAAATTGCTATCACACCAAAAAATATAGGGCGAACTACCCGAAGTGCTGTCCGGGCCATTAAAGGACAGGTCCATTGTGCCATCATGGTTCTTATCTAATACAAAAAGGCCGCTCTGCCTTTTCGCCGCAACCCGCCTGTTTTCAGGCACTAAAGCTCCCCTTCCTGCCGGTCGGCCTTGGCCGCATCGGCGATTTGACCGG
>Ga0187851_10005393_pt1 | contig 10216 bp, 9 predicted proteins | sample June2016WEW_6_10_FD_132997 | JGI IMG/M metagenome (GOLD analysis project Ga0187851, IMG submission 132997) | Peatland microbial communities from SPRUCE experiment site at the Marcell Experimental Forest, Minnesota, USA - June2016WEW_6_10 | ecosystem: Environmental > Terrestrial > Soil > Wetlands... | reverse complement strand
AACTTATTAAAGGAATGATGCACATGGAATACTCTCTTATTTAGAGTGACTACTTTAACGTAACCTTTTTATTCTATTAAATGTTAATATCATTTGTGAATAACTATGTTTTCAGCAAAAGATTTTGAATTAGATTGCATTAGCACAGCAGGTTTTAGATGAAGGAAATTATCCTATTCAAGAGATTACCAGTGTAAAAGATAAGAAAACCAGGATTACAGCCGGCAGTGTAGATTACGAAAATGGAATGATAATGGTCCTCGTTGATTATTCATTATATCCGACTTTTTTGAATGAATATGTCAGTTTTGATGAAGGAGAACATGATAATATGCTTGATGCTGATGATATAGTTAGAAGATTAATTTTAAATCCTAATGAATACGTGGAATTACCAACATGGTAAAATGTGATTATTGATAATCCTCATGATTTGGAGGAATTGGTATTTTACACTTTTTACATTTTTTGTTGGCCTGAAGTTTTCTCTCTTGTATTTTAGATTCAATTGCCAAATGCTTACCAAACTGTTTAAGTTACTCATTCTACTGCATGGATATCTTAAGTAACTTAATTTTCATTATAAATATAATATTTATCCGGTTAATCATGGATGATAGTACTTAATTTTTTTTAGTTGATTTTTAGACTATTTACTATGGTCATGAAATCATTATGAGCATAGGGAGTCGTAGCATTTGGTGAATAGTCTAACTGGACTTCACAATAATTATTACCTTTCTTTAATACAGCTACTTCGACGTAGATGGGAGGGTCAGTTATTAAACCGTTTTCAGATGTCTGGAATATCATATCAAAACCTGTTAATCCATTTATATTTAAAGTATTATTTGATAATAAATGGTAATTAGGGTACGGTGCAGATTTACTGTTAATCTGATTACTCGTATGAGCAGTGCTATACATATTTACAAAATTATTCATATAATCAGTTAAACTCTCATTATTAGAATTTGAAGAATTTATACTTATTATTGATATATTAACTTCTCCAGAACCATTAGTTTGCACTAAAGTAGTATTATTACTTACGGTATTGATTTTCCAGTTATTAGGAGTATTAAAAGTATATGATGATGATATTCCACTAAATATTAAAGAAATCCCTACAATAAGAAATAAAGCAATAAGAGAAATGGATATAATTCCTAATTTAACTTTTAAGCTTCTTCTGCCCCACCAACCTTTTTTAACTTTTTTATCCATCCCAAACCCCATCCTTATCAAAATCAAAATTTTATATCACATATTTTTTATTTACAAATTGATAAATAATACACCTTTTAAATTATAATAATGTATTTTATTAATTTTTAATCATATTTAACTATTTTTTTATTTTAAAGAACATACTCGTTAACTGGACATTTTTGACTGCTAAGTAAAGTAATTTGTTAGCTATATAATTAGCTTCAACTCTACAAAAGCCAACTCTCATATTTGTTTACTTATCTTTTGTATTTAGAAATTTAACACCTTCCCAATAGTTGAATTAGTTAACTATTTTATTATAAACCAAGTTCAATGAATCAGATAATTTGAATAAATATTTATTGATGATGATTAATACAAATTTCACATTCCCAGGTAGGTTCTATTAAATTCATTTGTAGGTACTATCATCCTTGGTACTTGACCCATTCTCAGCTTTAAATAATAGGAACAAGTAAGCAAATGAATGTTATTTTAAAAATTTTAAATTTAAATATAAAGTTTTTCAAATATTTTCAAATAAAATTTAATTAAATTAATAAACAAGATTCAACTTAAAATATAAAATATTAAATCTCAAAAGAATATTTTTATGGAATTTAACTATGACTAACCCTGACGAAATAAATAAAAAATTTAATTATTCTTCAGAAATGTTATCTGCTATTTTTGAACTGAATCCGGACGCTATTGTTCTAACGACAGTATCTAATGGTAAAATTATCGATTGTAATCAAGAATTTCTGAACCTAAACGGTTATTCACGAGAAGAAGTAATTGGACATACCGTAGTGGATCTTAATTTGTATAGTTTAGAGGAACGCCAAGCCTATATTAACAACATCCAGAGTAAAAAGACCATATCTGATTATGAAATGGAATACTTGCAAAAAGATGGCTCATCTATATACATTCTTTATTCCGCCCGAATAATCACCGTTAACGGAGAACAACTAATATTAAACGTGGGTAAAAACATCACCGAACGTAAAAAAGCGGAAGAAGCCTTGAAAAAAAACGAAACCCGCTTAAGTGCCTATATAAAAGCCAGTTCTGATGTAGTATATCGTATGAGTTCAGATTGGAGTGGGATGTACCAGTTGCGAGGGAAAGATTTCATTCCTGATACATGTAGTCCAAGCAGCATTTGGATGAATAAGTATATTCATCCAGATGACCAGCAATATGTTCAAGAAGTTATAAAAGAGGCTATACGAACCAAGAGCATTTTTGAGTTAGAACACCGAGTTTTACAAATTGATGGTACTTTGGGGTGGACATTTTCACGAGCTATTCCAATACTCGATGAAAATGGAGAGATTATTGAATGGTTCGGCGCTGCAACAGACATCACTGAACAAAAAAAAGCTGAAAAACGTGAGCAGGAGTTATTGGAGAAGGAAAAACAGCTTACAGAGGAACTTCAATCATCAAATGAAGAATTACAATCCACTACTAAGGAACTTCAAGAGAGCAATGAAAAGCTAAATAAAAGTTTAGAAGAGTTGAGTAAATCCGAGAGTCTTTTAAGTTCAATAACGAATTCATCATCTGATGTAATTTATATTAAAGACCGTCAGAGTCGTTGGATATTTGCTAATCCGGCTTTAGAACATTTTATAGGTAGAAATGCTGATGAATTATTGGGGAAAAATGACCTTGAAATTTATTCAGATCCAGAAATAGGAAAGACAATATTAGAGAATGACAGTAAAATCATGGACTCCGGTAAAGAAGAAATTTTGGAGGAAGTTGTTGAAGCTCAAGACGGAATGCATTCGTTTATTTCTGTTAAAACACCACGTTTCAATAGGGAAGGTCAAGTTATAGGGATAATAGGAATCTCCCATGATATCACCAAACGAAAAAAGGCCGAAGAAGCACTGCACAAAAGTCAGACAGAACTTAAAAGAGCCCAACAAATTGCCCATATAGGAAGTTGGACTTGGGACATCATTGCAGATAAAGTAACATGGTCTGATGAATCTTATCATATATATGGATTGGCCCCTGGAGAAGTAGAACCAAGTTATGAACTATTTTTAAAATTTATTGTGCCAGAAGATAGAGAAAGAGTTGATCAAGAAGTAAAAGAAGCTATAGATGTAGGTAAGAAGTACAATATTACATATAATATTATACGTCAAGATGGTATCCATAGAATTGTTACAAGTGAAAATGATTTTATTACAGATGATTCAGGTAAAGTCATCAAGATGTATGGTACCAATCAAGATATAACTGAACGAAAAAAAGCGGAAGAAGCTCTTAATCAAAGTCAAAAATTGTTGTATGATATAATCAATGGTTTTCCATCTCCTATTTTTGTTAAAGACATTGAAGGCCGGTTTTTAATAATCAATAACAAATTAGAGGAATTACTTGGAGTTAAAAATGAAGAATTAAAGGGTAAAACTGATTATGATCTCATCACTAAGGAACTAGCGGAAGATTATAGGGCTAATGACCAGAAAGTGCTTGAAGAAGGAAAGGCGATGACTATTGAAGAAGAAGCAGATTTGATTGATGGACATCATACTTTTATTGCAAACAAATTCCCCATCTATGACATTAACGGTAAACCTTATGGAGTAGGCTCTATTTCCACCGACATTACCGAACGCAAACTTTTAGAAGAAAAAATCCAAAAGTTGGCGGATGTTGTGGAATCTTCAAATGATGCAATTATAACTAAATCCCTCGAAGGAATTATTACTAGCTGGAATAAGGGAGCAGAAAAAATTTATGATTATAACGCTGAAGAAGTCATCGGACAGAATATTTCAATATTGGCTCCAAATTCCCTTAAAGACGAAATATCACAGTTAATTGAAAAAATTAAACAGGGAAAACAAATAGAACATTATGAGACTTTGAGGGTAAAAAAGAACGGTACATTAATAAATGTTTCTATAACTCTTTCCCCTATCTTTGACGCTTCAGGTAAATTAATTGCCATCTCAACTATTGCTAGAGACATCACTGAGAATAAAAAAGCGGAAGAAAAAACGCAGGAATTACTGGAGAAGTTACAATCTTCTGAAGAAGAGTTAACAGCTTCCAATGAAGAATTACAGGCCACTAGTGAAGAACTTAAAACTACAAATGAAGAGCTTCATTTGCAAATGGATTTTGAAGTGGCTGCTAAAAGAGAGTTAGAAGAAATTGCAATTAAATTAAGAATTTCAAATAAGGAGCTGGAGCAGTTCGCTTATGTTGCTTCACATGATTTACAGGAACCATTGAGGATGGTTACCAGTTTCACCCAATTGTTAGAGCGTCGATATAAAAACAAATTGGATAAGGAAGCTGATGAATATATTGGCTTCATTGTTGAGGGCAGTAAGCGTATGAAGTATTTAATTGATGATTTATTAGAGTTTTCACGACTTAACACCCAATCTCGCGAATTTGAATCAGTTTTATTAAAAATCACTTTAGAAGATGTTTTAAGAAATTTAACTGCATCAATAACTGAGAATAATGCTCAAATTACCCATGACCCGTTACCCGCTATAAGGGGTGACCCGTCTCAAATCAATCAGTTATTACAAAATTTAATAACAAACGCTATTAAATTCCATGGTGATGAACCACCTAAAATTCATATTTCTGCTGAGGAATCTAATGGTGAATGGATAATCGCTGTAAGTGATGAAGGTATAGGAATTGACCCTGAACATCAGGAACAAATTTTCAGAATCTTTAAAAGACTTCATACACGTGAAGAATATGCAGGAACAGGTATCGGTTTAGCCATCTGTAAACGAATTATTGACAAACATAATGGACAAATCTGGGTAGAATCCGAGCTGGGTAAAGGATCAACCTTCTACTTTACCATCCCTAAAAATTAATAATCTTATTTATATTAATCATTACAATTTTTTTTTAATTAATTCCATGCTATTCTTTTTTAATATAAATTAGCTGAAGTGGAGAATTTTTAATTAATTTACCTCCAATTAAGGATTAATTAATAAAAAAATTTAAGATTTACTAATTGTTTTGTCATTCCGATAGTATAATATAGAGTCTAAGAAGCAATCGCTGAATAGGGAGAGATTTCATTAAAAAAAAACCATGGAAGAATCTGAAGACCATTATTTTAAACCAATATACACTGACACTGATGGTTTCCATGTAATATAATGGTCAAATTTAGATTAAAAAGAAAAATAGTTTGCTAATTACTCTCAATTTTTATTAATTGATAATACTTATATATGGTTTTTTTATATCAAATTTAAAAAAAAATGTTACCCTCTATAATTGGTTTTAGCGTATTTACATAATACACTTGCTAACATACTATTCCAATGATTTCCACCTTAAACAACTCCATTTTTCTAAATAAGCCTAATCAACCATAAATTTCTTTTTGTCTAAATTCTTCAACATCATCTAAATTCATATATCAAATTCTTCCAATTTAACTTTAACCACAGCATTAAAATGGCTCGAAAAAGCACACCAAATAATAATAAAAATATGAACACACATAAGGACAAGAGCGTTAACTTATTATAAAATGTATGGAATGAGTCTTTTAGTCCTCTTCATATAATCAATATACTCATCTCCAAGTTCAGTAACCAATAGTTTCTCTTCTACGTGTATACGGTAGCCGTAAGCCAAACTAAGTATTAAAAGCGTTATAAGGACAGCTCCCCATGATTGTAAAGCTAATCCCAAACCAATTAAAATCAATAAACCTCCCGTATAAGATGGATGCCGTATTAACTTATAAGGACCATTATCCACTACTTCCTGATCCTTCTGAATATTTATTGTTGGCGAGAAAAAACGCCCTAAAAAAGCAATTGACAATTGTCTGATAATAATCCCCAGGATCATTGAGATTATACCCAGATAAAAAGCCCAGCTAGGTAATAAAGCAATGTTATACCCTGCAAATGAAAAAACAACTATAATGGAAATAAATGTACTTAATATTATTAATAAGGCAGATCCTTTATCTTCCTTCATTATTTTAGGCCCATGACGGGGTGAGCGATGAATTACATTTGCTCCCACAATTGAAATTAAATATATTAAAATAAATATCGATGAAACGATGCCCGGATAAAAAGCCCAGTTAGATGATAATGTAATGTTAGACCCATTTAAATAAAAAAAAGCTGTAATGATTATAAATATGATTACCCCTATCAAAATGGATGATCCTATATCTCTCTTCTTTATTTTAGTGCTATAACGGCGCGTGCGGGGAATTACGTTTGATTCCAAAATTTCAATAAAAACCATGAAAAATATACTAAATAGAACATCAAAGTTGTTTATAATTGATGAAAATGCCTGTATCATAAAAACTCACTTTCACGCTTTTTACTAGTCCCATTAATTTAATGAACCATATTTATATGGTATTAATACCCTGCTACACTCTACATGATTATAATAGTTAATATCAGATTAATATTATATTATTTATTAATATTATGATTATTTTTTTTGGATTTTTTTGAGAAATTTTTAAGTTCCCTATACCTCCAATAAATGTATAAACGACGGGAAATTATCGATCCTAAAGTAACCATAGGAAGTATAGATACTAAAAGATTTATTTTATCAAATCTTTCTTCATTCATTTATTGTTCCAAAAAAAAGAATAATTAATTATCTTTATATCACTACATGGAATCCTTAATGAATAATTTAATGAATGAAAGGGTAATGTTCATAGGGATAATTATAATTTTGGTGGGAGTTTTAGGACTTGCAGGAAGTTATATTCTATTTTCAAACCATGATTCTCAAGTAACACCTAATAATACAACTGTTAATAATAATAATATCAACAAATAATTCGACAGAGAATAATTCTACAGCTGTAGTTTCAAAATCAAGTAATACACCTAGTAGTAATCAAGTTACTAATGCCAAATATCGGGAGCTACTGCTATCGCTGATGTAGAATCTGGGCGTGATAATAGCGGACACTACTATTCTGCTTCCTATGTTCAAAATGGAAACAGCCCTTACTATGTAATCACAGATTTTGATGATAATGCTCATATAATGGGCAAGTTACAGGTACAATTGATGTAAGTGCAATTAGTGGGCAAATTTTAAGTGAAAATGATAATGCATTAGCAGGACCGGCACAATAATAGTTTAAAAAAATTTATTATTTGAATAACATATTTTTTTTACGATGTTATGTTGAAACTATTTAAAATGAGATTAAAATTGGGTTGATTTTTCTCAAAGTCTTGAATTTCGGATTCATACTCAATCACATAAACTGTACTATTCTTTCTAATTAATACGTCCTCTGTTTCCTTTTGCGTGCCATACTCATCAGTCCAAGTATATAAAACTTGGTAGGCATTTAATCCCAATATAGTTGTATAATTATCTGATATAAACTGATAGTTGCTGAGATTCGCATAATTTTCCATATCATTATATGAAGTCCGTAAATCTTCATTAGGATTAACATTATTAGAGTTTACTACCAAATAAGTTTCAAAATTATTAGTTAAGGATGCCGGATCACCAACCCCACCTAAAGCATCAAACATCTGCTTGCCGAGTGTTAAAGTTCAGTGTAGTCCAAGTGAATGGGTAATGAAATGTGATGCCATTATTATCATATGTTTTATAAATAATTGGATTCGTGGAATTTTCGGATTCAGATGCGATGATCCCTAATATTATCATAAAACCGAAACACACCCCTGCAAGAATTAATACTCCCAATATGATATGCTTCCGCCGCAATTTTTTTTGTGAGGCAGTCTCTAATTCATTCCCACAACTTTGACAATAAATAGAATCTGGCTTATTCTTAAATCCACAATTCGCACACTTAACTTTATCATCCTTTACCTTTTGAACTCGTTTTTGCGCATCATCCTTACTGACCATTTTAAATTCTCCCACGCATTTCAAAAGAAAATATTCTTTTTTTAATTCCCCCGAACTTAATGCGTCCCTATCCATCATTCTGTTATGAATGGATTATGGCCGTATATTACTATTCAGTAGTAGTAATTAGTTAATGAAGTTTATAGCCATACATGGATAAAAATAATACCAGTATCCATTTATGGTTTCAGTACCTAGATGCTAATACTACAATATTTTTCTATTTATTCTAAATTTAAAGATATATAAATATGTGAAAAAATAGGATATTTTGTTAAATTAATTAAAAAAAAATAGTAAATAAATTCATTATAAGTTGTTTTAAAAAATTCTTTTTACTTATAAAAAATTTGCTCATCCTTTAACTTGCCTTCTAGAAATTTTAACAAAATAATTATTAAAAAATAGGAATCTAAATGTTATAAATTAGAAATAACTTTTCCATACTATACTAAATGTTAGTATATTACTTTTGGAATGAAAAAGATGTAGAAAGCTTTTTTTTATAAAAATAAAATAAGAAAAAATAAAAAAATTTCTTTTATATAGTAATTTACTCATCAATTAATCTTTTTTTCTAGAAACATTAGCTCTTATTTACCTTTTTTTAATTTATAATGTATATAATCAATTAATATTAATTTTATGTTTTGATTAGTGAAACCAACTCAATAAAACTAAAAATTTATGATATAAGAACAGATATTATAATAAATAATTTTTAAAAAAAATTTGATTCGTTTATATTGAGTATTAAATATTAATAATTTTAGATTTAATATTAAAAATATAGAGAAAAAGGACACGTTAAAATGTATACTCTTATTCACAATGGATCTTTAATAGATGGAACTGGAAATCAACCATTAAATGATGCTGCAATTCTGATTAAAAATAATATTATAGAGTATGTAGGATTAGAAGAATCTCCAAATCTTCCGGAAACTAAAATTAAAAAGATAGATGTTAATGGTGGGTATATTCTTCCAGGCTTTATTGACAGTCACTTACATCTCATGTCTAACGGATTTAAATTTGAGGATACCATGTACACTCCACTATCCTTATATTTTTATAAGGCAGTGGAAAACATGCGTCTCACAATCAATGCTGGAGTGACTACTGTCCGTGACGCGGGTTTAGCTGATTTCGGTGTTAAAATGGCTGTTGATCAAGGATTTTTATTGGGTCCTCGTATGCAGATCAGCGTCACCCCACTATCCATAACTGGTGGACACTTTGACTATTGGCTTAAATCAGGTTTTGACATGAAAACATCCTATCCAGGATATCCGGGTAGCATCTGTGATGGGATTGATGGAGTGCAACGGAAAACACGAGAAGTATTAAGGGCAGGTGCAGATGTGGTGAAGGTTATGGTCACGGGAGGAGTGATGAGTGCAAATGATCGACCAGAGTTCCCTCAATTCACTGTAGATGAATTGAAAGTCATTGTGAAAGAAGCAAGTTATAGAAACATTAAAACAATGGCCCATGCGCATGGTGTAGAGGGCATTAAAAATGCAATTAAAGCAGGAATACATTCCATAGAACATGGTACTTATCTAGATCAAGAATCTATAACAATGATGCTGGATAATGGTACATACTTAGTGCCTACACTAATAGTTATGAAGATAAATAGAGAACGGGCTGAATCCGGGTCCATGCCTGTTTATGGGATTGAAGATGCTTTGAGAATAGAAGATATTCACAGGAGAAGTATTAAAAAAGCTTACAAGGCAGGGGTGACTATTGCCATGGGCACAGACAGTGGAGTTATAGAACATGGAATAAACTTACAAGAGTTGAGTTTATTATGTGATGCTGGTATGAAGCCTATGGAAGCAATACTATCGGGGACTAAAGTTGCTTCTGAATGTTTGGGTTGGCAGGATAAGGTAGGAACAATTGAAACCGGAAAATTAGCTGATATTATATTAACTAAAATTAATCCTCTAAAAAATGTAGAATCTCTGGGAAACCCGAATAATATACCAGTTGTAATTAAAGATGGTAAAGTAGTTAAAAACCTACAATAATGAATAAATTATTACTTTTTATTTACTAAATCTGGATTCTCAAGTTT
>Ga0187851_10005392_pt1 | contig 10218 bp, 4 predicted proteins | sample June2016WEW_6_10_FD_132997 | JGI IMG/M metagenome (GOLD analysis project Ga0187851, IMG submission 132997) | Peatland microbial communities from SPRUCE experiment site at the Marcell Experimental Forest, Minnesota, USA - June2016WEW_6_10 | ecosystem: Environmental > Terrestrial > Soil > Wetlands... | reverse complement strand
TGAAGTGCACCAGGTCCACGTAGTGGCAGCCGATGTAGGTGAAAGCGTCGGAGTGCTCCACCGTACACCAGTTCTGGAAATTGGAATGACGGTAGTACCACTTCTCGAGCAGGCAGCAGGAGCCGAGCTTGAATTCGCCGAACAATCCCTGGCGATAGGCTTGGCGGGCCATCAGGCTGCGATCGTCGAAGCGCTTGTGATACTCGGCGGCCACGAGCAATCCGCGCGCCCGCGCTTCGCGCTCGATCGCCAGCGCGTCGCTGGTCTTGAGGACCAGCGGCTTCACGCTCAGCACATTCTGATCGGCGGCCAGCGCCGTCATGATCGCTTCGAAATGCAGGTGATCGGGCAGCGCCACCACAACCAGGTTGCGCGGTGGCATCTTCTCGATCACCTGGCGGAACAACGCCGGATGCGGCGCGTCGGGATCCGCATCCAGCGGCGGAAATGGAACGAAGGACTGGCCGGGAAAGGCGCGGGCGAAACGTTCGGACTCCGCCAGTTCACGCAGCGGCCGCGCATTTAGCGCGCAGACGGCGATCTGCCCGATCGCGCCCTGGCGCTGCAGGTGATAGAGCGACGGAAGGATCTGATCGTGGGTGATCATCCCCCCGCCCACGACCGTCACCGCGAGCGCGCTCACCGCGCCGCCTCCGGCCGGACCAGGCTCTCCGTCACAGCCTCCTCAAAAGCAGCCAGGCTTTCGAGCAGTGCCTCTTCGGTGATGCACAACGGGGGCGCGATTTTCACCGTGGAGCCGTTGCATCCCACCGGGCTGAACAGCAGGACGCCCTTCTCAATGCACCGCTGCACGATTGCCCAGGCCAGCTCGCCATCGGGCTGCCCGGTCTCCGGATGGACGCAGATGAAACCGGCTACCAGGCCTTTCCCGAGCACTGCGCCGATTTCCGGATGCGGCTTCTGAATCTCGCGCAGGCGCGCGTGCAGGAGCGCGCCCAAGTGCGCGGCCTGTGCGACCAGGTGTTCCCCGACAATCAGCTCGATCGAGGCCAGCGCGGCGGCGCAGCAGACCGGATTGCCGCTGTGCGTGGAGGTCATGCTGCCCGGGCCGAACTGGTCCATCACCTCCGGACGCCCGGCCACGGCGGAGAGGGGCAGGGAACTGGAAATGCCCTTGCCGAAGCAGGCCAGATCGGGCACGACCGCGTAGTGCTCGAAGCCCCACAGCGTGCCGGTTCGGCCGAAGCCGGCCTGCACTTCGTCGAACACCAGCAGCGCGCCGTGGCGCTGGCACCATTCGCGCAGACGTTGCGCATAGGCCGGCGGCGCGAACGCGGACGTGCCGCCCTGGTAGGTCTCCATGAGCACGCCGGCCACGTTGGCGGGGTCGATGCCCGAATTCCGCAGGCTGCTCTCGAACAGATCGAAGGAGGTGTCCTTGGTCCAGAAGCCGTCGGGAAAGGGCACCTGCACGAAGCCCGGGTCGAGATTGACGATCCATTCCTTCAACGCTGGAATGCCGCCGGCCTGCTGCGAGCCCAGGGTGCGGCCATGGAATCCTTTCTCGAAGGAGACGATGATGTTCTTACCGCGGCCGCCGTGGCTGACGCCCCAGGCTCGGCACAGCTTGATCGTGCACTCGACGGCTTCCGAGCCGGTGGTCAGCAGGAACACTTTCTTGAGCGGCTCCGGCAGCAAGCCCGCCAGCCGCTCGACCAGTTGTGCGCGCTCCAAGTTGGGGAAGCAGTAGGTGGTGAGCAGGCTCTGGGCGGCCTGGCGGCTGATGGCGTCACGGATTTCCTGGCGGCCGTGGCCGGCGTTGGTAATCAGCACGCCTGACGACCAGTCGATCCAGCAGTTGCCGAAAGCGTCGTATACCTGGAAGCCGGTGGCATGATCCCACAAGATCGGCGGCTGGCCGCGCATGGCCAGCGGTTCCCAACGAGCTAGCGTTTCGAGCACGGCCAGCGAGCCGGGGGCCGGAATCTCGGTCTGAATGCGCCGCAATGGCGTGTCGATGTGCGGAACGCGTTTCGGTGTGAGGTCGTAATCCTTAGCCACGTTTTTCAACTCCCTGACGTCTTTGTCGCCTGCCTGCGCCGTGCGGTCTTGCTCGCGCAGCCGCCGTCGCAATCGCTGAATGATCTGGAGAGCGCTTCTCTCCCGCTTCACTCCGGGTAATCCGCAGAGTGCAGCGCACGGCGTTCGCGCTGCCCGCTGGACTTGGATCCTATTGCCTCAGTAGATCACCTCGCGGATGCCCCCGGGAAGTGGCTGGCGGCTCGGCCGGCGCAGGGTCGCACCCAAGCGCGGTACTCACGCCGGTGTGGCATTGCGCCTACCGCGGGAAGCGACTTAGGAGGGAGCAGAGAGCGGGGGAGAGAATGAAGGGCCGGGAGCCGCGAAGACGCCGCGGCTCCCGGGATAAGGGTTAACAGTTACCAGTCGAGTCGGCCTTCCAACTGCATGGTACGGCCGCCGCCGCCTTGCTGAATTTGGCCGAAGGCGGAGTCGCCGAAAGTCGTGTCGATGAGGTTGGGTTGCTGCCGTTTGAATGGGTTTTGAAGCGTGGCGCCCAGCCTGAACTTAACCTTCTCGTTCCACAGCGGGAAGATCTTGGACAATCTGAACGTCTCGGCAATGGTTGGGTAACCGTTGATGCCCAGGGTCCGGGGAGCGTTTCCAACGGTCAAGGGCACGCAGTTGATGGGGGAGCACGGAACCGAGGCGAAGGCCGCTTGGTTCAGCCACTGCGTGGTGGTCGCATACTGGGCATAGGGCATGCTGCCATTGGCGAGGTTCGAGCTGACCAGATCCGGGCGCCAGTTGCCGGAGAAACCGGGCGGGGTGTCGAGGCCGCCGTTGTACACCTGAATCGGGAAGCCGGAGGCGTAGTTCTGGAGGCCGGACAACTCCCAGCCGCCCAGAGCAAAGTTCGCCGCGTGGAGGTCCCACTTGCGGCCCTTGCCGAAGGGCGTCTCGTAGGTCCACGTGATCTTGAGGTTGTTGGTCTGGTTGAAGGTGGCGAGGGAGTACTCCAGCTTGCGGTTCATGTAATCCTGCGGGACGCCGTAACTACCGACACCGTTTTGGTCGTTGTAGCCGAGCGTCTTGGAGAAGGTGTAGGCGGCGAGGAAGCCAAGTCCCTTGCTGATGTGCTTGGTCAACGTCATCTGGAGCGAATTGTAGTTCGAGTTGACGTTGTAGGCGGATTGATCACTGATGCCGTAGTACTGCGGATACGGCATCATCGCCTGGGCGACAAAAAGACTGGTGGGGAAGCCAGCGTAGGGGACTTGGTACCCCGGGACCTGATTGACGGGAGTCACCAACTCATCGCCCAGCGCGAGTTTGGATGCGGGCAGCACGTCCATTTCGTTGTAACCCCACAAACGCGTGCCATGGTTGCCGACGTAGGCCGCTTCGACGACCATCTGCTTGGGCAACAGATACTGCACCGTGAAGTTCCAGTTCTGCACGTAGCCCGGATGGTTTCCATCGGGAGCAGCGCTCTGGCTGGCGTTGAACTCGCCATCGGCCGGGTTGGTGTCAGGCAGGTTGAAACCGAGGCTTGGCATGGCCTGGTTCAAGTACATCGCCGGATCCTGGCTGAACCCGGTAGGGCTGCTGCCCGCAGGCACTGTGACGTTGCCGCTGTAGCCGGTGGTGAATCCACCGAAGCCCCAGTTATTGGCGATCGGCGGAGTGTTCATCATGGCATAGCCCATGCGCACAACGATCTTGTTGTTCACCTGATAAGCCGCGCCGAAGCGGGGTCCGATCTCACCCCAGAAGGTATTGGTCGGGCGGTTCTTGAAAACGAGCAGACCGTTTTCGCCGGGCGCAGCCGGATCCGGCTGGCCGAGATCGATGTAGGACATGCGACCTGTTCTTTCGTAGTACGGGGAGATGATCTCCCAGCGGAAGCCGACGTTCACGGTCAGCTTGGGCGTTACCTTGATATCGTCTTGAACCCAGGAGGCGTGGTAAGGACTGTAGACACCTTCGTTCAGGCCCTGGATGCTGTGGCTGGCGCTGTTCACCGCGCCCAGCATGAAGCTGGCAAACGAATTCCCGGTCTGGGCCTCGAACCCGGGCTGAGCCGTCTGGATCGGGCTGAAATTGAAATTGCCCGAATCCGAATAGTTGTCGGCGAAGAAGAAGTAGCGCGTGTACTGGTAGCCGAAGTGGATGGTGTGGCGGCCCCAGATCTTGGTGGCGCCGTCGCGGATGACTGCGCTGCCATTGGAGGTGGAGCCGTAGCTGCCGACGCCGATCTGCTGGATCGTGCCGCCCTGCCAGTCGAGCCCGCTGAAGTGGAAATCGGGGAAGACCGAGGCGGAGGTGTTCTGGATGCCGATCTTCTGCGCATAGTTCGCGTCGAGCTCGTAAGGCGGGGCGCCGTTGCCATTCACGAAGCGGTTGTAGCCCACCGCGAAGTTGTTGATCAACGTGGGCGTAAGTGTGGTGGTGACGGTCACGCGGCCCATCTCGCTCGGCGTGGTCTGGATATGCCAGCCACTGGTGGGAGCGCCCGGGATCGGCTCATAGCCTGAGCCGCTGACATTGTTGCGTTCGCGGTAGCCCTGGTTGTAGTAGACCGAAACTCTGTTCTTGTCGTTGATGACCTGGTCGACCTTGATGCCAATGATGTGCTCATCGAAGAATGGACAGCAGGTGCCGATCTTCTGGATGTTGTTATACATGTTGGAAGACGTCGGATCGGCCAGCCCGATGCCGAGGATGGCGGTCGAGACCGGATTGATCCTGGCGGTCGGGATGATATTACCCGGGAAAACGTCGCGGACGGTCAAGCCCCCCGGGCCTACTCTGGTGGTGCTGGGGTCATAAATGGCGCCGAACACGACCGGCCGGCCAAGGGCGTCCGTGCCGACGTTGCTGCCCGCCTGGGCCTGGCCCGAGTAGGTCGGGTCGAGCATCCCAGAGAAGTCGCCGGTGCGGTAGGCCATCGGGGCGAGCGTGGTGAACCCGCTGGTGGTCAACTGGTCCACGGTTGTGTGTTCGAAGCTACTGAACCAGAAGGTCTTGTTGCGGCCGTTGTAGATCTTGGGAATCAAGACCGGGCCGCCGGCGGTGTAACCATAGTTGTTCTGCCTGAATTTGCTCGACGTGTTGCCGAGGGCTTGGGCGTCGAAATCCTCGTTCTGCAGGAAATCATAAGCCGAACCGTGGAGCGAATTAGTGCCGGACTTGACGCTGAAGTTGGCGATCGCGGTCTGGCCGCCGTTGTATTCGGCCGAGACGGCGCCGGTCTGCAGCTTGAAGTCGCCGATGGCATCCAGCGACGGGCTCATTTCGTCGTTATTGCCGCCCATCAGGTCGTTGCGGCCTAGGGAGATGCCGTCGATCATGATCTCGTGCGAGTATTGCTGCCCGCCGTTGATCGACCCCAGGAAAGTGCCGCCGGTCGTGCCGGGCAGGCTGTCGAAGATGAACTCCTGGATCTGGCGGTGGCCGTCACCGGTGAGGATGGGCCATTCCTTGAACTCCTCCTGGCTGATATAGCGGCCGACCTCGGCGGTGCCCGCTTCGAGCAGCGGTGGCGTGTCGCTGACGGTCACTTGTTCGGTGACCTGGCCGACTTCGAGCGTGATGTTCACGGTCAGAACCTGCGCCGCGCGCAAGACGACGTTATCGGCGACCGACTTACGGAATCCCGGCGCACTGGCGGTAATCGAGTAGGTGCCCTCTGGGACGTAGGGAACCGTGTAGGCGCCGGCAGATGTTGACGTAGTTTTTCTTTCAACTTTTGTGTCGTTGCTCGTGACGACGATTGCCGCGCCGGGAACAACAGCGCCGGTGGAGTCCAGGATGGTACCGTCCAGCGTACCGGACGCCTGTCCCCAGAGGTTAGAAAAACTGGCTGTCAGACAGCCAATGAAAAGTAGCAAAAACAGCTTGCGAGACATACACCCCCATTTCAACGCTTCCCGAGTCCACCCCATGCCGGCCTGCCGGCGAATTTCGCCGGGCGAAAACCTGGCACAGCGTACACATTGACCCCTCGCGTCCAAACCGCTTAGAGAGGAAGCCTAGTTACCTTAATAGCCCTTCGGGACAGACCAGTCAAGGATATTCGCACTGGTTTCGCGCTAAGACAGGTAACGTTAAAGCATACTAATAAGTTGAAACGCTTAACTGCGGACTCCCGGCTGGCCGGTGAAGAGGTTATCCGATTGGAATTAAAGGGCTAACTCCGCGCGCTTGCTCTCGAGTCGGGCGCAGACTTGGCCGCGGCCGCAAATCGGGCTTTGCCGGCGCTTCGGACGAAGAAAGCCTGGCCCGCGGACTTGGCTCAGCGCGCCGCCACTTCTTCCCGCACCCGCGGCCGCGCCACCGATTCCCGCATGACGAGTTCCGTGGGAATCCGGATCTCGCAGCCCGGTTGCCCATTTTCGATCATGCGCCGCAGGGTCTCGACGGCCGCCCGGCCGATCAGGTCGCGCGGAATCCGGACGGAGGTCAGTTGCGGCTCGGTGTACTCGCACTCGGGGCTGTCGTCAAATCCGATAATCGAAACGTCCGCCGGCACTGCCAATCCGGCGCGCCGGAAGCCGTGCAACAAACCCAGTGCGATCGGGTCGCAGTTGGCAATCACGCCCGTAAACTGGAACCGGTTCAGGGCCTCGGCCGCCGCCGCCTGGCCGGCCTCAAACAGCACGCCGGGCGCATCCAGGAAAGACGCTTCGACCTCGGGGAACTGGCGCGCGGCATCCCGGAAAGCCTCCGCGCGCAAGCGGATCGAAAGCATCTGGTTCCACTCGGCGACATCCAGATGGCTCTGCACGAAGAGGATCCGCGTGTGCCCCATCTCGACCAGAGTCCGCAGCGCCCGCTGGATTCCGCCTTCATAGTCCACCCGCATGTTGCTGGTCGTCGGATCGACGGTTCCAACGTCCTCGAACACCACCGGGACCTTGCGCGACCTCAGCATCTCCAGCACAGCGGGGTCGAACTCGCTGGTCATGATGATCAACCCGTCCACCCGCATCCCGATCATCTGCCGGACCGCGGACCTGAGCCGGTCCATCGAGAACTGGGTGGAGGCAATGAGCACCTGATAGCCGTTCTCGAGAGCGTTGGTCTCGGCAATTTGAGCTATCTCGGCGAAGAACCGGTTATCGAGAGCGGAGACGATGACGCCGAGCATCCTGGAACGGCCGCGGGCCAGGCTGCGAGCATAGAGATTGGGTTGATAGTTGAGTTTCTCAACCGCGGCCAGCACCCGCCGCTTGGTCTTCGGCTTGACCGTATCCACCCCGTTGATCACTGCGGAAACGGTGGCTGTGGATACGCCGGCCAGCTTGGCGACATCACCTATCTTTGCCATGCTGCTCCCATCACGCTACCATAAGCGCTTCAACTCTGGTCAGGCGCCACGTTCAATTTCCCCAACAACTCTTAATCCATTCGAGAACACCCCGGCGCGGCGCTCAGCGCAAGAAAACTGAATTCCTCGCGCCCGACCGGCGTCCCTGGCGCGACATGTCTTGCATGCCATTCTAACCTCGTGTAGCTGATGCGCTTCAATCAATGTCCGCGCTATGGCTCGCGCCCGGGCCTGCTGTTGCGTAGCGTCAACTTTCGCCGAATTACCGCCCGGCGAGACGCTCCAGACGCCCGCGATCGCCCCACACTGACTCGGTATGGTCCAGAATATCGCCCGGCGTCAGCCAGAAACGCTTGGCCGTGCGCTGGCTGTGCAATTTCGCCTGGTCGTTGAAATGCGGCGAAGCGGGGTCCTCGGACTGCCCGTAGGGCAGCAGGCTCCAAACCTGTTTGGGCGGGCCTTCCAGCACCACCATCAGGTGGCCCCAGCCGTCGTTGCAGTCGATCTGCCCGTTCTCCTGCTCCGGACCCTCGTCCGGATGCAGTACGCCGAACAGCTCGCCGGCCCCGTCCATCGGGAACGTGCCGCCGCGCCGCACGAGATTAATCTCACCCCAGGCCAGCTCCGGTTTGCCGAACTTCTTCTGGATGCGTGCCACGCCCTCTCGCAGCGCCTTCCATGCCATCTCCTGTTCCTCGGCAGAGTTGATATCGACCGCCTTCCGCCGGTCGTACGCATTGAATCGCTCGTATTTGGCGGCGCCGAACAGATCGCGGTACGCCTTGGCCCAATAGTAGATGTAGGGGAACGCGGTGGACGCGGCCGACGTGCGCCGGTCCCACGCTCGTATTTGCTCCATGGCCCGCGCCAGTTCGGCGGGCGGCTTCCCGCTCAGCCGGACCTGGGCCTGCTCGAGCAGCGGCACAATGACGTCGGCCGCCAGGACATAGGTATCGAAGGCCAGCTCCATCATCTCGTCGAGGGTGAACTTCTTGGGCTGCGTCAGCACCTGGAAAATGCGCTCGCCGCGCGTGTTGAGAGCTTCCTCCCCGGCATCCGCTTTCACCGCGTAGGAGAGATAGTAGGGCGCGGGTTGGAGCGGCTTCAAGCCGGAATTGCGCGTCGCCACCCAGTACGGGTTGTTGCAGTTCTGCAGGAAGCCCGAGGCTGGGTTGTGTACTTGTGGATAGGCCGCGAACGGGAAAAACGGGCCCCATTCGGTCTCCTTCGTCCAGCCGGGCACGGGCCTTAGCCAGTCGAACTTGGGGTCGCGCTGGGCCACGTTGCCGTTATGCACCCAATAGATCTCCGTCGAGTCCGAGTAAAGCAGGTTCCAGCGCGGCATCAACTGTTTCGCGACTGCCGCTTTGAACTCCTCGAGGTTGTGCGCCCGCATGATGCCGTACAGGCCCAGCGTGTAGTTCACGCCGTCGAAGTTCGGCAGGCGCACCGACCAGGCGCGGTGCTTCTCTTTATCGAATTTCACGACCGGCCCGTGATGCGTGTAATACAGCGGCAGCGTCACCGTCTCCATACCCGTGGGGCCTTTCACTCGAAACGTGGCCTGCTCCACTCTCATGTCCCGCCAGGCGCCCTCGTACAGGTATTGCAGCGGCTTCGCCGGATTCGTCTGCTCCTCGTACACGTCGGAGATGTTGGGCTGGTTCCAGGTGGCGGACCAGGTGATGCGGTCGTTGAAGCCGTCCAGGAAAACCGGACTGCCGAACCAACTGATCCCGGCGACATCCATTTTCCCGGGCGTGATCAGGTGCGCCTCGTAGTTCTGGAAACGGTTGGCCCACGGCATGTGGGTGTGCTCGACGTGGATGATCCGGCCGTTAGCCGATTTTTGCGGCGCGATAGCCCACTGGTTGGAACCGAAATCGGGGAACCCCCAGGTCGGCTCGCTGAGCTTCATCAGCGCGTCTTGAATGCTGTAGAAGCGCATGTAATTGCTGCGCTCGAGCGCCTCCACGTCCTCGGCCGTAACGCCGTCGATCCAGGCCGGGACAGTTTCGCGGTGGCGGGCGATGTACTCGTTCACGCCGCGTGCGAACGCGTCCAGAATCTCGTAGACCGCAGGATCGATCTTGCTCTTGTTCTCCACCACGCACTGCTTTGTTCTGAGCAGCCGCTGCAGGTAGTCGCCGTCCCAACGGTACTCATAGGGGATGAAATGCAGATAGCCGTCGCCCAGCGCCTGGAATCCTTGCACCTCGGCTCGCCGCCCCTGGGCGTCGCGGTACTGGATCATCATGCGCTCCAGGTGGTCCTCGGCCTGAGCGTAGCCGTAGCCGAAAAACGTCGCTTCTTCCGTCTCGCCGACGATGTGCGGCACGCCGTAGTTATCGCGGTAAATAGTCACCTGGGCGGCCAGCGGGTCGGTGCCGGCGGCGCGTGCCGAAGCTGCGAGGACCAGCAGCAGCAAGAGGGTTTTGAGTCTGCGCATGCTATCTCCTGAAGCTGGATTATAGCCGCTGGCTCAGAGGAAAACGCGCCCCAGCACCACATTTCTCCGCCCTGTCTTTCACCCGCTGGCGGAAATCACGACGGCGGTGCGGTTGACCCGCGCGTGCCGTGGTTCAACAATGTGAAGCAACATGCGACGCATCCTCTGCTTGTCTCTGCTCGTCACCGCCGCGGTCTCGGCCCAGCCGCGCAGCGTCTCCGTCGGCCTGTTTCTGGACCGGCCGCAAGGGCCGCTGGAAATCGATCGCATCGCGCTCGGCCAGGGCGGCCTTTCCGCCGATCCCATGTTGGAGCAGCGCGAAGCCGAGGTGCGCGCCCTGCATCCGCGCGTGATCCGGCTCTTCATTCAGGAGTACTTCGATCTGCTGCCGGCCGCGGGTCATTACCATTTCGACACGCTGGACCAATCCGTCGACCTGATCCTGCGCACCGGCGCC
>Ga0187851_10005391_pt1 | contig 10218 bp, 10 predicted proteins | sample June2016WEW_6_10_FD_132997 | JGI IMG/M metagenome (GOLD analysis project Ga0187851, IMG submission 132997) | Peatland microbial communities from SPRUCE experiment site at the Marcell Experimental Forest, Minnesota, USA - June2016WEW_6_10 | ecosystem: Environmental > Terrestrial > Soil >... | reverse complement strand
CGCCGGGGCTGCACCCTTAGAGCGAACCACTCCAGTCGCGATGTATGACTCCACACAGCAGTCAAGGACTTAGATCTTTCGGCCCGCCATTACCGTTCCCTTTCAACAGCGAGAAGGTGGTGGACTGCAGCTCGGCGATGCGGTGCTCGAGCGAATCGAAGCGACGATGGAGATGCTCGGTAATGGTGCCGGAATGAATGTAGGCCAGGAGTTCGCCAAAACTGCAAGACGTCGCGACCCGGAATGGAGCCCGCAACCTCTCCGGGGATCTCCGGCAATACGCATCACACCCTCCATGTGCTCATTGGGTCTACTGGGGCAAAGGGCACTTCTTAGGCGAGGATGGAGTGCCTGGCAACACGGTTTCGCGGTTAGGAAGCTTCAGACGCCAGGGCGGGAAGCGGACTGCGCCAAAATTAGAGTTGCATTTCAGTCAAGACAACATCAAATCGAATGCGAAAACAAAAAAACAACGCGGCGCCAACCCGCATCCGGCTCTTCGTTCGGCAAATCCGCCGCTCACCGGAAGCCGCCAGTTCTGGAGGCTTGGTGCGCGCGGCTGGCCGCTTGCCGCGCAGGAGGGATACCGATCGGGACAGCCCAGGCGGCGTCGATCTCGACCATCACCGAACGCTGGAGTAACTCGACGCTGACTACCAGGCGCGTGGTCTTGGCTTGGCGCAGCACGAGACCCTGAACCCCCTGCATCGGACCGTCAATCAGTTCCACACGATCGCCAATCCTGGTGTAGCCGCAACTGGCTACGTTGAGTCCGGAAGACGCAATCCTTTCCAGGGCGACTATCTCGGACTCGGGAATGGCGGCTGGTTCAGTCCCGCAACTGACGATGTACACCACCCCGGGGGTGGTGACCATGCGAAAGGGATTCTCGCGGTCACGCGCCGCAAAGACATAGCCGGCTATGAGCGGCTTTTGGCTGTCCCAGACCGATCCGGTGCGCCTCTTATGCACGCAGCGCACCAGCGGGAGCGCGGTCCGGTAGCCTTTGGAGTCCAGGGTCGTTTTAACCGATTTTTCGTAACGCGACCGTACGGCCAGGGCCAACCATGCACTTTCGGAAGCAGCCGTAAGATCTGCTAAGTGCGGTGAAACAAGTGAAATTGGGCAGGCTGCCGCCATTCTCGCCGTCCAGAGAGATTCGTCCTAACCTGGCGGCTCGCAAAATGAGTAGACCGCTCATCCGCCCTAGCCAACGAGTTCGACCATTCGTGCGCTAAGGCAACCGCCTAATCAAAACTCAGGAAATGGCTGAGTTGAGATTTGATGCTAGTGTAAGCGGGATGTATACGGATGTCAAGAGAAAAACCATTATTTCTTTTCTAAAGTTGCCATATAGTTGAGCATATTGGTACTTAGTAAGCCCGCTTTACGGCGATATTTATTAACGCGTTTCAAATATGTGTCGATTGTCACATTGCTTGACGCTGTTTCGACAAGCCAGGTGCCTGAGAGGATGAGTTAAACCTCCACGGAGAGTGCCTAACTCCGCGTCGCCGCGTGCTTTGGAGTCGGGAATTGAGGCTTGAAGCTCTCTTTTACCGATATGGGCGCCGATCTGTTCCTGCTGGTAGTATCGCAATTGCGCAGAATTTTCAACGCTTTCCGAGGGCTACCTGAAGTCCAGTTACTGCCAGCCTCTATTCTCAATAGCTTGACGCACTCTCCGCGTATTGTCCGTGGGTCCAGGATCCGGACCCCACGGGTAAAACAGATTTTCAAATATTAATACCAGTTGTCTGCTTTTCAGCGCAATTATGCAGGGTTTCACCGGCCCAACCCAGTTACAAGTTCCAACACTGTCAGCCTGATTCTCAGCAACTTGGCGCACCCCGCCGCGTGCCCTCGCTGGTTCAGGCTCTGCGCAAGAATCTGCCGCTAAGGACGAAAACGGCGCTCCACATCTAAATGCCTGCTTTCCCCGCTTGAAGCGCAAATTGGAGTTCCAACTGCCCCGAAGCTACCGTGCAGTTTCAGTCAAATGCGAGAGCTTTTCTCCAAATTATCGCGCGGCGGGGTGATTCTTGCGGGTCGCGACCAGACAAGACAGCGAACTTAGCGACTAACGTGCCTGTTGCCGCACCAAGACGGCAGTACCCGAGGTCAACGCCGTTTGCCGACCCAACGTTGTAGTCCACCAAGTGACCGCCATCGAATTGGAGTCGTGTAACTCGATTCTCATCTGCCCGTTAGCGCCGTCATCCGACGCCCACTTAATGGTGGTGATGTCTCCCTTTTGCGAAGCGCCATTTACCCGGAACTGCACCTCCGGCGATACTGCTCGATCCGGAATCCGGTAGCGCGCCCAATATTTCCCGGACAATACGCCTTGTTCCTCGGAAAGGAAGAACTCGATGAATTCCGGCGGATACATCCCCGGCGTCTGGGTATTGCGGGATCCCGGGGCATAAAACCACTGCCCGGCGAAGGTCGCTGGTTGCACGACAGCGGCAGGCGATTGCGCCGGTGTTTCCGGGATGGTCTGCGGTGTCTGAACAGGCAGCCCTGCCGTTCTCATGGCTGCCGGCGGCACCGAAGAGGCCGGCCCTCCCGGATCAGGCGCTGAATTCAACGGCTCAATTTGTGCGGGGTCTGGGTCCGGATTGAGGTCCGCGGGCGGTGGCGATGGTTTCAGGCGTGCGAGCGATCTCTTGTGTAACCTATTGCCAGGTGCAGGCGGCGCGCTGAGTATAGGCAGTGTTTGGGCAGATTGCGCAGAACGCTGGAGGGCCACGGGCTCGCCGGATTCGTTGGATCGCAGATACCAGAAGCCGGCGCCAAACAGAACGCAGCAAGCCAGAATCCAAGGCGAATGGCGGTACAGACGGAGGATGGGCGGCGCAGGCGGTCGGCCGAGCAATTCGGGGATTGGAAGCCTGCGGCCGATCAAGCTCTCGTCATATCTGCGGCGCTTCTGCGGGTCCGCCAGGGTGGCGAGGATCTCGTTCAGCCGAATCATCTGGCGCTCGGCTGCGGATTTTAGTTTGGGGTCCGCCTGGTTATCCGGATGCAACAGCCGCGCCAGGAACCGGTACGCCTGGTGAATCTCCTCCTCGGATGCATCCTGGGCCACCGCCAACTCTTCGTAATGGTTCATTGGAGCAGTTGTGTATACGGTTCGTATTCTGTTGGTTCCCCCCAGCGTAGCAATTCGTACCGCAGAGGGCGCTCGTATCCATCCTAAAGCAAAATCTTCCTTGCTAATCCAACTGCTTAGGTATAGCATGATGTCAGACGAAATTTTTGTGGAGGCGACGAAACTATGAATGCCCCTATGCGATCCTTTCTATCACTGCTGATCAGTGGCTGCCTGCTCTTCCTGATGGCAGCACCACCATCTATCGGAGTGATCCGTTCGAGCGGCGACTTCCAGCTCGACGGAGCTACGGTCTCGGGGAATGCCACTCTTTTCGAAGGTAGCACGGTGCAAACGGCCGCGACCCAATCGAAGATCCAATTGACCAGCGGGGCTGCCATTGTGCTGGCGCCAAATTCGCGCGCGCAGGTGTACAAGGATCACTTCGAGGCGGCCACGCTGCGGATTTCGCCGACAGACACACACACCATCGCGCAAGTCGTGAGCCAGGATAGCAACCATGTCTCCATCAGCGCAGTGCAGGGCTTAGTGGACGTCCGGAACGGCGCGGGAGTGTTGGTTGCCACCGTCCGTCCGGGTTTGGCATTGGCTTTCTCCACGCAAGCGGGCGGCGCGGCCACGGCCACCAAGCTGAGCGGCTGCCTGGGTATGAAGAACGGCCATTACGTGATGACTGACGTCACCACCGGGGTTACCGTCGAACTGCAAGGACCCGAGGTGGCGAAGAACAACGGTCATCAAGTCGAAATTACGGGCTCGATGATCCCGGGCGCTACGCCGCCGGCCGGCGCTTCGCAGGTGATCCAGGTGGTGACCGTGAATTCAGTCGGTGCCAGGTGCAGCATCCCGGGCGGCGCAGTAGTGGCGGGCGCGGCGGGGTTGTCTACCGGTGTGATTGTCGCCATAGTCGCCGGGGTGGCCGCGGTGGCCACGACCGTCGGTTTGGCGGCGGCGGGGACGTTCAGCGGCAGATCCGCGGCCAGCACTCCGTAAGCGCGGCAGTAGCTCACTTACAAAGACGGCGATCGCCCCGATACCCCAAACTGAATCAAACGCCGGGCGCAAACACCAGACAAACAGGGTCGCCATCGCAATTCCGAACGGCAGTCCGCCCTCCGCGCTCCACTCCAGCCAGTCGGCGTAAGCGCGGTTGGCGAACGCGCCGGTATCGATGATCGCGTAGGCAGGATACTTCACGGGCCAAGTCCCGAGGCCAGACCCAAACCACGGGCGGGCAACGATCATGCGCGTGGAAACCCTGGACTTCCGCCAGAAGTCAGCCCGCCAATTTGGACGGCACTAGGTTACGGTAAATCATCTACCTAGGCCACCCCATCAGAATACCCATCACTTAGCGCCTTTATGGACTCCCATGGCCGCCATAAAAAGCGCTTGCCCATTATCCGGGGTCGTAAACCAAGTTCCCCGGCTCCCCGTTCGCCTTGCGATTGACCCGCCCCTACTGTTGCACCGTGAGGATTACCCAGGCGGGCGATTGTTGGCCGCTGATGGTGGCAATCACCGGAAAATCGCCGTCGGCCAAGCTTGCCGGCACCTGGATGGCCACCTGATACAGCCCGGCCATTCCCGGCGACAGCGCGACCCCGTACATCTGTGCCTCGGTGCCACCGACGGTCACGGCCACTCCATCGACCACGTAGGGACCGCCCGATACTACCTGGCCGCTGGGGGCCGCAGGAGTGGTGGGGCCGAACCCGGTTCCCCACAGAATGATCACCTCGCCCGGCTTGGCGGGTACGGTGGGCGTCTGTAATGACCCGTTCTTCACTGCATAGGAGTAGTCCACGTGAGTCGCCACGGCGGCGTTGCCGGGCCAGAGGAAGAATGCCGGCTGCAGTGCCTCCGCGGTGACCGCGAAAGCTGCACTGGCGCCCGACGCCGTAGTCACCTTGACCTGCATCGAACCGGTTCCCAGGTTGGGAGCGAGCACGTTGATCTGCTCGGGAGTGACCGCCACGACGTAGGCCGGCGTGCCGCCAATGTCGACGGTCACACCATCGAGATTGGTGGGCAACTGGCCGCCGACAATCGCATTGCTCCAGGTATCGGAGAAACCGGCGGGGGCGAAGTTGGTTCCGTAGATCGAGGCGAAGGTTCCAGCCGCGACGCCGAGCTGCGCGTTGGCCGCGTTGGAAACGCCGCCGATCGTGGGCGCGCTGTTTGCCGCCGCGAACTGGAAATTCGGCCCGAAGTCGCCGTACAAACCGGATCCTGCCGGGAAGTAACCGGGCTCGACCAGTGAAGACGATTCTCCAAAGCCGGAAATGTTACAGCTACAGTAGGCGGGGTTCACATAATTGATCGCGGCATTTACCTGCACGGTCGTGGCGCTCAGCGGCACGTCTGCCGTATAGTAATTGTCGCCCGAGATCCCGGCAATCGCGTAGGTGTCCGTCGTATTGAGCGTGATCGGATTACTGAGCGCAGCATAGCGGAAGAATCCGGTCAGAGGATCGGATGCGGTCACGGTAGTCGAGGTCAGAAGGGTATGCGTGGTGACGTCGTATACTCCGACCGGAGAGTCCTCGAACGTCTCGGCCGCACCATTGGCATTGGAATCGTAGAAGCCGAGCTGAGTGATGGTGATCGCACTGCTGTTCACCTGAAATTCGAAACCCAGGAGATAGGTTCCCTGTGTGTAGTTGAATCCGCTGCCCAAACCCGTTACGGTAATGGCGACTGTATCGGCTTTGGCCGTACTCGCACCCACCCAGGCCGCAAGCACCAACGCTCCGATCATCGGTGATCTCATGCACGTCATGGATCGCGTGAGATGCATCTCGGTTTCCTCCAGTTGGGGCCGTTCGGCGGCCCCTATTGAATACGGCGCAGTAACCGGTCAGAACCCGACAAGCACATCTGCTTATCCTGGTTGGCGGGTTTTGGCTCCGGCCTGACGTCCACACCCGGCAATAGGACATCCGGGTCTGCTACGGCGCTTTTGGTGAGCCATTCTTCGGCGGTCACGTTGACCAGGCGGCAGTGCCGAAATCGAGCAGCTTCAAGTTTCCCGCTTCGCACACCAGGATATTGGATAAACCGTCTCCGCGCTTATAGTTGGCGTGGAGCGTTTGCCTCCGGAGCAAGAGTGGCGGGCGCGGCGGGGTTGTCTACCGGCGCGATTATCGCCGTTGTCCGTCGGCTGCGGCCGGGTTCGTGCGTGTGGCCAGCAGCGCCACCATCACCACAGTCCAGGCAGCCAGAGCGGGACGGGAAAACGGATAATCCACGGTGGCGTGCAACAAGACCGCGATCACCCCGATACCCCAAACCGAATCAAACGCCGGGCGCAAACACCACACAAACAGGGTCACCATCGCAATTCCCAACGGCAGCCCACCCTCCGCGGTCCACTCCAGCCAGTCGGCGTGAGCGCGGTTGGCGAACGCGCCGGTATCGATGATGGCGTATGCGGGATACACCACGGGCCAAGTCCCGAGGCCAGACCCAAGCCCCGGGCGGGCAGCAATCATGCGCATGGAAGAGATATTGAACTCACGGCGCGTGGCGAATGGGTCGGGGGTCTCGAGGCGCTCCCAAACTCTTCCCCATCCCACCACGGTAGTGAACACCGCCAGCAGCAGCACGACTCGCAGCAGCGATCTCCCCACGGCGCGCCCGGATGTGCGTCCTTGCAACCAGAGCAGCGCGGTGACGACCACGATTTCGCTGGAGGCCAGCACAAACCCTGCTCGGGAAGCGGCGGCGATTACGGACGCATACATGGCGGCCGCCATACAGGAATAGAGCAGGGAGTCCCGCTTGCTGGTCATGGCCCCATACACCGCCAGCGGCAGCACCGCTTCGATGAAGGCGGCGTAATGGTTCCGGTAGAGGATCGGCCCCATCAGCCCGGGGTATTCGGCTTCAAAGAGCCAAAAAAATTTGCCCCCTGCCGTAAAGGTCTGGAGCGTCGCCTCCACCGCCACCAGGAAGCCGAACCAGAGCATGGCGGAACGGAACCAGCGGTGCACGCGCTGGTCCTGAAAAAGAAGCCAGCCGGTCACAAAGACCGCCAAAAGCGCGGCCCAGCGGGCCAAGGCGATGCGGGTCTCGAAAGGAGAAACAGTGCGCCCGGTCCCCCACTGGAACAAGCCCCAAGATACGGCAAACAATAGTGGCGCCAGCGGGTAGACGAAGCGAGGCGGAGTCCTGCGCCACCGGATCAGGGCACCCACGGCCAGCCCGAACGTGCCGACCTCAAAAACGGCGACGGGCCAATATCCGGGCACCCAGAGAGTCAGAATACCGAAAAACAGTACCGCGGCCAACACATAGGGCATCGAGTTCCGTAGTGTAACCCGATGCGGGGCTGGAAAATGCCGCCCGCCGCCGCAAAATAGCATGACCCGAAGACGCCTCGGACTTAACCGCGGCCACGCCCAATTCGGAGTTTGGTCGAGTCTCAGTTTGAACTCCACTCAGAGCCAGCCCCCCGGCCGAAGGCGGACATTCCTCGTTACCTCGGGCGTGCGATGTTTATTATCTCCGGGCTCTTATCGCTCAGGGGCCGCCGATCCCAATCCCCGAATTGCTCCTCGATCGCTAAACCAGCGTCGGCCAGGAACGAGGACAACAATTCCGCATCAAGAAATCTCAGAGTGCTTCGACTGAGCTGCGGCTGGTCCCACGCGGGGCTGGTGAAGGTGTGGGTGAAAGAAACGATCCTCCCGTCAAAGCGCGTCTCCACCTGAGTGCTTATGCGCACCGTGGCACCCTCCGCGTCGGTCACCTCGACGGCGTTCTCCGGCGTCCAGCGCTCCCACGCGCGCGCCAGCGGGTTACGAGTTTCGAAAGCAAAACGGCCATTGTTTGTAAGGGCCAGGCGAATTGCGGCGAGCGAGGTGCGGAGTGCGTCGTCCTCGATGAGCGCCTGAAAGGCATGGCCTGTCATGACCACGAGGTCGAAGTCGTGTGCCCAGGCGACTGCGGTAAGATCGCCGAGGACCCACTCAATATCACGCCGCTTACGCGCCTGCGCCAGCATGCCAGCCGCCGGATCGAGCCCGCATAGCCGACCCCTATGACCGGACCGGCGGGCCTCATGCAACAGCGCGCCCGTCCCGCAGCCGGCATCGAGCACCGCTTCCGCCGCCATCACTAGCGGCAAGTAGAAGTCGAAGTCCTTTCTTTGGTCCCGCGGCCACCACCGGTCGTACAGCGCGGCGAGATCCGTGTCGGAGAATAGGCGGTCGGCCATATCGTCACCCAGTCAGACTATCCTGCCGGTTCCAACACACTGGACGCAGGCTGCCACGGTCGCCTCGAAGCCGGAACGTCGGCCATGAGTACAGAACCTAAACCCAGACTAATACATTCGCTCCGAGTTTCACCACGTGAGGATGCCCTCGCGCAGATTATCGAGAACCACCACGCGAGTTACGCCACCCAGACGCCGAAAAGCTTTCTCATGTAACTCCGCCCAAACCTGCGAACTGGAACGGCACAGCAGGAGCCGAACCTCTTTGCGGCTGTAGCCCAAGGTCAGCGCCGCGTTCGCCAGTATTTCCCGCTGTCGGCAACGCGCACCAAGGGGCCCGATCCGTAATCGCCCTGGCATTCTTCGCCAGGTGCAGTCTCGATCACCGCGCAGGCTTCCGGCGAAGAGGTGCCACGGAGATTGCGGATGAAGCGCTTGACACTCTGATAGCCACCAGCGAAACCGCTGCTATCGACCAATACCGGTCGGTGTTCGACCCCGACTCGGTTTTTCGAGGGGCCTTAACTTTTTGTCTCAGCCGACGGGAAAACCGCGGGTGAGTTCCAGGCAAGCTACGGCACCGGCCGCCAAGCAGGTACGGTATTCGACCTGGCTAAGCGCCACGGGATCAGCGGGACCGGTCCAACCGTTTGCACCGTAAGCGTAGTACTCGGCTAGGGTCAGTTCACAGCCGCTGAACTCCACAAGTGCTTGTATCCGGCGCAGATCGTATTGGACAAACGAGCCATGGTCTTCCAGGCGGCCGAAAGGCACCGTAATCAGCAGACGCCCTCCTGGCCGCAACAGAGAAGCAAGGCCGCGAGCCGCTTCAAGGTCGCCGAATTCCTGCGCCGGCTGTTCACAGACACCATAGATGGAGTTGTCGCGCCCGATGTGCTCGATCACGGAAATTGCGACGATCAGATCGAAAGTGCACGGCCGGAAGGGCAGCGCCAGTGCATCGCCGGCAACGCCGGAAATACGAGATTGCGGAGCCGCGACGAGATCCAAACCCACCAGGAAGGGAATCATCAGCGCGTCACGCGCCTGCAGATAGCGGGGCTTGGCATTGGCATAACCGATATCCAGCACCCTCGGTTCTTCCCGGAACCGCGAGAGGACCCAGGGAATCTCGATGCAGCGTTCCGAATCGTCCAGCCCGTACAGCGGGGTATCTATCGAAAATTCGGGGGTACCGGGCCGGTTCAGGACGTATTGGCGATCCGTAGTGGAGCAATAGAACAGCACCGAGCCGTCCGCCCTTCTTTCGGCTTCCAGTACGAGCGGCGTGTAGCCACGGTCCGAAGCCCAGAATCGCAATTCCACGACCGGTTCAATCTGCAGGCGGTAGCGCCCCGGCTGAAGCGGAACAGTCAACGGCAGCACCGAAAGTCTGCCTTCAGAGCCACGGCAGGGGACGGCACGTGGTCCGTCGAAGAGAATCACCCGGCCGTCCTCTGGGTCTAGAACATGAGACGAGAGATGAAGTTTAGTACCCTCGGCGTCTCGGCGAAGCGCCGAATCGGGAACCCACGACAGGACCGCTTCGATCCTCCCTGTTACCTCGCGCACCGCAAGCAGCCGGAGGTTGCCGCTACCCGCGTCTTGAGGCACCCCGGAAGAAGCAGACTCGCCAAACATCAGTGCCGCAGCCGCGAGTTTTTCTGGGTTAGTCTGGATGGCACGCTACACTCTCTGGAGCAGCAGAGAAGTCGAGATCTCAGTGCGGGCTCATGTTTAGCTCCCGCCCCTTTCTGAGTCATTGTAACATGGACGCGCCTCGGCTTACCTTCCAATAGTGGCGCTACGATGGGCGTAGACATCGAGTATCGGGAAACGGGCGGCTCCGAAGGCTGCCTGATGTGGTTAGGCCCGAATTGGG
>Ga0187851_10005389_pt1 | contig 10221 bp, 10 predicted proteins | sample June2016WEW_6_10_FD_132997 | JGI IMG/M metagenome (GOLD analysis project Ga0187851, IMG submission 132997) | Peatland microbial communities from SPRUCE experiment site at the Marcell Experimental Forest, Minnesota, USA - June2016WEW_6_10 | ecosystem: Environmental > Terrestrial > Soil >... | reverse complement strand
GCGGCCTTATGCAGCCGGCGCAGGATCGCCGCGCGCTCTTCTTTGGTCGACCGGCCAAAAATGGCGAATGCGCGCTTGGCTGAGGCGATGGCGCGCCGCGTGTCTTCCTCGTCGCCCAGCGTGACGCGGCCGATTACCTGGCCGTTGGCCGGCTTGATAATGTCCATGACTTCGCGGCCGTGGGACTCAACGAACTCTCCACCGACGTAGTGCGTCGTGATTTCTCTAAGTGTGTCTCTTTTCGTCATTGTTTCCATCGCGCATCTCCTTGTGGGGATTTTTGGTCAGAACGAAGTGACGACGACGCGCGTGAGCGAGCCGTCCCTTAACGCCGCGTAACCGTCATTCACGTCGCGCAGCGAGATCTCTTTCGAAACCAGGTCGTCGAGGTTCATGCGGCCTTGCAGGTACAGCACTGCGTACATCGGAATGTCGCGCTTGGCATTGGTCGAGCCGAAGTTCACGCCTTGAACGCGCTTTTGCCCGCCAATCGCGTTGAAGATGTTCACCGCGATCTCGACTTCGAGCTTCGACACGCCGACCAGGTAGAGTCCCCCGCCGGTGCCCAGCATGGCGAGCCCCTGCTCGGCCACCGCTTTCAGCCCTACAAAGTCGAAGACATGATCGGCTCCGTTCGGCAGAAGATCGCGGATTGCGTCGACGGGATTCGTCTTCGTGGAGTCGATGACGTCGGTGGCGCCGAATCGCCGGGCCGCATCGAGTCGCTTTGCCTGAATATCGATGACGACGATCCTCGAAGCGCCGGCGATCAGTGCTCCACTGACGGCGTTGAGCCCGACTCCTCCGGCGCCGAAGATCACAACTGTGTCCCCGGCGCCGACGTTTGCGGTGTTCAAGACGGAACCGGCGCCGGTTACAACTCCACAACCGAGCAGCGCGGCCTGGGCGAACGGAAGCTCCCTGGGCACGACGGCGAGCTGGTTTTCGTGGATGAGAGCCTGTTCGGCGAATCCGCCTAGCCCGAAGCCCTGGAACAGGCCCACCCCATTGCGGCTTAAGCGTGGGGCATCGGTGGACCGGCGCAGCGTCGCTTCCGGATGTCTGCACTGAAACGAGCGGCCAGAGAGGCATCGACCGCACGATCCGCACGACTGCGCTAAAGAACCTACAACGTGATCTCCGACGTTGAATTGCGCGACGTCCGGACCCACAGCGGCCACGATCCCCGCAACCTCGTGACCAAGCACCGCCGGCGTTGGAACGATATCGTGAGTAGCGAACAGCAGATCGGTGTGGCATAGTCCGGATGCCTTGACTTCGACCAGAACCTCGCGTCCAACCGGCATCGCAATGTCAACGTCCTCGAAATCGAACCCACGACCGAGTGTATTTAGCACGAGAGCCTTCACCTGTGACCTCCCTGCGGTTGCGGTCCTTCCTTCTGCGATCATCGAGGCGCTTGAGCGTATCGATGGGGCAGCCGGATGCATTCAACTGTAAGTGTGCAGGTTTTAGTGTGCTAATCCGATCGCGCCAAGTGTTGATCGCATCGCGCCAAAATGCGCTACGGGCCGAATGCCGCGTACAGTCTCGAGTTGTGAATTGCCCCGCAGCAGATGGCTGGCTAAATGGGCCCAAAGAGAGTTTTGTCGAGGCCACAATGGCTCACGGATCTACCGGCGCTCTCTGCAACAGCGCGCTATGGATTTGGTTTGTGTCTTTACCCATATGAAAAGATGAGGAATTGTTCTATATTGTGGTTCCCGAGATGCTTGGCGGGTCATGGACCAGCAGTCTAATCTTCCAGGTAGCGGCGTCTCATTTTTCCCCGGGCCAGGAGGAACAACACTTCACTATGTCGTTTCTTGGGGACAACTCCATGCGCAAGCAAGCGGAAGACATTCTGCTCAATAGCGAGGAGGGACTCCGCCTGGTACTGGATTCTGCTTCGGAAGCGATCTGTGGCTGCGACTCAGAAGGCACGTGTCTTTTCTCAAATCTTGCAGCAGCGCGCATTCTCGGATACGACGACCCCGCCGAGTTACTCGGGAAAAACATGCATGCGCTGGAACACCATACCCGAAGAGACGGCACCCCATATCCAATTGAAGAATGTCCCATCTATATCGGCTTCCAAAAGAACGAGGACGTCCACAGGGACGATGAAGTTTATTGGAGAAAGGATGGCACGAGCTTTCCCGTGGAGTTTTGGTCCCATATTGTCGTTCGCGAAGGTAAAACCCTGGGCGCGGTGATCACCTATATAGATATTACGGAACGGAAACAGGCGGAAGCGGCGCTGCGGAAGAGCGAAGAGCGTTGGCGGTCCGTGTATGAGAATTCGGCGATCGGAGTGGCGCTTACAGATCTCAACGGACGTTTCCTGGCGGTGAATCGCGCCTACGAGAAAATGTTGGGCTACGCCGAAGAAGAACTCCGCAAGCTCACTTTTCTGGATATCTCCGAAGAGAATTATCGCGAAGCCAACTGGGAGTTGGTCAGCGAGCTGTTAGAGGGAAAGCGACAACAGTTTCAGATCGAGAAGCAATATCGGCGCAAAGATGGCGCCCTGCTGTGGGTCAGCAACAACGTTTCTTTGGTTCCAGGTACTGAAAGCATGCCGCGATTTATCATGGCGCTTTCCGAGGACGTTACGCAGCGGAAACAGGCGGAAGCAGCGCTCAGAAAAAGTGAAGAAAAGAACCGCATCCTGCTTCAGATCAACAATGCCATCATCACGAATTTAACCGAGCAGGCTCTCCTGCACTCCATTTCCGAGGCCTTGCATCCCGTCTTCCCATTTGACCGATGCGCGATTTCCCTTTATCAGCCGGAGAGAGATTCTTTCCGTTTCCTTGCCGTGGAAGGAGATCTGCACTCGAAATACTTTCAGACGGGGCTGGAGTTTGGCCGCAACGAGACCTGCGGCAGTTGGGTATTCGAACATTTTCGACCTCTCGTGCGCCGCGATCTTGAAAAAGAACAGCAGTATCCCAATGAGCGCCGCCTTGCGGCAGAGGGTATCCAATCAATGTGCGTCGTGCCCCTTGTCCTTCAAGGGAAGTGTTTTGGATTGCTCAGTGTGGTGAGCCTCCAAAAGGATCGATATTCGGATGAGGATGCTGTGTTCTTGCAGGAAGTGGCGAACCAGGTTGCACTGGCAATTCAAAACATGCAGTCCTACCAGGAGATTGCCACCCTGAAGGCAAGGTTGGAGAAGGAGAACGTTTATCTCCGGGAGGAGCTGCAGGGGGAGCACAACTTCGAGGAGATCGTGGGTCAAAGTCCAGCGCTTTTGAAGGCGCTTCACGCCGTCGAACAGGTTGCTCCCACGGATTCGACGGTGCTCATATTCGGAGAAACGGGGACGGGGAAAGAACTTGTGGCGCGCGCGATCCACAGCCGAAGCTCCCGCAATGGCCGTGCTCTCGTGAGCGTGAACTGCAGCGCCATCTCGGCTGGTCTGGTGGAGAGCGAACTGTTTGGGCACATGAAGGGGGCCTTCACGGGAGCACTCGAGCGGCGCATCGGCCGCTTCGAGCTCGCCAACGGTGGCACGATCTTCCTGGATGAAATCGGAGAGCTTATCCTGGAGACGCAAGTGAAGCTGCTCCGCGTCTTGCAAGAGCACGAGTTTGAGCCGGTAGGGAGCAGCCACCCTTTGCATGTGGACGTGCGTGTGATTGCCGCCACAAACCGTAATCTCAGTGAGGCTGTCCAGGCAGGCCGCTTCCGCGCAGATCTCTTCTACCGCCTCAATGTGTTTCCCATCGAGCTTCCTCCGTTGCGAGACCGCCGCTCCGACATTCCTCAACTCGTGGCTTTCTGCGTGGCCCAGTTCTCCAAACGGTTGAGAAAGAAAATCGACGGCGTTTCACGTGAATCGATGGAATATCTAGTCAATTATCCATGGCCGGGAAACATTCGCGAGCTACAGAACGTAATTGAGCGCGCAATTATCGTATCGTCGGACCCGACCCTGCGGCTGGACCGCGATCTGATGCCGGTTGCCGTTGCTGCGAAAAGCGCGGAGGCTCCTGAGGCGGATGCTTCAGAGGATCGGCAAGAAGACCCGAAATCTCTAAACCCACTCCTCACGCTCGACGAGGCAGAACGACACCATATTCTCGCCGCCCTCCAACATGCCGGCGGGGTGGTAGATGGTCCGAAGGGGGCGGCGAGGATCCTGAGTATTCATCCGAACACACTTCGGCACAGGATGGATAAGCTCGGCATCGAGCGATCTCGCCACCGCCAGTCGTAGTTCCTCTGACACCAGTTCGCGCGTAATTACCAAATACGGTGGCACCGACTTTCAGTCTAGGACGCTGAAGGAAGACCGCGTCTGGACGTCCTGAGAGACGGGGCGCGGATAAGTGACCGTAAGTCTTCGCAACCTATTGATTTTAAGGAGATATCGAGACTCGTGCGGCCGCGGTGGGTCACGAAACTCCTTTCCGCCCCCGCCAATTCTCTGTGTGGCAAGCCGATTGCTTTATTGAGTCCACAGGAGATCGAGTAAGCAACGATGCTAAGGATCACGGTTGTCGAATCATCAAAGACTGCGGTAACTCTTCGGGCAGAAGGGCAGATAGCGGGTCCATGGGTTGAAGAGCTGCGCACAGCATGTAATGTCCATACTTCTCCCCATGATGTTCAGTTATCGCTCGAGCTGGCGGACATCTCATTCGCCAACAACGCAGGGATTGCTCTGCTCAGAGAACTGCGGAACCGCGGCATCGGTCTTATCCACATCACGCCGTTCTTGGCCGAACAGCTGAAAGATGGCGCATCTCATTCCGAATTCTAGGGTCACAAGGGAACTCATGCCGAATCCGGAGGTCATTTTTCCTCTCTGAATTTCGGCCTATCGCAGACGGCAGGAGGTTTTTCAATGCTGGAGCAAGCTGTGTGCACGGAGCAGTTATTTCTGGCTGAGTCATTGCGGAGCGTTCAAAAGAACATTCCGCTTCCCGGGCCGCATTCCGCCGTAAGTAGGAAAGTCGCCTTCATTTGCCACGATCTTCGCCTTCCTTTGACCTCCATCCTGGCAAATGCAGAGTTTCTCACACAGTCAGATATAAGCGAGACCGAAAGAAACGAATATTACCAGGAAATCCGTTGCTCCATCGAGCGGATGAATGAACTGGTCACTTCATTGTCTGAGTCCTCCAGGGAGAGTGACACTTTTCGACCCGCCGTTCGAAACATCGTGGACACAATCGAGCGTGCGATCCGCATGACAAGAGCGAAAGAGGAGTTCCGACGCATTACGATCGAGCATCATCATCGGGGTCCGGCCAGAGGCTGGTTCGATTCCAGCCGCCTCGAACGGGTGGTTGCCAATCTCATCCTGAATGCTTGCGAGGCAGTTTCTCCGGACATGGGACTGGTAGTTATAACCACGATGGGATATCACGCAGACCTGCAGATTGGAGTCTGGGATAACGGTCCCGGTATCCACCCGGAGATACGGGACTCGATTTTTCAGCCATTCGTGAGCTATGGAAAGGTCGAAGGCAGGGGGCTGGGTCTTGCGATAGTGAAGGAGATTATCGAGGATCACGGCGGGGAAGTCTATCTCGATAGGAGTGGTGGGGCCGGAACTTTATTCAGGATCACGATCCCCTTTGCCATTCCCCTCGGGGCAATTCCGCTCATACTTCCGGGTCCAATCCACTCCGCGCACGAAAGGAAGCATGGCGTGCAGTGTTCACACTCCGTAATGCCGTGAATGCCGGCATTTCCGCGGCCCGCTTAGTGCAGGAAATTCTGAAGAATGGAATCAAGCACAGGCAGGTGGTGAAATGACCAGTAGATGGAGTCGAGCCAAAGGCTCCCGGACTTTCGGTAAGTCGGGAGTCACATCTAGTTTATCCGGAGGTTCTCATGCGGTCTAATTTGGTTTTTGGCGCGATGGCAAACGTCCCCAATCGCTATCTCCTTTCCCAACTTGCCTCCAAGGCAGCCCGGAAGCTCCATCGACCCGGAACTCGAATGCAGGACACAACGAATGACGTCCTTGCGCGATTCAGCCGCTCCAACTCAATAGGAAGCGTGCGGGCTTTGCGAGTGTCGCAGACGAGTCCGTTGCATCCTCAAAAAACACTCCCAGTGTTTCCACACAAACCCGAAGTCGCGAAATTCATTCCAGCGACAGAGCGATTGAATCCCTTATGGGAGGCGGCGCCCGCTTTAGGCGCTTGAGCGTCGATCAAGAAATGATACTCATCAGCCCCGTGTCCGCCATGGAGACGCCGTCCAAGGAACCCCCTGGCTGGAAGCAAACGGCTCGTGAAAACGACTCCCAGGCTTTTGCGTTTGAGGACTTGGCATTGCCGCTTCTTCCCTCGCTCTACAACGTCGCCCTTTGGCTCTCACACAACGCTACCGACGGAGAGGACCTGGTACAGGAGACATTTCTCAAAGCTCTTCGCGGATTCGACTCGTTCGAGACGGGAACCAACTTTAGGGCCTGGATATTCCGCATTCTCAGAAACACTTACCTGACTTCTCGTAGCGGACTGACGGCAAAGCGCACGGTTGCGCTTGAGGATGAGTTGAACGAGAGTGGCGAGTCTGGGGCGGGGCTCTATCCAGAGTGCGCGATCGACCGGCAAACTCCTGAGTTGAGTCTGATCCGTTTAGATGACCGCGCCGTGCTGCACTCTGCGCTGGAGAAACTGGATCCGCCGCTGCTTGAGGTGATCCTACTCTGTGACGTTGAAGAGATGAAGTACAGGGAGATCGCGACGGTTCTCGAGATACCCATTGGCACGGTGATGTCCCGTATCGCACGAGCACGAGCTGCTTTGCGCGGAATGCTGCTCGGCAAAATGACGCCGAGGGAGGAGTTCCGACCATGACCAGGCATCTCTCTCTTTCTCTATCTATCCTTAGCGCTCTACGCTACAGCAGCAATGATCGAATCTCCGCCAAGACCTCCGCACTATGCGATTGGATATCTTTGACATCCCATTCCTTGACAATCTTGCCTTCTGGCGAAACAAGGAATGTCGTCCGCTCAGCATAGTGAATCGTACCGAAGGAATGGATTGGCACTCCGTAAGCATCGATCACCTTGTGGTCCGGATCAGCGAGAAGCTTGAAAGTCAGCGAGTCCTTTGTGCAGAAGCTCTTATGGCTTTCCACTGAATCGAGCGAGACGCCAAGCACATTAGCATTAAGCGCCTCATACTTCAAGAGATCGCGCTGAAAGTTGTGCGCCTCAAGAGAGCATCCGCTAGTTTGATCCTTCGGATAGAAGTACAAGACCACCCACTTGCCCCTGTAGTCTGTGAGCGACACCTGCTTGTCCTCCTGGGAGGGAAGCGTGAAGTTGGGCGCTGACGAGCCAATCGCAGCTGGATCGGCAGCAATCGCCATAGCCGGCAAGAACGCAATCAAGCAGGCAAGTGCGACCTTGAATCTTAATGCAATTGCACGGGAATTAAGCATGATGTATCTCCTGGCTGATGATTTTGCGATTGCGGACCTTCGACTGAGTGCCAAGGTAATTCGTCTCTTCTCCGGCCGCCCTATTTGCCGCTTGCCTGTTTGAGAAATGCGATCAAGTCCGAGCGTTCTTGAGCCTTCGATACCAGGAAATCCATTTCGTTTCCGGAAATAAACGCGTCGGGATCGGTAAGCCATTTGTCGAGTGTCGATTGATCCCAAACCACGTTCGACTTCTTCAGCGCCGCGGAATAGGAATAGTCCGCGACCGAGCCGGATGTGCGCCCGTAGACTCCCTGCAATCTTGGGCCCTGGTGGTTTTGAGTCAGCGAGTGGCAACCCGTGCAGCGCTTCTCAAAGAGTGCTGCTCCTCGTGCTGGGTCACCCCCGCCACCTTGAGTGTCTGCCTGGCCGGAAGAAGAGCCCCCGGCTCCATGAGCCCAATTCGCAAATGCCCGGATCTCCGCATTATTGACCCGCGCATTCCAATGAATCAGCAGATACTGCGGTAACGGCATCTCATGCGATTTCGTCTCATGCGCAATCTTTGCCGCGTACGTCTGCTGCTGATCTGTGGAATAACTGTCCCAATCAGAGAGGTTCATTGCTTTCCGACCGCGGTTTATGTCCCGCTCCAAAAGCCACGATGCCGGCGCCAACCGCCCGTAAAAGGGAGTCCGTGTCCGCAAAGAGTGACAGTCCGCGCACTTTTCCACCAGGATCGCCCGAACTACAGGCGGGACCTGCGAGTTGCTCAGGATGGACGTATCCGCGCCTTTCGCCGCATACAGGCCCGCGTCTCCAAAAGGGTGAACGCGAGCCAGTGCGAGCGAGGCCGCAACCGCGATCAGGCCAACAATTGCGAAGTTGATCGATACATTCCGTCTCCGGCTCACGCTTTCTGCTCCAGCGACGAATCGACGATTGCCAGATGGCTATGCCTGGAGATGTAGCGAACTTCAGCGATGCCCAGAACGCTTTTCAACTTACCTGCGGGAACCACCATGGGACCGGCGTGCGGAGCTGTGCCTGGCGCAGGCTGGGGAAATGCGGTTGACATCGCGGTATGGAACGAAACGTTGCCTTCCACCTTCTGCACCACCTGATGAATGTGCCCGTTCAACACCGTCACCGAGCCGAAGCGCTTGAGATACGTGAGCGCCTCCGCTGCGTCCGGCGTGCCCCATCCCCACTCCGGATACACCATCCACAGCGGAATATGGGCGAAGATCACGATGGGTGTCGAAGCCGAAAGAGCCCCAAGATCGGACTTCAGCCAGCTCAGTTGATCGGCGCCCAGTTTGCCCATCGCGTCCACTTGCTGACAATTGTTGAGCCCGATAAAGTGGACGCCCTTGTGCGTGAAGCTGTACCAGCCCGTGCCCCTCGTTCCTTTACCAAACCGTTCCAGATACATTTGGCCGTCATCGGTTGCGATGTCGTGCTCGCCGGGAACATAAAAGGTTTCACCCGCCTTGGCGCCCTTGAGGAGCTGCTGCGCGGTATCGAATTCACCCGGCTTCGACGAGTGCGTGATATCTCCCGTGTGCAGCAGGAGGTCCGGCGTGCCCGGCAGTGCATTGATCTTGTCGAGCGCCAGCTTCAGTGAGTCGGTCACATCCTGGTTGGCCGCTTTGTTGAAGCCGATGTGACTGTCGCTGATCTGCACAAAGCTGAATCCTGAGCTTCCATGCCCGGCCTGTCCGCCTGCTTCTCCGGGTGCGGCCGCAAACAATTTAGACGTCGGCACGCCGCCTGCCATCGTCCACAGCAGGCCAGTACCTGCCCAGGCCATGCAACTCAGGAAGTTTCGCCGGTCGACACCATCACTCGCGATTGGGTCTGATTCTGGCTTGGGTTGTGCCGATTCAGCGGCGTTGGCTTGCTGAGCATGCGGTTCGGCATGATTGACGCGATTCGTATTCTTCATCGAAGATCCTCCACCCATGTAAACTAGGCTCCGCGTCATTTATTCCCGGAAAAATGGGAATAATTTGGCCCGCTGCCAGTTCTCATCTTTGGAGAGATGATGAACTAGCATGGGACAACGCGGTTGCCGCAGAAGCGAGCAGCTGGCGAAGCTGGCCGCCAAGACTTTGCGTCTGAAGAATTGGCATTACCGCTGCATCCCTCGCTCTATATGGCGTGGCCCTTCTGGCTTTGCCGCAACGCCACCGATGCGGAGGACCTGGTGCAGGAGACATTCTTAAAGTCCCTTAGCGAATTCGACTCATTCGAGCCGGGCACCAACTTTAAGGCCTGGATATTTCGCATTCTCCGCAATACCTATCTCACCTCGCGGGCACGCGTGGCCCTTCTTGCAGCACTTGAGACTCAACATGGATCGTCAAGGGAGTTTCGCGCATGACCGATCATCTGCCTCACGATATCCTCAGTGCGCTCGTAGACGGTGAGCTCACAGCGGACCAACTCGCCAGCGCAAACCAACATCTTGCCGGGTGCCCGTCCTGCACTTCAAATGCTCTATATCAGAGCCTGCTCAAGTCCGCGACGGCAAGGGCAGGTCATCGCTACACACCACCGCCGCAATTGCGCGAACAGCTCGCGCTTCTGGCAACCCAAACGAACTCGCAGTTGCAGCCGCGAGGTATCCGCGCGACCCACATCACTTCATCGCGTTCATTCGGTCGATTTGGATCGCTGGGCTGGGCCGCCGCGGCTGCCCTCCTTCTTGTCTCTTTGAGCTTGGTGATCGTTCAACGTTCCGCGCAAAGGGCCGAGAGGGCATCAGCTGAACGAGCTGCCCTGGTCACCGAGGTCTTCGATCAGCACGTTGCCACGCTC
>Ga0187851_10005387_pt1 | contig 10222 bp, 6 predicted proteins | sample June2016WEW_6_10_FD_132997 | JGI IMG/M metagenome (GOLD analysis project Ga0187851, IMG submission 132997) | Peatland microbial communities from SPRUCE experiment site at the Marcell Experimental Forest, Minnesota, USA - June2016WEW_6_10 | ecosystem: Environmental > Terrestrial > Soil > Wetlands... | reverse complement strand
GGGTATGGACTCGTTGATCCTCCGCCGGTCGAGGGATTCGGCGGAAAGACGATTGCGTTGAAGGCCGTGGTAGCTCCCACTGCTCAAGCGGCGGCGCAGTACTATCCCGCAAACTATTGGTATTCGCTCATACAGGTTCCCCCCCGAAGTGCTTTCCCCTTGAAGACGGACGGGAAAGTGGCATCCCAGCAGGGCTCGCCTCGTTACCGACCGGGGTCCCTTGAAACGCAGGCGGATTGGATCGAAGGGCTGCATTCCGGCTGCGAGATGTGCCATCAGATTGGCGACAAGGCGACGCGCGAGATTTCGCCGCGGTTGGGAAAGTTCGAAACGACTTCTGACGCCTGGCAGCGCCGGATCATGTCGGGGCAATTTGGCACGCTCATGAACAGCGAGTTCAATGGCACTTTCGGGCATGACCGCGGGTTTGCAATTTTTTCGGACTGGACCAATCGGATCGCCCGAGGAGAAGTTCCACCTGCCCCCCCGCGCCCGCAGGGAATGGAGCGCAACGTGGTTCTTTCGATTTGGGATATAGGAACTCCCAAGGCCTTCTTGCACGGCGTGCTGGCCACGAACAAGAGAATCCCGACCCAGAACGGATATGGCCATGTCTACAGCACGGATTGGGAAGCCGCGACCGTGCTCATACTGGATCCTAGCGAGAGCACCGTATCTACGGTCAAAATTCCGCTGCGGCATGAGGAAGAGCGGGCAACGATGTCTCACATCGTGCCCTATACGAACGCAGAACCCTCTCCCTATTGGGGAGATGAAATCGTGTGGCCCGAGGACGCGGTGAATCCCAAGAATCCGCAGATGGACAGCAAGGGCCGCATGTGGATCGGGATGCAGAATCACAAGGAGAATCCGGCCTTCTGCAAGCCGTCTTCTGGCAACGTATTTGCAAAAAATTGGGAACCGCCTTATGAGGCGGGTTGGGGCGTCGATATTTACGACCCGAAGACCAGCAAGTTCGAAGCTGTCGACCTCTGCTTCGGCTTTCATCATCTGATGATCGGTGACGACAAGGACGAAACGGTTTATTTCAGCCTGAAGATCGGCCAAATAGGCGGGGTGGGATGGCTCAATTCAAGGGTGTGGGACCAAACGCATGACGCTGAAAAGGCTCAAGGCTGGTGCCCCGCCATTATCGATTACAACGGCGATGGGAAGATTGGCCCCTATACAAGAGCGCCACAGCCGGCCGACCCGAAGCTTGATAGGTTCGTAGACGGAACCAGGGGTTACGGGATCGGGGTAAATCCGGTGGATGGCAGCGTATGGGTCGCCATCACCAAGCCGATGCCCGGAAGGCTTCTCCGGTTCGTTCCCGGCAAGAACCCGCCTTCGACGTGCATGACCGAGATTTACGAACCGCCCTTCACAACTGCCGAAGGTCCCAATCCCGGCGAAAAGTTGGGCTATGTGCCGCGCGCTGCCGATTTCGATTCCAAGGGGCTGGTTTGGACCAATCTTGGCGGCAGCGGTCAGCTCGCCAGCTTTGACCGGAGCAAGTGCAAGGTGCTCAACGGACCGACCGCAACCGGACAGCACTGCCCCGAGGGATGGACGCTTTACCCGGCGCCAGGTCCCACCTTTAAGGGCGAGAGCGAGGCAAAGGCGGACTGGCTCTATTTCGATTGGGTCGACCGGTTCAACACGCTTGGTCTCGGCAAGGATGCCGTGGTTGTCACCGGATCAGGATCAGATTCCCTGCTCGTGTTTCAGCCCGCGACAAAGACCTGGACGGTGATGCGCGTGCCCTACCCACTGGGCTTTTATTCGCGCGGTGTGGATGGCCGCATCGACGATGCGAATGCGGGATGGAAAGGCCGGGGAATCTGGGCGGACAACGATACCCGCACAACCTGGCATGTGGAGGGAGGAAAGGGCACTCCGAGCGAAACTGTCCACTTCCAATTGCGCCCAGACCCGCTTGCTAAGTAACGAGCCGCAGAAACCCGCTTGTCCAAAGAGGACATACGTGAACCCAACCAAGCTTGGTGCCCGCCGCCGCAGGTTATTGGTGTTTGTGCTATTCCCTTTTCTGGCGCTGATGAGCCGCCCTGCTTTTGGCCAGGTTGATTTGTCCGGCTCCTGGGCAGACAGGTGGCACGAGGATGCTCCCGAGCGGGATGGCGGACCCGAGATCGGAGACTACACTGGCATCCCCGTGAACGACGCGGCGCGCATGCGTGCGGACACCTGGGATGCGCAAAAGTGGGAAGCGGTGGAGCATATGTGCGATCCGCATCCAGCAGATTACGGGCCGCGGGGCCCTGCGCACATGCGAGTCTGGTCGGAGAGTGACCCCTTCACGCAGGGAGTCGTTGCGTGGCACGCGACGCTGAGATTCATGATCACTCAGCGCATCATTTATATGGACGGGCGTCCACATCCCTCTCAGAATGCGCCGCACACCTGGCAAGGATTCTCAACCGGCGAATGGGAAGGGGACATGCTGAAGGTGACGACCACCCACCTGAAAGAAGGCTGGTTTCGGCGCAACGGACTCGCGCGCAGCGATCGGGCCACATTGATCGAGTATTTTATCCGGCACGGAGACTACTTCACGCTGGTCACGGATGTCGAAGACCCGATCTATGCAACAGAGCCGTTCATTCGAACTTCGAACTGGATTCTCGATCTCGGGCGTCAGTTCCCCCCAAGGCTGGTTGGTTGCATCCCCAGTGTGGAAGTCGAGCATCCGGAAGGTTACGTCGCCTACCACACCTTGGGCGAAAACCACTTTTTAGGCGAATTTCCGTCCCGGTGGGGGGTGCCAGCAGAGGCGGCTCGCGGCGGTGCGGAGACCATGTATCCCGAGTACCAGGAGAAGTTGGCTAAAATGCCGGCTCCGCCCAGACTTCCAGACCACAAAGTGACCAAGCAGTGAAGCAAAACGCCGTGCATTGCGAGCGCCGTCGGTGGATGTTTGTGCTCCTCGCGCTCGGGCTTGTCATGATCCTCTCGTCACGGCTGCTGGCTCGGTCCGCAGCACAAGAAAAAGCAGGGGCGGGAATGGCGCATGACCTTTCGGGAATATGGAACGCGCCCATAGGCCAGCGCGCTCAAGTCCCTGGCCAACCGCCCCACAACCCGCCCCCTCCGCTGACGCCAGCGGGACAGGCGCAATTTGATTCCAATACGCGTGACCTTAAGAGTGATCATCCCATCACCGTCAACCCCGTTTATCAGTGTCACCCGCCGGGTTTGCCGAACGCCTACACCAACGGCGGCTATCCGTTTGAGATCGTCCAGACTCCTCAGCGGATTTTTATCTTCTACGAATCCACCCACCTGTGGCGCGAGATCTGGATGGATGGCCGGGAGATGCCCAAGGATTCCGACCCGCTATGGATGGGCTATTCAGTCGGACATTGGGATGGGGACGATCTGCTGGTTGATACCGCCAATTTCAACGACAAAACGTGGATCGATAATCTCGGCCATCCGCACAGCGATGCCATGAGACTGACCGAGCGTTTCCATCGCCCGGACCACGAGCACCTACAGATTGAGTTTGTCATCGACGATCCGAATTCGTACACGGCGCCTTGGACGATCCGGTACCACTATGATTTGAAGCCGAACTGGGAGATCGGCGAAGCATTCTGTATCCCGGAAGACCAGCAGCGCTTCCTAAAGAAGAACGTTCCTGAAACCACCGGCAAATCGCTGCCCTAAAATTAACCTTCCCGGGCTAGGAAGCCTTGCCGGTCTGCGCGTGTGGCTCCGAGGGATCCTCTGCCAACGGCAGCCATACTTGAAAGCGGGTGTCCCCGGGGGTGGAACTGACTTGAATGGTGCCCCGGTGCTTTTTCACGATCCGCTGAACGGTGTCGAGTCCGAGCCCGGTGCCCTCTCCGACCCCCTTGGTAGTGAAGAAAGGTTCGAAGATGTGCGGCTGCACGTCGGCTGGAATCCCGGGACCGTTGTCGGCAATCTCGACCACCACGCAGTTGTCGTCGCGACAGGTGCGCACCCGGAGCTCGCCGGTTCCTCCCATCGCGGCAATCGCATTGTCGATGATGTTGGTCCACACCTGATTGAGCTCGCTCCCGAAAGAGTTGACGAGCAGAGGAATGCGCTGGTAGTCGCGCTGCACCGTGATTCCGCGCTTGAGCTTGTGGTTCAGGATGGTAAGGGTGGTTTCCAAGCTTTTCACGATGTCGACGTTTTGCACCGGGGTCTGGTCCATGTAGGTGTACTCCTTGATGGCCCCGACAAGGTCTGAAATCCGCGCCGTGCTGCTCTCGATTTCATTGAGCAGCGCGGCGACCTCCACCGAAGCAGCGATCCGAACCAAAGCGGCTCGAGCGGTGTCGGCATCAAGGATGGCGAACAGCGATTCCAGCGCTTCCGGCTTAACATTCTTCCTTGCCAGGTCCGCCGCCATCTGCCACAAATCGTTCTGCCCGTGGCTGCGCAACAAGGAGTCGATTTGATCTTCCAAGTCGCTTATGGCCAGCGGATCGGGCGGAACGTCGTTGCTTTGGATAAAGGAAGCCTCCATCTTCTCGATCTCTGATCTCTGGGCGGGGGTAAGGTCTCGCCGGCCCAATTCGTGGCTTGCGTTGCGAATTTTCTTCAGAACATCCCGCAGCTGGCTTGTAGCGCGCTTGGCGGCCGAAGCGGGGTTATTGAGCTCGTGCGCGAGTCCTGCCGAAAGTTTTCCCAACGAAGCGAGTCGATCGCGTTGTTGTTCCCGGCGGGTGGTTTCGCGAATCCTGTCAGACATCAGCCCTACCAGACGTTGGGCCAGTTCCGGCATTTTCTGTACGAGTTCAGGAAACAGCGAAGAGGGAAAGCGCATCACGCGGGCATCCGTGACGGCCCGTGCACCCACGGTAAACTGCTTCATTCTCGAAAAGGGCAACACTCCGGTCACGTCGCCCGGCTTTAGGGGAATCGCGACTGTCTCGCCGCCCAGTTCGCCACGCGCCTGCAGTTGACCTTCAAGAATCACAAACATGGCGTCCGCGGGCTCGCCCTGGCGAAAGTATGTCTCGCCGGCCCTGAGACACAGTTGTTCGGAGTGGGCGATAAACCAGGAAATCTGATCGCCTGGCAGATCGGCGAATACCGGGACGCGAAGCAGTTCGGAATTTTCGGCCATTTATACCTTGCTCAAATATTGATGGATGAACTGCACGGCCACCGAGCCTTCACCGACTCCGGAAGCCACGCGCTTCACTGAACCATGCCGCACATCGCCCACCGCGAAAATGCCCGGAACATTTGTTTCAAGCAGGAAGGGGTCCCTGTCGAGAACCCATCCCTTGGGGCGCTGCCCCTCTCGGATAAGGTCCGGACCAGTCAGAATGAACCCGCGTTCGTCGCGCTCAACGACGCCCGTCAACCAGTCGGTTCGCGGCAGCGCCCCAATAAAAATGAACATCGCAGTCGCCGGCACGCGTTCGAGTTTGCTGGTATCCGAACAAAGGAAGGAAATCTCTTCCAGATGCGTTTCGCCGTGCGCCTCGGAGACGCTGGCGTTCGGCCAAATTTGAATGTTCGGAGTCTCCTTGATCTGGTCGATCAGATATTGCGACATCGTGCTCGATAAGGATGCGCCTCGCACTACGATGACGACGCGGTCTGCATACTTGGCGAAGTTCATCGCCGCCTGGCCGGCCGAATTTGCACCCCCAATGACGTAGATAATTTCGCCCTTGCAAGACAACGCTTCGGTCGAGCCGCCGCCGTAGTAGACGCCTGCGCCCTGCAGGCGATCGATTCCCGGTGCTTCGAGCCGCCGCCACTGCACTCCGGTTGCGATCATCAACGCATGGCAGGAAATTTCGTTGCCATCGGCCAGCTTAAGGATCCGGTAAGGGCCTTCGCTTCGGGCACTCAGCGCTTCTTGGGGCGCCAGGATTTCCACGCCAAAGCGCTGCGCCTGCACCACCGCGCGCCGGGCCAGATCGCCGCCGCTCAGCCCCATGGGAAATCCAAGATAGTTCTCGATGCGCGAGCTCATTCCTGCCTGCCCGCCCGGCGCTTCCCGCTCGATCATCACTGTGTGCAGGCCTTCTGACGCTCCATAGACAGCCGCGGCCAGGCCGGCCGGGCCGCCGCCCACGATTGCCAAATCATAAAAGTTGGTTTGTGCGCGAGTGCGCAGTCCAACCCTTTGCGCCACATCCGCAGGGACGCTATCGAGTAGCTTTGTCCCGTCCGGGAACAGCACTACCGGAAGGCTTGAGGCTTCCGGCCCCAGCGCTTCCAGAAGATGCTTCGTTTCCGGGTCATTGGCGGAAGCTTCCACGTCAATCCACTGATAGGGAACGCGGTTGCGCGCCAAAAAGTCCCGCAGTTCGTAGGACCGTGGTGACCAGCGCGTCCCCAGCACGCGGATTCCCTCGAAACTCGGCCGGTAGGAAGCTCGCCAGTCATCCAACAAATCGTCGAGTTGCGGGTAGAGGTGCTCGGCCGGCGGATCCCAGGGTTTCATGAAAAAGTAGTTGATGTTGGCTTGGTTGATGGCGCTGATGGCAGCGTTTGTGTCGGCGTAAGCTGTCAGGAGCGCGCGCTTGGCGTCGGGGAAGATCCGCATTCCTTCCTGAAGGAATGCGACACCGTCCATGTGAGGCATGCGCTGGTCGGCCAGAAGCAGGGCCACGCTGTCATTGCGCACTTTGAGCTGCTTCAACAGAGTGAGCGCCCCCTTGGGGGAGTCGCTTCCTATCACGCGGTATTGAGCGCCGTATTTTGACCGCAGGTCGCGCTCGATGGCCCGCAGCACATCGGAATCGTCATCCACACTTAACAGAATTGGTTTCGCCATGACCTGCCCAGTCTAATACAGGAATGAATTCTAGACTGCCGGGCCGTGGAAACACTCCCCCCCCGGTACGTAGGGGCCTGCCCCGTGGGTGGGCGGGCTGATCGGCCCGTATTCCATCTCGGAATCTTTTCGCAGATAATTTCCCAGACAGCCGGCCAACTCTTCATAATAGAAGCTGACAGAGAAGCCACGAATTGGACAGGAAAATTTATGGCAGAGAACCGCAACGCAACGCACCGGCATAAAACGCATGGTCCCGTCGTATTGCTGGAATCCACCGCCCAATTGGCTAAGGTCCTGGTTCTAGAACAAGGCGATGAAATATGGGTCAAGCTTGCCGACCTGACAGAAGGCGCACATGTAGTTACTAAGAAAGCCACTCGCAAACCGAGCGCCAAGGATCGCCCGACTGCGTCGGCGAACAGCCGTTACCGCATCGTGCGTGCCCTGTAATGTTTACGAGCAAGCCTCGGGCAGCCCCGCTTTAGCGACGACTCGCAGCCGTCAGTGCCTCTTCGCGTGCGGTTCTTAAATCCTCAGCACCCAAGCAGATTTCCAACACGATTCGAAGTAGCTGCGACCCCCGCGGGGCGGGAACGTCTGGCCTCCAATCCTTCAATCGGAAACACGAATCAAAACGGGGAACTTTGTAATAATATGCGGGCGCACTTATTGTGCAGCGGATCGCCAGAGATTCGCCCGGCGATCGCTCATCATTTAGCACTAGAGAGGGAGAAACCCGATGCGAAGGATTTGGATGAAGCGAATCGCAATTCTCGCGCTGCTGGCGCTTGGCGTTGTCGTTCCCGCCGCGATTCGCCGGACAGAAGCTCGGCAGCAAGCGGGCCCGGCGGCCCGTCAAGTTGCGCAAGGGGTTTCCATCGACCCCGACGATATCGGTGGCGTCGTGACCAGCTCCAAGGGGCCCGAAGCGGGTGTCTGGGTGGTTGCGGAAACCACCGAGTTGCCGACCAAGTTTCGCAAGATCGTGGTCACCGACGAGCACGGCCGTTATCTTTTGCCCCAACTTCCGAAAGCGACTTACAAGGTGTGGGTGCGCGGATACGGCCTGATTGATTCAGGGGCCGTGAGCGCTGTTCCGGGAGAGCATTTGGCGCTGACCGCAGTGCTTGCGCCCGATGCGAAGGCGGCGGCGCAGTATTATCCCGCCAGCTACTGGCTTTCGCTGCTCCACGTGCCTCCCAAGAGCGCCTTTCCCATGACTGTTTCGGTTCCCTCTGACAGACTTCCCTATTCGCGTGGCGTCGGAAGCATGCAAGCGCATGACCCTGTGGGAGACGGTCCCCTGCAAACGGGTGTAGTTGAGACACAGGCGAATTGGATCGCCACGATCAAGAACTGCACCTCCTGCCATCAGATGGGAACCCGGATCACGCGCGAGATTTCGCCTGAACTGGGCGCCTTTGGCTCGAGCACCGAGGCCTGGGACCAGCGAATCCGTATGGGACAAGTCGGCAGCAGCATGGTCGGCATGGTGAATCCCCTTGGACCGGCGCAGGCCGAAAAAGTGTTGGCCGACTGGACCGATCGTATCGCCAAGGGAGAAATTCCCCCTGCGCCCCCGCGGCCAGCGGGCGTCGAGCGGAATCTGGTGATTACCATGTGGGACGTGGGAACGCCCACCACCTTCGCTCACGATCTCTACGTCACCGACAAGAGGCACCCGGAATCCAACGCGTATGGTCCGGTATATCTCGGCGACTTCAATACGGGCGATCTGCACGTCCTTGATCCGGTGAAAAATGCGGACCACACGGTGCATTTGGAGGTTCGCGGAGACCGCAATGCGCTGATCCGTGGGGGCCACGCTCCGACAACAATGGAAATTCCCTCCCTCTATTGGGGCGACGAGCTGATTTATGAGGAGCGCTTGCAAACCGAAGTCAAGAATGTGGATACCAAGGGCCGTTTGTGGATGGCCACCACCTTCCGTCCGCCCGATAATCCGGCATGGTGCAAGGAAGGCTCGAGCAACAAGTTTGCGCGGTATTTCCCGATCCCCAAAAGCTATCGCCAGCTTGCGTATTACGATGGGAAAACGAAGAAAGAAACTTGGGTAGACACCTGTTTTGGCAATCACCACGCGGCCTTTGCGGATGATCAGGACCAAACCATTTATCTGGTTGGCAACGGCACGGTGGTCGCATGGGTAAAACCCGGAGTCCTCGACAATGGCGGCGATGTCGAAGCCGCGCAGGGGTGGTGCCCGGCGTATTACGACATCAACGGCGACGGGAAGTATGAAAAGGATATCGATAAGCTGATGCCCGATAGCGGCTACTACGTGGCCTACAATCCCGTCGACAAGAGTATCTGGTACAGCGTGCCCAAAACGCCGGGTCGGATCATTCGGATGGACATAGGCTCCAACCCTCCGGAAACTTGTCACGCCGAAGCGTATGAGCCGCCCTACTACAATCCGAAGGCTGGCGCAGAAGTCGGCTACCTGCCCCGCGGCATTGATGTCGATAGCAAAGGATTGGTTTGGGTGGGTTTTGCGGGAAGCGGCCAGTTGGCAAGCTTCGACCGCAGCAAGTGCAAGGTGCTCACCGGCCCGGAGTCTTTCGATGGACAGCATTGCGTGGAAGGCTGGACGATCTACGATACCCCAGGGCCTCAGCTACAGAACGTCAGCGATCCGGGCAGCGCGGACTTCCTCTACGGCGACTGGGTCGATCGATTCAACACCCTCGGGTTGGGTGCCGACGTTCCCATTGCCAACGGTACCAGTTCGGATTCGCTACTGGCGCTCATGCCGGACACTCACAAGTGGGTGGTTCTGCGCGTTCCGTATCCGCTGGGATTCTATTCGCGGAATTTGACCGGCCGCATCGACGACGCGAACGCCGGCTGGAAAGGCCGCGGATTGTGGGCAGGCAACGAGGTCAGAAACCCTTGGCATATCGAAGGAGGGAAGGGCACGAGGCCCGAGGCCGTGCACTTTCAGCTGAGGCCTAACCCGCTCGCGAAGTAATTTTTCAGCCCAGGCTTGGTGAGGTTGGCCCGGATCGGTGGGGCTCGTGCTGAGAGCAATGGGCAACCCAACAGGCCCGGGCAGGTTCGGAGAAACCGGCCGCTCCTTCTAGCTACCTCCGGTCTTCTGTTGCTGGTTCTTGTTGTAGCTGAGTTCGCGGTAGATGGCCTCAACGAACATGTCGGTTGTCCAAGGCCCCGTCGCCGCGCCATAGAGTCCGTCGTAGTCGAGCGTCAGCCCGGCAGCCTTCACTTGATCGAGCGTCATGCCTTTGTTCACCATGTTCTGAACTCGATCACGGATGATCGTCACCATGTCCCGGTAGTCCACGACGTCGTTTCTGTCGCAGACGTGTCCGTGCCCCGGGATCACATAGGTGCCGCCTTCTTCGTTCTCTTCCGGTTCCAGCATGTCGATGATCTGGTTGAGCGTCT
>Ga0187851_10005386_pt1 | contig 10223 bp, 7 predicted proteins | sample June2016WEW_6_10_FD_132997 | JGI IMG/M metagenome (GOLD analysis project Ga0187851, IMG submission 132997) | Peatland microbial communities from SPRUCE experiment site at the Marcell Experimental Forest, Minnesota, USA - June2016WEW_6_10 | ecosystem: Environmental > Terrestrial > Soil > Wetlands... | reverse complement strand
TTGCGGACGTCTTTGGCGGTGAAGACGCTGAGGAAGGGCAGGTCTTCGTCGGAGGGCACCTCGGCCAGGGCGCGTTCGATGATGAGCCGCCCGCCCTGCTCGCGGTCCACCAGGCAGAGCACTCCGGCGACGATCATTCCCGCCTCGCGCGCCGCCTCGATGGCGGTGACAGTCGAGCCGCCGGTGGTGCATACATCGTCGACGATGACCACCTGCGCGCCGGGCTGCAGGTAGCCTTCGATGCGTCGCCCCGTGCCGTGCGTCTTCTCCGCCTTGCGCACCAGGAAGCCGTGGATCAGCGTTGGCGCGGGGCCGGGGTCCTGCTCGTCGAGCCCCAACACACCCGATAGTTCGAGCGTCTCTTTGTAGTCGGCCAGTGCCCAGGCGCTTGTGCTGGCGACGTTGGAGACCAGCGGGTCGGCGCCCATCGTCAGCCCGCCCACCGCGACTGCCGACGGCATATGCGCGCGGATCAGGTCGTAGAGCACCAACCCGGCAAGCCGTCCGCCCTCCGCGTGCAGCGTGGTGGTGCGGCAGTCAACGTAGTAATCGGACTTCTGTCCGCTGGCCAGCGTAAAGTCGCCCAGCTTGAAGGAGTAGGTGGCGATAAGGTTGAGCAGCGCGGTGCGCGAGTGGGTGGACATGGCTCAGCAATTGTAGCGGAGAACGAGCGCAGTGTACCTTGCAACTTTTCTGGCGACGAGATTACTTTGTCATGCGCTCCAGATGGAGGTAACCGCCGGTCTGGACGATCACCATGAGAAAGACAAAGCCGTTGTAGGCCCCATGCACCAGGACGGACGCAGCCACCGAGCCGGTCCTGACGCGCACGAACGTAAGCAGCAGCGAGATGGAGAAGAGCACAAGCAGCGCGGCCCAGAGATGAGCCACCTGCTGAAAGTGCATCAGCGCGAAAAATATGCTGGTGAGCACAGCTGAAAAGATCAGCGCCGCCGGGGTCAGCACGGTGGTGGTCTGCCAGCGGGCGCTCGCCTCGGCGGTGCGCGGCAGGCTGAGCCAGTCGTACGCGATGGCGAAGGCGGGCAGCAGGAACCCGCGAAAGCAGACCTCCTCGAAGATCGGCGCAACGATGGTGCCGAACAGAGTGATGAGCCATGCATCCGTCTGCGTGTGAAAGAAATCATCGACAGGCAGCGTCTTTGGCGGAGTAATGAAGTAGGTGACCGCCTGCATCGTCACGCCAAGCAGCAAGCCAAGCGGCACCAGCTTCGCCGCCTGGTTGCGCGCGACCGCCCAACGCCACTGCAATCCATCGAGAAATCTGCGCTGCCACACCAGCGGATAGAAGAACCACGCCGCCAGCAGCGTGGTGAGGTATGTCGTCGCCAGTAGGGCGATCTGCATCTTCGGACGCAGCAGCGTGGTGACGCCGCCATGCACAGCTCCCGGCGATCTGCCCAGCGCCACAAGAACAAGCTCAAGAAGAACCAGCAGCACTCCCGTGAAGCAGACAAACACAAGCGCGTGTCCCAGGTTGGGAATGCGCCGCAGCGGCGCCGCGCGATCCTCGCCGGCGGAGGTCTCTGTGCCCAGCGCGTCTTTGCGGCCCGGCGTCTCTTCCGGTCTGGGCGCGCCTTCTGGATCGTATGGGGGAATGAGACTCATGCCGATTTTTTCCTCTTGATGGACGCGCTCTTCGCCAAGGCCTTCGTAGTCTTCTCAGGCACTGATTTCTTCGCCGCGTTCTTCACAACTTTGGGCGCGCGCGCTGACGGCACTCCGGTCTTCTTCTCTGGCGCGATGAACTTGCCCCGCGCCGCCTTCACCTGGTCAGGCGCGGCAGAGATATCCAATGGTTGCGGCCCGGCATGGCTCACGCCGCCGCCGCCGTTCGATGAGATCCGGTTGGCCCAGTTCGATCCTGCGTGGTCCGCACCATAGTGCCGCGCCAGAAAGTTGCCGGTGTACGATCCGGCGACGGTGGCAATCTGCTCCGGCGTGCCGTGCGCGACGATGCGTCCGCCGCGCTCGCCGCCCTCCGGTCCCATGTCCAGCACATAGTCGGCGTTGCGAACAATATCGAGATTGTGCTCGATGATGATGACCGTGTTGCCCAGGTCGGTGAGCCGGTGCAGCACCTCCAGCAGCTTGCGCACGTCGTCGAAGTGCAGCCCGGTGGTCGGCTCGTCGAGCAGATAAAGCGTGCGCCCGGTCTGGCGTTTCGATAGCTCGCGGGCCAGCTTCATGCGTTGCGCCTCGCCGCCGGAGAGTGTGGTCGCCGACTGGCCGAGATGGATGTATCCGAGGCCAACATCGACCAGCGTCTCGAGCTTCGCCGCCGCCGCGGGAATGTCCTTCAGCACCGGAAGCGCGTCGGCGATGGGCAGGTCAAGCAGGTCGGCGATGGAGTGGCCGTTGTAGCGGACGGCGAGCGTTTCCTGGTTGTATCGCCGGCCGTTACATACATCGCAGAGCACATACACATCGGGCAGGAAGTTCATCTCGATGCGCCTCTGTCCCTCGCCCTGGCATGCCTCGCAGCGTCCGCCGCGGACGTTGAAGCTGAAGCGGCCGGGCTTGTAGCCGCGCTCGCGCGACTCCGGCAGCATGGCGAAGAGGTCGCGGATGGCGGTGAAGACGCCAGTGTACGTCGCCGGATTCGACCGCGGCGTGCGCCCAATCGGCGACTGGTCGATCTCAATCACCTTGTCGATCTGGTCGATGCCGACGACGCGCCCATGCGCTCCCGGGTCCTCGCGCGATCCGTACAACTCCTTCGCCAGCGCGCGGTAGAGGATGTCCGTCACCAGCGTCGATTTGCCCGACCCGGAGACGCCGGTCACTACCGTCATCACGCCCAGCGGGAAGTGCACGGTCAACTCTTGCAGGTTGTGCGCGGTCGCATTCTCCACCGTGATCCACTTTCCGGTGAGCGGACGCGGCTCGGCGCGCGCCACAATCTCGATCTTGCCGGCGAGATATTGCCCGGTCAGCGACTCCGGGTTGTCCATCACCTGCTGCGGAGTCCCCGCCGCGATCAGCAGTCCGCCGTTCTTGCCCGCGCCGGGGCCGAGGTCGAGCACATAGTCGGCCTGGCGGATGGTGTCCTCGTCATGCTCGACGACCAGCACGGTGTTTCCAAGATCGCGCAGGTTGGTGAGCGCCTGGATCAGCCGCCGATTGTCGCGCTGATGCAGCCCAATCGAGGGCTCATCGAGAACATACAGCACTCCGCGCAGGCGCGAACCGATCTGCGTCGCCAGCCGGATGCGTTGGCCCTCGCCGCCGGAGAGCGTCGCCGCCGAGCGGTCCAGCGACAGATAGTTCAGCCCCACCGCGTTCAGAAACTCCAGCCGCTCGACGATCTCGCGTTGCAGGCGGTCTGCCACGATGCGGTCGCGCCCGGTAAAGTGCATCGCCCGAGCACCCTCCAACGCGCGCTCCAGCGAGAGCGCCGTGAACTCCGCGATCGAGCGGTCCACACCGGCGATTGGGACCGTCACCGCCAGCGACTCGGGACGCAACCGCCGGCCCTGGCAGTGCGGGCAGGTCGTCGCGGACATGTACTGCATCATGTACTCGCGGTAGCCGTCGGACTTTGTCTCGTCGAGATTCGCCCGCAGATACGCAAAGATCCCATGAAAGCCCGTCCGTCCCAGCTCGTTCTTGGGCGGCCCGTAGAGCAGAAGGTCCTGCTGCGGCTTGGTCAGCTCTGAAAAGGGCAGCTTCAGGTCGATCTTGTATCGTTCCGCCGCAAGCCGGATCAGCCGCAGCAGATACGACGCGCTCGAACCCGGCCCCATCGCTCCATCCAGCAGCGGCTTGGACCAGTCCGTGATCGTCTTCTCCGGGTCAAAATCGTAGGTGCTGCCCAGCCCGTTGCAGTGCGGGCAGGCACCGTAGGCCGAGTTGAACGAGAAGCTGCGCGGCTCCAGCCGCGGCACATCGATGCCGCAATCCGGGCAGGCCATCGACGACGAGTACAGAGTCTCAACCTGCGCGCGGTTTGCTCCCTGAATGCCGATCAGCACCAGCCCCTTGGCCATCTGCAGCGCCTTTGCCACGGATGTCTCCAGCCGCCGCGTGTCGAACTTGCGAGGTTCGAGGGAAGGCGAAGTAGATGCGTTCTCGTTGACGTTCGACGCCAGCGGCTTGAGAATGATGCGATCAACCACCGCCTCGACCGTGTGGTTCTTGCGCTTGTCCAGGCGCATGCCTTCGGTCAGCTCGGTCATTACGCCGTCGATGCGTGCGCGGAAGCCTTGCTGGTCCAGCGCCTCCAGCTCCTCGCGGAACTCGCCCTTGCGTCCGCGCACCAGCGGAGCGTACACCGTAATCCGCTCGCCGGGAGCCTGCGCCACAATGCGTTCGACAATCTGGTCCGCCGTCTGGCGGGTGATCGGCAGACCGCACTTTGGGCAGTGCGGCTGGCCCACCGACGCATACAGCAGCCGCAGATAGTCGTAGATCTCCGTGATTGTGCCCACCGTCGAGCGCGGGCTGCGCGAGGTTGTCTTCTGCTCGATGGAGATGGCCGGCGAGAGGCCGTCGATGGCGTCCACGTCCGGCCGTTCCATCTGGTCTAAAAACTGCCGCGCGTAGGCAGACAGCGTCTCCACATACCGCCGCTGCCCCTCTGCGTAGATGGTGTCGAAGGCGAGCGAGGACTTGCCCGATCCCGAGAGCCCCGTCACCACCGTCAGCGTATTGCGCGGGATCGAGACGGATAGGTTGCGCAGGTTGTGCTGCCGCGCGCCGCGCACCGTGATGTGAGTAATTGCCATTCTGACTGGTTTGGCCGCTCACTCCACAGTGCCGCATGGAGGTGAAATGGCCAATCCTCAGGATACGGCATCGGGGGGCGCCAGGTCTTGCCCCAGCTCGAAGCGCGGCGCGCCGATTTGCATTGTTTTACAGCAGGCGGGTCCGCAGCCCAAACTTTTACCCCACCTTTCGCGTCCGTATAGATGGAAAGACTTTGCCCCGAGGGAATGCGCCCGTGTCAGACTGCCCCATAACTGCTTGAAGCCGCGACTGCGCGGCCAGAGCTTCGCCGCGAGCGCGTACCCGATTGGCTAATAAGCAATTCATCATAGCTTCATTGCAACTGATTCAAACCTTGTAACAATGAAGCCTGTCCAGCCGCGCTTCGGGCGCTTTGCATCCGACTAAGTGGCGGACGAAAGTAGAGGAATGATTCTGTGAGTGATTCGGTGGTTCTGGTGTGTGCGGTCTTTGCGTCGTTGGCTTCGGGCGTCCTGCTGGCGTACGGTGTCTGTCAGGCGGTCTTTGCCCTCTTCAGCGTGCATGCCCGCCAGTCGCCCGCGCTGTCCCAGGCGCGCGTCGCGCGCTCCGCCAGCGTAGTCGAAGGCTAGCTTTCCGCCAGATCGGCGATAATCACTCTCGTGACCCATCCAGCCGAATCCGCACCCTGCAACCCCGGCGTTATCCCCGGACCCAAACTCCGCCTCACCCTGGCTGTCACCGGTGCCAGCGGCTCCATCTTTGCCGCCGAGATGCTGCGCGCCCTCGACGCCGATGCGCGCGTCGCCAAAGTTGACTTCATCCCATCCGAAGCATCGCTGCGCGTCTTCGCCGAAGAGATGCAGCTCAGCGGACGCAACGCCCTCGCAGAAAAACTCCTCGGCCCCGGCCACAGCTCGCCCTCCAAAATTGTTCAGCACGCCGAGGCCGACATCGGGGCCAGCATCGCCAGCGGAAGCACTCCATGCGACGGTATGATTGTCCTGCCCTGCACCATGGGAACGCTGGCCGGCATCAGTAACGGCATGGCATCGAACCTGATCGAGCGCGCCGCCGACGTCTGCCTGAAGGAGCGCCGCCGCCTCATCCTCTGTGTGCGCGAGACGCCCTTCAACCGCATCCATCTGCGCAACATGCAGCTAGCCAGCGACGCCGGGGCCACCATCTTCCCGGTGATGCCCACCCTCTACAACCTGCCGCGCGACACCACCCAGATGGCCCGCCAATTTGTGGATCGCGTACTCGCCCACATTGGCCTGCCCCAGCCCGGCGCGTACGAATGGAAGCCCGATTAGAGCGGGCCGTCCCTAGCGCGTGTCTCCCGAAAGCATCTGTTCGCCGCCCTGCATGGGAGGTTGTGCCTTGAGGAACTGGATGGTTCCGGTCAGCACGGGCTTCGCGCACTGGCTCGGCGCAAGGTGGCCGCAGCCCGCCACTCCCTCGAAGACTGAGTGCGGAATCTCGCGGTGCATCGTCTCACCGATGGCGGGCGGAATCAAAATGTCGGCCATCCCCCACATCACAAGCGTCGGCTGCCGGATTTCGGAGAGACGAGTGTCGAGCAGGCCAGCCCCGGTTTGCATCGAGTCCATGGACTGCTGCACAATACGGCCGTTGTTCTTGAGCTTGCGCAGGGTGGCGCGCGCAACGAAGCCGGGCAGCGTGCGCGGATGCGGCATCAACAACGCCATCAGCCGCGCTAGTCCGGCGGCGTCGGTCGGCACAAAGGCGTCGCGCGGAAAGTTGGTATGGATGGTGATCCCCGCGCTGTCGTAGAGAACCAGGCGGTCGAAGAAGTCAGGCTCATCCAGCGCGAGCTTGGCGGCGATCCATCCGCCCATCGACCATCCCGCGAGGTCGATTGGCTTCGACCGGCCGGTTACTGGGTCTTGCGCATCAAGGCCGGTTGCACGCATGAAGTTGAAGACTACGTGTTCTTCCATCTCGATGGAACAGCACGGCCACTGTGGCTTCTCGGAGCGTCCGTAGCCCAGCAGGTCGGGCGCGTAGACGTGGAAGCCCGCGGCGGCGAGCCCAGGGATCAGCGGTGCCCAGTCCTCGCCTCGCGAGCCCAGGCCGTGCAGCAGCAGAAGCGGCTTGCCCGGCGTTCCATCGGGCGGAGCGGCCTCGAAGGTGTGAATGCGATGGCCGTCAACATCGATGTACTCGCTGCGCACGCCCGCGCGCCAAAGATGGTAGCGAATCTGCTGATCGTTGACCCACAGCGGATTCCAGTAAAACGTGCCGCCAGCCACCAGCGCAAACAGCAGAAGAACGATCCCCGCCAACCGCAGTCGAGCCTTCATCCGCGCATCCCTCGGTTCCTCCGCGCCTCTCACTTCTGCGGCTTCCTTAACTTCATAATTCTAAGAGACACGTCCTCGAAGCCGCCAATCTGTACTGGCGCGGCTCATTCCTTATGAACAGGTGCGGCTTGATTTTTTGAACGGGAGCGGCAAGTCCACGCGGACGGGCGCGGTTTATATGCCGACGCTACAGTCGCCGTCGGGCAGCTCGTCGCCGGAGTGGGCGTACAGATCGTACGGGGTGCGGCGATTGAACTTGTAACGCTGGCGGATCTCGCGGCCCACGATCAATCCCAGCGCCACCGCCCCGAGCGCGGCCGAGATCCAGCCGATGGTCTTCAGCAGGTGGGACTCCTCCGCGCAGGCTTGCTCGCCGCAGGCCTGTTGCTCGTCCCGCGCACCGTTGCTGCTCTCAGTCTTTCCGGCAGCGTCAATCCCTTCGCAATCGCGGGATGAACTGTTGCGGCAGCCGAGTTTGGGGAGAAACCTCATGCCCACATGATAGCGCAAACAGGGTGTGGTCCGTGTGTGAAATTCAGTGCATGGGTACCGACTCGGGAACTCCGCGCCAGTCTTCTCCTCTACTTGACGTCGACCTGCTCGAAGCCCAGCGAATAGAGCAGCGCAGTCACGGTGGCGTGAGCGTTCCTGCGCGCGGCGTCCAGGATGCCGTCCCCGAGCGCAGCTTGCTGCAGTTGGTCCTGCGCCCTGGCGCGGGTCTCAGGCCCCAGGGCCTGGTTCATCGGGACCAGCGTCCCGGTTGAGCGCACAAGAACTCGCGTGCGCTGGTCGTCCAGCTTGGTCGAGAAGAGCTGCGCGGGCGGCAGCGTGACCTGGATGCCATGCCCATCCGCGTCGATGCGCACGTCTTCGGGCTTTAGCTGCGCCAGGTCGATGCCAGCGATCGACTTGCCGTGGACCACCAGCGGAACTCGGTCGCCTGGCGCGCCGGACGGAGTGGTCAGGGAGAGACCGTCCGGAACCACCGTGTCCATCGAGTAGACGACGGTCTCCAGCCGGTTGAGCCGCTGGATCTTCTCCACCACCGCAGGCACCGAGGTGTCGATGCTGGCGGCGCGCCCGGTGATGCGCGTAAGGATGCGGCCCATCTTGCCCGTAGTCTCGTGCCGCACGAAAAAGGCGAACGCCGCCGCGCCCAGCAGCAACGCCAGCAGGAAGCTGAGGAACCTGGCGCCGTAGTTTGGGCCCGTATAGTATTGCGTCGTCATCGTCGCTCCAATCCCATTCAATCATAGCCGCTTGCCCTTGCTCCCGGCTTGACTGCTGGAAGTTGTCGATGCCGCAACCTCCTCTTTCCTATAGCTGTATCATTCTCTGCAAGTTGATGGAGGCCCGTACATGTCCCATCTCGCTCGCCGCGCTGGTTCTGGTGCATCCGCATTCCTTGCCGCAACGGCAACCGTCTGCCTGGCCTTCGCCGCTGCACACGCGCAGCAGAGCGCGGTCGAGACCAGCCGCACGCAGGACGCGGGCCAGCCGGGCTATGTGATCCGCGCGCGTGTGCCGCTCACCATCGTCGATGTCGTTGTGACGGACGCGAAGGGAAAGCCGGTGCATGACCTCAAGCAGTCCGACTTCACCGTCCTCGAAGACGGCAAGGAGATGAAGCCGGCCAGCTTCGACGAGCACCGCTCGGATGAGGCCGCGCCCGCCGGGCCCACACAGGTCGAGCAGAAGCTGCCGCCAAACACGTTCACAAACGTCACCCCCACGCCGCCTACAGCCCGTCCAATCAACATCCTGCTGATCGACTCGCTGGACACGCCCGTCGCTACGCAGACCATCATCCAGCAGCGCATGATCGGTTTCGTAGACAAGCTGGCCCCCGACTCGCGCCTCTCCGTCATGAGCCTCTCTGAGATGGGCAGACTCTCCATTCTTCAGGGCTTCACCTCCGACCACGAGCTGCTCAAGGCCGCCATCCACAGCAAGAAGATCACCGGGCAGGTTCCGGTGATCGAGGACAGTTTTCAGGATCCTAACGGCCCCACCGACTCGATCGACCAGGACGAGGAATGCAACCGCGGCGCCATGCGCGGACAATACTCTCTGAGCGCCATGCATCAGATGGCACGCTATCTATCCGGCATGCCCGGACGCAAGAACCTCATCTGGTTCTCCGGCGCATTCCCGCTCAGGATGTACGACAATATGCATTCCGTCTGCTACGACTTCACCCAGGACCTGAAGAATGCAGACGACCAGCTCTCCCGCGCCCACGTCGTCCTCTATCCCGTCGATCCGCGGGCTCTGGACCTTCTGGCGAAGTTTGGGGCCACCAGCCGGCCCGTCATGCAGCAAGCCCAAGAGCACCTCACCATGGAAGCTGTGGCCGAGGAGACCGGCGGCAAGGCCCTCTACAACAACAACGATCTCGCCGCGCTTTCCGCCGATGCCATCGCTAGCGGCTCCAACTTCTACACCCTCACCTACACCCCAACCAACCAGACCCTCGACACCCGCTTCCGCACCATCACGGTCAAAGTCGATCAGCCCAACTTGCACCTCGTCTATCGCAACGGATACTACGCGGTCGCCCCCGACGTTACGCTGAACGGCAAGAAGGTGGAGAAGGTCAGCACCATGCAGGCGGCCCTGATGCGCGGCGCACTCAACGCCACCCAGGTCCTCTTCCATGTCACCGTGGCGCAGGCTCCCGGAACCGAAGCCAAGCTGCCAGCCGACAACCAGCCGGACGCGAAGCAGATGAAGCCGCCCTACCGGCGCTACACCATCTCGTACTCCATCGATGTGCATGGCATCGACTTTGCCACCTCGCCCGACGGCAACTATCGCGGCAACTTCGAGTACGGCGTGCGGGTTTATAACGCGGATGGCGATGAGATCGTCAACTCCGTCAGCACCACGGTCAGCCCCATTCTGCCGCCCGCCGTCTACCGCTCCATGCTGCGGACCGGCGCCAACGCCAGCCAGCAGATCGACGTGCCTGCCGCGGGCGACTACTTCCTGCGCATCGCGGTGCACGACCTGGCCAGCGACCGCGTCGGAGCCATCGAAGTCCCCACATCCTCCATCGCATCCCGGGCTGTTCCAGCCGTCGCGACCGGCAAGTAAAGCTGCAACCCCGTTCTGTAGGAGCAAGCAATGCGATTCCGCAAGACAATCTTCGCTCTCTTGACCCTGTCCGCACTGCTTGTGTTCTCGCCTGTC
>Ga0187851_10005385_pt1 | contig 10223 bp, 9 predicted proteins | sample June2016WEW_6_10_FD_132997 | JGI IMG/M metagenome (GOLD analysis project Ga0187851, IMG submission 132997) | Peatland microbial communities from SPRUCE experiment site at the Marcell Experimental Forest, Minnesota, USA - June2016WEW_6_10 | ecosystem: Environmental > Terrestrial > Soil > Wetlands... | reverse complement strand
TCTTCTGCGGCGCGCTCGGTGGCGCGCCGGGCGAGAAGCGTCTCGCCGACGGCTGGGAGCGCCACGTGATGGACGGCTACGGGGTGCGCTGCGTGTCGACCAACGACTGGGTCACCGCCGCCGAGACCGCCGAATGCGTGCTCGCCCTGGACGCGCTGGGCCTCACGAGCCAGGCGCTCGATCTGTTTAGCTACACCCGTCGCCACCGCCGCGAGGACGGCGCCTACTGGACGGGGATCGCCTATCCCGACGCGCTGACCTTCCCGCACCGAGAGACGACGTCGTACACCGCGGCGGCGATCATCCTCGCCGCCGACGCCCTCAGCTCGTCGTCCAAGGCGTCGGGACTCTTTCGCCACGGCGAGCTCGGCGCCTGGATGGACCTACGCGAGCCGGGTTGTCCGCTCGCGTTGTCCTAGCGGCGACGAAGGACTCGCAGGGAACCCTCGCGCGAGGTCTCCTCGAAGCGACCACTCGACAGGGCGGCGAGGTAGATCTCGTAGGGGGGTCGACCACCGTCATTCGGGTCTTCGAAGACGTCGTGGATCATGAGCAGTCCGCCCGCTAACACCTTGGGGGTCCAGGACTCGTAGTCGGTCCACGCGACGTCGCGCCCGTGGCCGCCGTCGATGAAGAGCAGGTCGAGCGGCTGGTCGAAGTGTGAGGCCACGACGCTCGAGGGTCCCACGAGACCGATCACCGTGTCCTCCAGTCGGGCCTGGGCGATCGTGCGTTGCCAGGTGGGCAGCGTATTGAGTCGGCCGTCGAACGGGTCGACCAGGTCGGGATCGAAGTGTTCCCAGCCCTCCTGGTTCTCCTCGCTGCCGTGGTGGTGGTCGAGGGAGTAGAGCACCGCACCGCGCTGCTCGGCCGCCGCGCCCAGGTAGACCGCGGACTTGCCACACCACGCGCCCACCTCGAGCCAGGTCGCGGGCAACACTGGCGCCTGCTCGAGTGCGGCGTTATAGAGCGCGAGGCCCTCGGCGCGGGGCATGAAACCCTTCACCGTCGCGGCGAAGGCGAGCAGGTCGTCGCTTCTCACGAGGTCGCCAACTGCACGAGGGTGTAGACGCCCAGACCGAGAAAGACGAGTCCCCCGAGGACGCGGATCTTGGCGATCGGCACCACGCGCTGGAGCAGTTGGCCCCCGTAGGCCCCGACGAACGAGACGCACACCAGCGCCGCCGAGGCGGCGACGAAGACCTCGAGGGGCCGGTGGGTCTTCGCCGAGAAGTTCGCCGCCTGGATCTGGGTGAGGTCGCCGAACTCGCCAACGAAGATGACGCCAAAGGCGGTGAGTATCTCGCGCAGCCGCGTCGCGGCGTGTTCGGGCTTCGCCTCGTGCTCGCCCTCCTCTTCGGCCTTGCGTTCCGGGACGAACAGCAAGTAACCCGCGCCCCCGAGGAAGAGCGCCGCGACGACGACATCCTTCACGTGCACCGGCAGCAGCGAGATGAGTCCGCCCGCGCTGACCGCGATCCCCATCTGGACAATGAAGCCCGCCGACGCTCCGAGCACGATCGACGAAGGCCGCGCGCGCGTGCTCATCACGATCGTCGCGACCATGGTCTTGTCCGGGAGCTCGAGCAGGAACATCAGGGCGAAGATGCCCGCGAACTCCCCGACGTTCACGACGAGGTCCTAGAGCTGAGCGCGCAGTGCGGAGGCGAAGGTGAGTCCCACGCGCATCCGTTCGATCGCCTGGTCGACGATGCGCTGTTCGCCGCTGATCGGGTGGCTCTCGTGAAAGGCGGCCACCTGGTCGGCGAAGATCGGGTCCTTGATGAAGGTGGGGATACCGAGGGCTAAGCGCGTCAAGGTGTTGGCGGGGAACTTGTCGATCGCCTCCTGCCAGCGGCTGGTGAAGAAGCGCCACACCGAGGGTCCGGTGGTGGCGTTGCGCGAGAGGATGCCGAGCACGATGGCGCCGTCTTGGTTGCGAAACTCGTTAAAGCATCGTTCGGCGGCGTTAAAGGCGAGCGTCTCGTCGGCGAAGTCGGCCAGACCCCAGAGGTAGCGCTGCTCCTCCTGGGGCGTCGCGGCCTCCCGGTAGCGCTTGAGGAACGTGTCGTAGTCGCCCGGTCGATTCTGCTCGGCGACGACGCGAAGGATCGTTCGCGCGAGGTCGCCGTCGAGGTCGTTGGCGTCAAAGCGACGCGCCGCCTCGTCGCGTATCGCTTGCTCGGCGCCCACGGTGCCCAGGGCGCCGAGCACGATGGCGCGCAGTTGGGGCGTCAGGTCACTCTCGCCGGGCGCGGCGTCCCAACCGAGTCGCGCGAACTGAGGCCCGAAGAGTTCGCGCACGAGTGCGCTGAGCGCTGGTTGCTGCTCGGGCTTGAGCGCGCGCCGGGCGTAGTCCATCGCCACCGCCACCGTGCCCCAGGGGTTGGGCTCGTCCTGGTCGCCCAGGCCCCGCGCGCTCGCAATGAACGCGTCGAAGCGGATCTGGCCCGCCAAGAGCGAGGCCCAGCTGTCGGCGAGCAGCGTCGCACGCTCGAGTTCTTCGAGTTCGCCCACGTGGCTCGCGAGCGCCTCGAGTTCGCGCTGGCCGTAGCGAGAACGAAACACGCCCGAACCCCCCGCGTTCAACACGACTGGAAGTTCGTCGTCGACGCTGAGCGGCGCGTCGGCCAAGAGGTGACGACTGGTGGGTCCGCCCCGGAGCGATCGCGTGAGCACGGGCACGAGCCACGAGGAGCCGATGGCACTGTCGCCGCGCGCCTCGCCGTAGGCGAAGGGCTGTTGGCTGAGCGTGCCGTTCTCGAGGGTCACGAGCGGGTGGCCGCCCTGGAGGATCCAGGTGTTCATCATCGCGCGCACGGGCTGGCCGGACGTCTCTTCGAGCGCGTCCCACAGGTCGGTCGTGACGGTGTTGGCGTAACTGTGCTGGACCAGGTAGTGGCGGATGCCGTCGCGGAAGGTCTCCTCGCCCAGGTACTGCTCGAGCATGCGCAGCACCGAGCCGCCCTTTTCGTAGGTGAGGACGTCGAACATGCCGCGCGTGTCGTCGGGCGAGATGACCTCGTACTCAATGGGTCGCGTCGAGTGCAGTCCGTCGATCTGCAGGGCGGCGTCGCGGTCCACCCCGAAGCTCACCCACATCTTCCACTGCGGGCGAAAGGCATTCGTGCACAGGACCTGCATGAAGGTGGCGAAGGCCTCGTTGAGCCAGATCCCCTCCCACCACTCCATCGTGACCAGGTCGCCGAACCACATGTGGGCGATCTCGTGGGCGACGACCTCGGCGACGCGCTGCATCTCGGCCAGTGACGCACCGGCCGGGTCGACGAGCAGGGCGGTCTCGCGATAGGTGATGCACCCGAGGTTCTCCATGGCGCCAAAGGCGAAGTCAGGTATCGCGACCATGTCGAGCTTGTCCCCGGGGTAGGGGATCGCGAAGTAGTCGGCGAAGAATCGCAGTGAGAACGCGCCCGCTTCGAGCGCCAGGTCGGTCAGGTGTCCCTTGCCGATCGGATAGACGATGCGCAGCGGCGTCCCGTCGACGTCGAGCGCCTCGGTCTGCTCGAAGGGTCCAACAATGAAGGCGACCAGGTACGTCGACATCTTCATCGTGGGGGCGTAACTCACCGTGCGCTGACCATTGCCCAGGTCGGTGTTGGTGAGCTCGGGCGAGTTCGAATACGCCGCGAGTTCGCTCGGCACGGTGAGGTTCACCTGGAACGTGGCCTTGAAGGATGGTTCGTCCCAGCAGGGGAAGGCCCGGCGCGCGTCGGAGTGCTCGAACTGCGTGGTGGCGATGTTGTGGGTGACCCCTTGGGCGTCGGTGAACGTCGAGCGGTAAAAACCCACCAGCTGGTCGTTCAAGACACCCGTGAAGGCGATCTCGATGGTCGCAGGCCCGGCGGGCAGGGACTGGTCGAAGTTGAACGTCGCGGTCTCGTACTGGGCGTCGAGCACCGGTTCGCGCGAGCGAAAGGTCGTCGCCCCACTGCTCAGCGAGGCGGCCCCGAGGTCCAGTTCTATGGCGTGCAGCGTGAACGAGGACGCGCTCGACGTGACGTCGACGTCGATCTCGACGCGTCCGGCGAAGGTGGCCGCCTCCAGGTCGGGCGTGAGGAAGATGCGGTACGCGCTCGGTACGACGTTGCGCTCGAGGCGGTAAGGGTTTGGAGAGGTGCTCATAGGTCGCAACCTTAGAGCGAAAGAAACTACGCTCGCTAAGTGGCATTTCCCCCTACTCCCGTATCGCTACGCGTCAAGCCAGGTCCGAATCGACTCGCCGTCACGGGAATCGGCAACGCCATGCTCGATATCATCACCCGCGACTCCAACGAGGTCTTTCGCGACCTGGGACTCGTCAAGGCGTCCATGACGCTCATCGGCGAGGACCAGCTGCGTCGCTTCTACGAAGCCATGGGCCCGACCATTGAGATGTCGGGTGGTTCGGTCGCCAACTCCATCGCGGGCATCGCCGCGCTCGGGGGGACCTGCGGGTACATCGGCAAAGTCGCCGCTGACGAGTTCGGCGAGCGCTTTACCCACGACTTGGCTTCACTGGGCGTCGAACTGGACCTCGCGATCGCCCGAAGCGACGAGGGGGCGACCGGTCGCTGTCACGTTTTCATCACCGACGACGCCCAGCGCACGATGGCCACGTACCTGGGGGCGTCCAATCAACTGCGCGTCGAGGACGTCAAGGAGAAGCTCATCGCGCGCAGCGAGATCACCTACGTCGAGGGCTACCTGTTCGATTTGCCGCCCGCCAAGGAGGCGATTCGCAAGGTCGTCAACTTCGCCCACGAGCACGACTCGATGGTCGCACTCTCGCTGTCGGACATGTTCTGCGTGGACCGGCACCGGCGCGACTTCCTCGACCTGGTCACGAGCGACGTGGACGTGCTGCTCGCCAACGAGACCGAGATCCTCGCCCTGTTTCAAGTTGCGACCCTCGAGCAGGCCTTCGAGGCGCTCGCGGAATTGGGCGTGCTGGCGGCGATAACGCGCGGAGCCCAGGGGGCCGACGTGGCGACCATGACCGGGGTGGTGCGCGTACCCGCCCACGAGGTCGAGCACGTGGTGGACCAAAACGGCGCGGGTGACATGTTCGCCAGCGGCTTCCTCTACGGCCTGGCCCTGGGCGCGGACCCCGTCGAGGCGGCCGAACTCGGTTCGCTCTGCGCGGGCGAGATCATCACGCACCTGGGCGCGCGGCCCGAGGGCGACCTCGAGGACCTGGCCCTCGAAGCGGGTCTGCTCTAGTCAGTTCCCTGACTCGTCAGATGCCTTGGGCGTCGAGTTGCGCGTCGAGTTCGCGCGTGCGCACCGTCTCCCACTTCACCCACGCGACCGCGATGGGGATGCAGGCGAGCAGCATCAACGCGTCGCCGCCGATCCACATGATCGCCCCGCCCAGGTGGACATTGGAGATGATCCAAGACCTCGACGAGCCCACGGGGGCCATCATGGCGTAACTCGAGAATGGATCGCGCGAGGTCATGACGAGCGCGAGACCCGTGAAGGTGTCGACGGGCACCGCCGCCATCACGTAGACCAGGCGAAGCCCGGGATGGATCGTGACCCCTCGCTCGAGGCCGAAGGCCACGCGAAAGAAGAGGTAGCCCACCACGAGGAAGCCGATCTGTTCGAGATGGTGGATCCAAGCGTGCTCCATCATCAGGTTCATGAGGTTGGTCAGATGCGTGACCGGGATGAAGACGAAGTACGCCGCGAAACCGAACAGGGGGTGGGTCACGACCTTCATCACGCGTCCGTCGAGGACGGCGCGTAGGCCGGCCCCGCCGGCGTCGTAGGCGAGGTCGAGCGGCGCGGCGAGGGCGAAGAAGGGGGCCGCGACCATTATGAGCGCGAGGTGCTGGATCATGTGAGCGCTGAAGTACTCCATGTCATAGACCCCGAGCACCGACTGGGTCGCGAGGAAGGTGACGAGCAGGCCCAGGTAGAACCACACGGACCGGGACCGGGGCCAGGCCGGCACCCGTCGCGCCGCGGCGAAGTAGGCCGTCCCCGCGGCGAGCAACAAGATGATGCCCACGACACCCAGGTGCCACTGGTCCAGGTGGTGCCAGGAGAACTGCTGCATGTTCATCGAGGGCATTCGGTCATTCTAACGAAGATGAAAGTTTTCTCAGTTTCGGTAGGATGTGTTCGTGAAGTCGAAGTATTTCTCCCGCAGAGCGATCGTTCTGCATTTCTGTCTCTTCTTTTGGGTCGCGATGTGCGTCGTGGCGGCGTGGTGGCAGGTCAGTCGCGCCGTCCAGGGAAACTCGCTCAGCTATATGTACGCCATTGAGTGGCCGTGCTTCGCCGTGTTGGGTGTCCTTGGTTGGTACGCGATGCTCAACATGGAAAAGGTGACCGCGAGCCAGGAAGTCGCGCGACGCGAGTACGAAGAGCAGATGCGCGCCGAGGCGCGCGCCGCGCGCGCGAAGAGCGAGGAACCCGAGGACCCGACGCTCGCCGCCTACAACGATCACCTCGCCGACCTCGCGGGCGAGCCCAAGAAGAAGCTTTGGGGTCACTAGTGCTCAAGGCGTTTGAGCGTTACCGCATCATGTCGTTCATCACGGGCACGACGTTGCTCATACTCTGCCTGACGTTGCTGTTGCACTCGGTCGATCTCTCGTTCTGGAACAAGATCCATGTGTTCGTCGACGTGGTGGGTATCGGTCACGGGGTCGTGCTCTATCCGATCTATCTGGTGATGTCGTTCCAACTGGCCTTGAAGGCTCGTCTGCACCTTGGCTACGTGCTCTTGATGATGGGGGCCGGGTTCGTACCTGGTCTCGCCTTCTACATGGAGCATCGCATGCGCCTGAAGCTGTACCCCCAAGGTCTACCCAGCGCGTGAGCGTCTGGACCTCGCGCCGGGTCATTGCCTACGCCCATCAAGGTGGGGCTTTCGAGGGACCCTCGTCGACGCTCTTCGCGATCGGCCAAGCACTTGGGCACGGTGCCACCGGGGTCGAACTCGACGTACACGCCACCAAGGACCGGGTCATCGTGGTCTGTCACGACGAGACCGTGGACCGCACGACGAACCACCACGGCGAGATTGCCTCGCTCACGCTGGGTGAACTTCGCGACATGGATAACGCCTACTGGTGGATCGCCGGCGAAGCGGTGAGTCCGGGGCGCGATGACCGCGCGTACGTGCATCGGGGTAAGGCCCCCGGAGACCGTGGATTCGCCGTGGCGACCCTCGAAGAGGTGATCCGCGCCTTTCCCGGGGTGCTGCTCAACCTGGACATCAAGCGCACGGCGCCCGAGGTCGAACCCTACGAACAGCTCCTCTACGACGAGCTTCGATGCCTCGAGCGCACGGACTCGGTGATCGTGGCCTCGTTCAGCGATGACGCGATCGGGGCGTTTCGTCGGGTCGCGCCCGACGTGGCGACGTCGGCGGCGACCGAAGAGACCGCGGCGTTCTATTTCTCGATTCACGCGCCGGGCGAGGCCGTGGTACCGCCCGCCGTGGCGTTCCAGGTGCCCGCGACCTACGGGGACGTGACGGTGGTGGACGACACGTTCGTCACCGAGGCGCATCGGCACGGCATCGCGGTGCACGTGTGGACGATCAATGACGCGTCCGAGATGGACCGACTGGTCGATCTCGGGGTGGACGGCATCGTCAGCGACACGCCGACTGTGCTCGTCGAACGACTAAAGGAACGCGGTGTTGCGTGGGACGGCGTGCTGGCGAGGCTTTAGCCGCGACCGCAGTTCGGCTTCTTGCCGTGGTTGGCCTTCTTCTTGGAGCGCAGTTTGCGCTTGTTGGTCCGCTTCGACATAGGTTTCAATGTTAGTAGGTGAGTGACTGACATAGCGAAACGGGAGACGAAGGTGCAGGAACTGGCTGGTGGCGACGGGCCTGGACAGTTGGTCGTGGTGGCGACGCCGCTCGGAAACCTGGGTGACATCTCTCGACGCGCGCTCGCACTGCTCGAGAGTGCCGACGTGATCTACTGCGAGGACACGCGCCATTCGAACAAGCTCTTCAGCGCCCACGGCATCGCCGTGCGTTCGCGACTCGAATCGCTGCACGAGCACAACGAGGCAGCCCAGTGCGAAGCGGTCGTCGCGCGGGTTTCCGCTGGTCAGACGGTGGTGCTGATCAGCGACGCGGGCACGCCGGGCATCAGCGATCCGGGTAGCCGGGTCGTGGCCGCGGTCGCCGGTGCGGGACTTCTCGTCACCACGGCTCCCGGACCCTCGGCGGTGATCGCCGCGCTGAGCGTGAGTGGCCTAGACACCGAGCGGTTCGTCATGGAGGGCTTCGTCGCGCGTAAGCACGGCGAACGCGAAGAGCGCTACGCCCTGTGGGCCAGCGAGATTCGCACCCTCGTCTTTTATGAGTCCCCTCAACGTCTCGCGAGGACCCTCGAGGAGTTGGCGGAGCATTTCCCCGCCCGCCGAGCGGTCGTGGCGCGCGAGATGACCAAGTTGCACGAAGAGATCGTGCGCGGCACCCTCGAGGACCTGGCACGCACGTTCGCCTCGCGCGAGGTCGTGGGCGAGATCGTCGTGGTGCTCGAAGGCGCTGCGCCGGCGCCTGAACTTGACGAGGCGACATTGCGCGCCGCGATCGCCGACCAATTGGCCCACGGACTGAGCGTGCGTGACGCGGTGTCGAACGTCACCGACGATCTGGGTACCTCGCGGCGAGAGGTGTACCGCATTGCACTCGAACTGCGAGCCGAACAAGCGTGACGACTTAGTACCCTTGACAGATGGGTCGCTTCTACATCACCACCCCGATCTACTACACGAATGACGCTCCTCACGTCGGTAGCGCGTACTCGACGGTCAACGCCGACGCCCTGGCGCGATGGCACCGACTGCTCGGTGATGAGACCAAGTTCCTCACCGGCACCGACGAGCACGGCCAGAAGGTCTTTGACGCCGCGCACCAGAACGGCCACGAGCCCCAGGAATGGACCGATCAGACGTCGCGACGTTTTCGCGAGGCGTGGGACGCGCTCAACATAAGTTACGACGACTTCATACGCACGACTGAACCGCGTCATCACGAGAGCGTGCAGAAGTTCCTCGGCACGATCTACGAGAACGGCTACATCTACAAGGACGTCTACCAGGGCCTGTACTGCGTGAGTTGTGAGGATTACTACACGCTCGAGGCCAGCGTCGATGGCAAGTGTCCCATCCACGGTCGCGAGCTCACCGAGATGCAAGAGGAGAACTGGTTCTTCAAGTTGAGCGCGTTCGAGGATCGTCTCGTGGCCTACTACGCCGATCACCCCGAGTTCGTGACGCCCGAGACGAAACGCAACGAGGCCCTCTCATTCATCAAGGGTGGACTTCGCGACATCTCGATCACGCGCACGTCGATCTCCTGGGGCGTGAAGGTGCCCTGGGACGAGGAGCACGTCTTTTACGTCTGGTACGACGCGTTGATCAACTACTTGACGGCCATCGGCTACGGACGCGACGAGGCCGAAGTGGCCAAGTGGTGGCCGTACTCGAACCATCTCATTGGCAAGGAGATCATTCGCTTCCACTGCGTGTGGTGGCCGGCGATGTGCATGGCCGCCGGCCTCGAACCACCGTCGCACGTGCACGTGCACGGTTGGCTCTTGATCGGGGGAAAGAAGCTCTCCAAGACCATGGCGGCCGAAGGCGGCGTGAAGTTGACCGACATCGCGCCCATCGAACTCACCAACGAGTACGGCGTCGATCCCGTGCGCTACTACCTGTTGCGCGAGACGTCGCTCGGTAACGACGGCGAGTTCTCGCTCGAGGGCGTGACTCACCGCTACAACACCGACCTCGCGAACAACCTCGGCAATCTCGTCGCGCGGGTCTGCACGGTGGTGGCCGCGAAGTGTGGGGGGCGCGGACCGTCGCCCGAGCCCGACAGCAACCTACGCGCGCACGCCGAAGAGGCGCTCGAGGCGAGCGTCGTGGGTTGGCAGAAGTTCAATCCCCAAAGCGCGCTCGAGGCGACCTGGTCGCTCATCGGAGCGACCAACGCCTACCTGGAACATCATGCCCCCTGGAAGATGGAGCCCGGCGAGGCGCTCGACGTCGTGATGGGTGACGCGCTCGAGGCGATCCGCCTCGTCGCGGTGCTGGCGTCGCCGGCGATGCCCGGAGTCTGTGAGGAGATCTGGCGGCGAATCGGACTCGCGGGTACACCAACTGACAGGGACTTCGCCTCAGCGCGAGTCTGGGGCCAGTACCGTGGCGAGGGTCTGATCATGAAGGGTGCGCCGCTCTTTCCTCGG
>Ga0187851_10005383_pt1 | contig 10224 bp, 14 predicted proteins | sample June2016WEW_6_10_FD_132997 | JGI IMG/M metagenome (GOLD analysis project Ga0187851, IMG submission 132997) | Peatland microbial communities from SPRUCE experiment site at the Marcell Experimental Forest, Minnesota, USA - June2016WEW_6_10 | ecosystem: Environmental > Terrestrial > Soil >... | reverse complement strand
GGACAGGCCGGAGGTGAAGGGCACCTCAGGTCCGGGCGTGGCGCCAGCCGCACGGACCGCCGTGCCGACGGCCATGAACTGGGACCCGCCCGCCAGGAACGACCCGCGGGACAGCCGGACCCCCACCACGCCATGTCCGCCGAGTTCGCGGCACTCCCCGGCCATCCGGTCCAGGGCCAGGTCCCGGGCCTGATACCTGGCCTGCACCAGAGGGCCGAACGACCCCGGGTCCCCCCGCCCGGACACCTGGGTGGCCGGCCGGGGCGGCGCCGGGTCGCCGTCTTGGCGCCCGCTGCCGGGGCAGCGGTACCCGGTCGACCCGACGCCGTAGACGGCGGCGCCGAACGCCTGGCCGACGGGTTCGAAACCCGCGCTGCGGATGGCCGCGAACTCATCCGCGGTCAGCGCAGACCCCCACGGGCCACCGGCCCGGGCGGGCGCGATCCGGGTCCGCGCCACCGCGGCCAGTTCCTCGCTCACCCCACCAGCCTAGGTACCGGCGAAACCCCCGGTAGCTACTGGACGGGACCCTCAGGCTGACCGTAGCTGGTGGGCTGACCGTACCCGGTGGGCTGACCGTACCCGGTGGGCTGACCCTGGGCGACCGCTGCCCCCTGCCTGGCCCGATCGCGGAAGAACCGGACGATCATGAGGATCGGAAGGAGGAACACATAGTAGAAGAGCACGTAGTGCCCGCTCCGGAAGAAGAGCAACAGGTAGAGGCCGTAAACCATGAAGCCCGCACCGAAGACAGCGTTCCACACCCTCCGCCCCCGGGTCTGGCCGCTCTTGACGCCCGCCATGACGAGCATGGCGATGCCGCCGAGGATGAGGAACAGCACGTAGACGTTGAACACGCCGATAACCCCCGTTATCCGATAGGCCTCCCGCGTCTCGGAAGGTAACGCATTTGACCATCCCAGCCGAGCCGGTAGCGGGCCGATTCGCTCAAACGTTGCCAATAAGTAGCAATCCCGCCGGCCGGGAGACGGCTGGCGGCGCGGGAGTTAAGGCCGGCGCACGGCGCGCAACGCGACGGTTACCAGCGGCAGGTGAACTCCCCGGCCGAGGTCTCAGGCAGGCGGTGCAGCAGATCGCGGACCGCGGCGAGCGTGCCGGCTCGGTCCGCCAGCGGGACAGCGTAGTCCCGCTCTTGGTGACCGCGGCCAGCTCGGCGACCCAGCCGACCCGGTCGTCCCCGAGGCTGCCTCGGCTTTCGGCCGATCTGCCCCCGCTTCCACCCGGCCATGTTAAGCCCTGGACGCCCAGCCCGACCTGATCTTCTGATCTACTTGGGAGCATGGTGTCAGGCCTCACGGTCGTGATGCGCGGCTACGACATAGCCCAAGTCGACCAAAGAATCAACAATGAGTTTTCTCCCGAAACGTGAACGAGGAGCTATGCCGCACATCACGCTGAACTCTGATGAACCAGGAATACGTGGCCTGTTCCGTTTCCGGCCGGAGACGGCCCGGCCGCTGAACGAGCTGGTCGAAGTGCTGCTGCGCGGGCCCAGCAGCTTGACCCCCGGTGAGCGCGAGCTGATAGCCGCCTACGTGTCGGCACTGAACGAGTGCCGGTATTGCCGTTCTTCGCACTCGGCCTATGCCGCGGCACAGTTGCCCGGCGGCATGGCGCTCGTGGAGCAAGTCCGGGCCGACGCCGGCAGCGCGCCGATCTCAGCCAAGCTGAAGGCCCTCCTGAAAATCGCCGCCGCGGTACAGCAGAGCGGGCTGGCGGTGTCAGAGGATGACGTGGCCGCGGCCCGCGCCGCGAGCGCGACGGACCTGGAAATCCACGACACGGTGCTGATCGCGGCGGCCTTCTGCATGTTCAACCGGTACGTTGACGGACTGGCCACCATCGCCCCTGATGACCCCGCCAGTTATGAGGTGCGAGCGCAGCGGATCGTGGCGGACGGTTACCTGGCGCTGCTGGCCGATCATCATTAGGTGAGCACGCCAAGCTCATGCCGGGACCTCGGGGTCCGCTGGACAGGCCGCCGGACACGGGTCCATCGCGGTCTTGCCGGTGGCGCGGTGGCTGCCGGGGTGGTCGCTGCTGCTGGGGGTGGTGATGCGAGGTGTATGCCATACCTGGTCCGACTGGGCGTGATGCGGGCCGGGCCGTCCAGCTCTCGTGGAAGATCGGGCTCTTGCGGAGGATTGGGGCAATCATAGGACACCAAACCTTCCAGGTAAGCCAAATATTCCACGATCTTTTTCGATAATTTGTGACGGGTGGGTTCCGGGTGCGGGGAGCGGCGGGGGTTGGCGGGGACGGCGGCTGGGGTGCGGCGCTTCGGGCCCTCAGAGCGTGACCGTCGCATCACCACCCGGCCTCCTCATCGCCGTTACCGGGGCCAGACTATTCCTCCGGGAGTAACTGACTGGGGCCTGGGGATCGGTGCAGGCCGCGTGTGTAACGGTGCCAGTGGTCCCGCATCGCCGCGCAGGCCAGGATCAGCGCGACGGCGGCGATGGCGTACCAGCCGATGGCGATGCTGTGCGGGAGGGCGGGTGGTTTGACCAGGAACTGCGCGGTCAGGGGGAGGTACCAGGCGAGCGCGATGATCGCGAAGCTGACGGGGGCGGCGATGGCGCCGCCGAGGTCGGCGAAGCGGCCGCGGGCGGTGCCTGCGGCGGCGGCCACGATGATCGCGGACCATCCGATGAGCTGGGCTATCAGCGCGTAGAACGGTTCATGCGGGTCCTGGGGCGCGTGCGGGGGGATGACCGGGGCCATGATGCGCAGTTGCGCCCAGAAGGTCACGGCCAGGAACGGGGCGGCCAGCAGGAGGTGGCCCGCCGGGGTCACCCAGGCGGGGACGGGGGTGGCCCGGGTCAGCGGCCGGAACGGGACGTACGGGATGAAGGCCAGCGCCGCGGCGGCGGGGAGCAGGGACAGGCGGATGGTGCCCTGGTCGAGCCAGAAGGTGGCCTGGTCGTGGTGGGCGACGCGGACCAAGATGGTGAAGATGGCGAGGCCGGCCAGACAACCGGTGATCAGCGTGACCCAGGGCATCGTCCTGGTGATGTGCCGGGCGAGAAGGGGCAGCGCGCGGAGCCAGGACAGACGACACCGCCGGGCGCGGCGGACTGGCTGAACGGGGACTCGCATCAGGGCTGGGGGGAGGGGGCACCCGGCAGCTGGATGCCGAGGGCTGCGGCGAGCTGGGCGCCGGTGGTCCGCCCGTTCACCCAGGTGGCCCAGCGGTCCTTGAGGACCTGGCTGACCTTCTGTTCGGGCAGATCGGTCATCGCCTGGGCCAGCAGGTACACGGCAGCGGGGAGTGACTGCTGCGACCCGGGCGCCGTGACCCCGCCGATCCCCTGGCCGGGCTGGCTCCAGACCGCGGCGGACGTGGTGCGGCCCCGCTGCGGACTGAATTCCGCCCAGTGCACGCCGAGCTGGAGTTCGCCGGCCGGGGGATGCGTGGCCAGGATGGCCAGCCAGATCGCGATCGCTTCCCGCGCCTGGTCCCCTGGCAGGTACGGCAAGTCCTGGCCGCCGGGCGCGAAGCCTACCGCCCAGTTGGCGGTGGCCAGGGCCACGTTGAAGTCCGCGAAGGTCAGCCGCCACCCGCCCGCCGTCGGCCACTCCCCGACGGCCAGGTAGATCGCCGATGCCGCGGTGACATTGCCCGGCGCGTTCCGCGTCTGCGTCGTCCACAGGGACACCTGCTGCTGCGGCTGGCCGCGGGTGAGGGACGGGTCGGTAAAGTCCACCGACAGGGTTTGCCTGACCGTCAGCGGCTGGCTGGTCCGGGCGGGCAGGACCGCGAGCACCTCATCGACGGGCGCCTCGATCGAGGCCAGGTCGCCACCGAAGCCGGGGTAGAGGCAGTACCGGACCTGGCGGGCGGTGGTGCAGTGCTGCACCGAGCCCGGGTCGGCCATCTCGGCGGCCAGGTGGCTCAGCTCGGCGGCGGGGACAGGCTTCAGCTGCACGGCCCCGGCGAAGAAGATGGCGGCCACGGCCAGAACGCCCAGAACGGCTGCACCGGGTTGAGCCAGAACCAGCCCCAGACCGCCAGGACGCCCGCCACCAGCCCGGCCAGTACCAGCATGCTGCGGACCATGAGCAATGCCTCTATCCTGGCCACGCCCAGCACTATCCGCAGCCGCGGCGACCGAGGCCGCCCGGCGCCGCGTGACCCGCGGCCGGCCTGGGCGGCGGTGTCCGTGCCATCCAGCGCGGGTCCGGTCATCGTGCGCCTGCCGCGTGGGACAGCAGCAGATAGCCGTCTTCGACCGTCGGCGTGACGAGCTCGGCGCCGGCTTGGGAGTGCTCGCCGATGTGCCGCCAACGGGCATCGCCGCCGCGCCAGGACAGGTGGGCGCGGCGGTCGCGCTCGTCCGCCGCCCATACCCGCCCGGCGGCGGTACCGGCCAGCCCGGCCGGGGTACCTGCGAACTGCACCCGCCCCCGCAGCAGCACGATGACCTGGGGGCAGATCGCGGCGATGTCGTCGGCCTGGTGGGTGGACAGCACGATCGCCGGGTCACCGGGCAGGTCCGACAGCAGCTCCCGGAACCGCAGCCGCTGCTCGGGGTCGAGTCCGGCCGTCGGCTCGTCCAGGATCAGCAGCTCGGGGGCGCCCAGCAGGGCCTGGGCGATGCCCAGCCGCTGCCGCATCCCGCCGGACAAGGCCCGGATCCGCGAGCGGGCGCGGTCTTGCAGCCCGGTGACGGCCAGCACCCGGGCGACCTCCTCGGCGCGGCGCCGGCGGTCGGTGATCTCCTTCAAGATCGCCACGTAATCCAGGAAAGCGGCGACCGTGAAATGCCGGTGATACCGCAGCTCCTGCGGGAGGTAGCCGAGTCGGCGGCGGATCTCCACCCGCTCGGCACCGTCCCCTGGGTCCAAGCCGAACACCGACACCCGCCCCGCGTCCGGCTCGCCCACCGTGGCCAGGATCGACAGCAGCGTCGTCTTGCCCGCGCCGTTCGGGCCGAGCAGGCCGGTGATCCCCCGCTCCAGCGTCAGGTCGACCGCATCCAGCGCCCGGATGGCGCCGTACCGCCGGGACAGGCCGCAGGTGCGGACGGCCGCAGTGCTGACGTTCGGGGTCATCTCATCCATCCCAGTTCAAAGCGGTCATGACGCAGGTACAGCAGCACGGCGCAGGCGCCCAGCACGGCGGCGCACGCGAACTGGGCCTGCGGCGCCACGATCAGCAGCGGAACGTCGGCCGACGCCAGCCACAGCACCGGCAGCACCCACAACGCCGCCGTGGTGACGGCGGCGGCGCGGGGATCCATGATGGTCGCGGCCGCGAGCGCGAACGCGGACAACGCCAGCGACGGCAGCAGCAGCGCGACGGGCAGCCACCCGGGCCCGGGCAGGACGAACGCGACGCCGGTCACCGGGACCAGCGCGGCCGCCAGCGCGCAGACCGCGCGGACCAGCAGCAGGGTGAAACCAGAGAACGGGGCCGCGGCCGCCAGCCGCCACGCCGGATCGAACACGGGCAGGAACGCCGCCGCCACACCCGCCAGCACCAGCAGCGGCGCCACCAGCAGGAACGGCGCCAGAGCGGCCGGGCCAGGATGACCGGCCACGGGCCCGACGGCCGGGATCCAGCCGTAGCTGACCGCCGCCGCTTCCCCGGCCACCACGGCCACCACGGCCACCACCGACAGCAGCCACGACGCTCGCAGCGACGGGGTCACCGCGAGCAGGCTGAGCACGTAGTCAGGGACGCCGCACCGGCGCAGCAGGCGCCGTACCCGCCCCCCATCGCCGACCGCTGCGCGTACCAGCAGCGCCGAGCGATTACGTGCCAGCCGCTCCGTGTCCACATACGCCGACAGCGCCGCGCGGCAGGGCGCGCAACCGGCCAGGTGCGCCTCCACTGACCAGCTGGCGGCAGCACCGGCCCTCCGTTCGGCGTAACTGGCCAGCAAGTCTTCGCCCGCGTGCCAGGCTGCTCCGGCCGCGTCAGGACATGAGCTCGTCACGATGCCCCCCAGGCTTCTGAGCGGTAGGCGGTTGCGCCGGGTCCGGCTGGCGGCCCGGCGAGCGCGGCGCGCAGCGCCACCCGGGCGCGGTGACAGCGGGACTTGACGGTGCCTTCCGCCACGCCCAGCAGGACTGCCGCCTCCGCGCAGGTCAGGCCGTCTAGCACGGTCGCCTCGATGGCACCGCGCAGTTCCGGGGACAGCCCGGCCAGCGCCTGACCCAGACGGCCATGCTCGAGGCCGGCCAGCACCTGGTCCTCCGCCGAGACGACTATCTCCGGCTCCGCTGCGCGCCACCGCAGCCGCCGGGGGCTGTTCTCCCGGCGGATCGCGTCGATCAGGCGGCGGATGCCGATGCCCCAGATGAACGCGGCCACGTCCCCGCCCCCGCGGTAGGCGCCCGCCTCCCGCCACACGGCGAGGAAGGTGTCCTGGACGGCGTGATCGACCACGTCCGGTATCGCGCACCGCCGGGCCAGCCGGACCGTCAGCCAGCCGGCATGCCGGTCATACAGGGCGGCAAGCGCCCCCTCGTCACCGCGCGCCACCGCGCGCAGCAACGCCGCGTCATCGCGGTCCCCGGCCTCCGGCCTCATGACCGGAGCCGTCCAGGTGCTCCCATACTCACCTTGTCGCAGCAGCGGACCCGTCCGGTTCCATCATGCAGAACCAACCAGGCCAGGGCATCGGCTCGCCAGCGATCTGGATGGATGATCTAGATGAAGAGAGGATAATGTTGTGCCGCGAGAAAATGGCTCCGACGACGCGGAAGCCGCGATCGGCGCTGACATAGGGACGAGCCAAGCGGTAATAGACAGCGCGAAGCACCAAGGGCTTGCGTCACTGCCGGGCTTCCCGTTTGAGGTTCGCACCGGCGCCTCGACGCGCGAGCAGGCTGGGCGGCTGGCTGACCGCTGCGTCCGGGCCTACTCCTACCTCGGCGAGATGCTTGCGTTCCGTCCCCGGTGCGCACTCGTCGTGCTCAACCGAGCCGACTGGTCCGAACGCGCGTCGAACCCGCTGTACGGTATGCCGTACTACAGCGCAGGCAATCTCTTCCTCGCGGGCGAGCCCTCAGACCTCGTCGCCTGGCGCCTTTCGCCGACATGCTAATCGTCCATGAGCTGGCGCACGCCTTCCACGACGGTGTTCCCTTTGTATTCCCGCGGTCGAGGCTGATGGAGCTCTTCGCCAACATGGCCCTCTACGCCGAGTGTGGCGGGCCGACCGGCTGTCTCGGATTACCCATACATGCCCGCCGGCCAGCTCGTGACCGAAGGCCGGGCCCGGCTGCGCCGGATCACCACGCTCCAGGGTCAGCACGTCACCCTCAAATAGCACCGCGACCTGGTCCCAGGCCAGACGGTGACCCTGCTGGTTACTGAGAGCGATGGGCTCAAAGCTGAGCTGAATCACGGCCAGGCTCCCGTCGCGCGGGCAGCCATCCCCCTGCTTCCGCCGGGACACGGCCAGGGTTTCTGTCTACGTTCTCCCTCGCGGCCGCGACGTCAAGCGTGCCCAGATGTGCGACCAGCTCATGCCAGAACCTCTGCACGATTACCCGGAGCTGGCTCTGCACGTCGGCTGGTACGCCGACAACCTGCCGCTGACACGATTCGCGGGCAGCGGAAAGTGCCGCGTGACCCTCCTCATGATGGCCCTTCAGGCCGTGTTTTCCCCGGCGCGGCCGGCGTTTTCCGGGCCGCTGATGGCTGCAACCGGCACGCAACCAGAAGCAAACCGGGCGGCACAGGTGCCGGCCCTTAAATCAAGGTGGTGAACGGCTCAAACAGAGCAAATATCTCGGGGGAAAGATGATCACGGTTCTTATTCCGGCCCACAATGAGCAGGAATCAATCAAGGCCACAGTCGAGTCTGTCAAGACTCAGACGCGGCCGGCCAACCGGATCATCGTTGTCACCGACAATTGTTCAGACGATACCGCCGCGATAGCGGCTGGGGCAGGCGCTACGGTGATTGCGTCCGTGGGCAACAAGGGCAAGAAGGCTGGCGCGCTCAACCAGATCCTGAGCCGGATACTCAAGGACGCGGACGATGACGATATCTTCCTGGTGATGGACGCAGACGGCCGGGTGTCACCGGACTTTCTTGCTATTGCGGCTGGCGAGCTAGCCGATTCAAAAAATGGTGCGGTGGGCGGGGTCTTCTACGGCAAGCCTGACAAGGGCGGCCTGGTCGAAGCGATGCAGATAGCCGAGTACGTCCGCTACGCGCGCCAGGTCGTGCGGAAGAATGAGCAGGCGTACGTCCTGACCGGGACGGCTACCGCGTTCACCGCTTGCGTCCTCCGGGCTGTCGCGTCCGGGCGGGTCGACGGAACGCTTCCGTCCGGGCCCGGTCCGTACTACGACGAGCGCACCATGACAGAGGACTCGTATATGACGTTCGCGGTCAAGACACTCGGGTACCAGACGCCTTCGCCCGCACGCTGCTGGGTATCGACAGAAGTCATGCCCACCTGGGCAATGCTCTGGCGGCAACGGCGACGGTGGCAGCTTGGTGCGCTTGAAAACCTCCGCTCGTTCGGGTTCTTCACCAAGGTGACCTGGCGGTATTCCTTTAAGCAGCTCATCGCCGTCTGTGAGCTGATCTTCTTCGCGGCGTACTTCACGTCACTCGGCATGTCCCTGGCGAGCGGGACGTTCCATGTCATGCCGTTCTGGATCGCGATCGGCGGCATATTCTGGCTGGAGCGTATCGTTACCGCGCGGAAGGCCGGGCCCAAGGCGATGCTAATTGCCTCCACGATGGTCATTGAGCTTGGTTACAGTTTCTTCCTGAAGGCCGTGAACGTCTACAGCTATTACCAGGTGATCCGTAACCGCGAAATTTCCTGGTCATTAGGCCCAGGAAAATGAGACGGGGAGATTGTAATGTATGGTCCACCTACCGGAGGTATCGGTGCTGGGGTCCTTGGTGCCGGAACGGTTGGCTCCATCTTCGCCTGGGGGGATGCCGGGTGGCTGCTTATGGCCTTCTTCGTCCTCGCGATGGCGACAGTCGCCGCCATGACTCTCATCCCGCGCAAGCGCGCGGCGATGCGCCATGTCGGGCCTCCGCGCGCTTAGCGGGAAGCTGTGGCAGGCCCTGGCTGTGATTGTTATCGTGGCCGGGATTGGCCTCGGCTACCTGCGCTACGGTATGGCTCACGAGCCCGATCCGTCCACGATCGTACCGCCGGGAGTTTCCACCAGCACACCGGTGCTGACAAAGCCGTCTAGTACGCCTGTTGGGCTCCCAGCGTCCGCGCCGGTACGGATCATCATTCCCGCGATTGAGGTTAACGCCCCGGTGGTGGGGGTCGGTGACCCGGGCGGGGTTGTTGGAGTCCCGCCGCTGTCCGACCACAATTTGGCTGGCTGGTTCGCCGGCTCGGTTACCCCCGGACAGAATGGGCCATCACTTATCGACGGCCACGTTGATTCGGTTACCGGGCCATCCGTATTCTTCAGCATCAAGAACCTGAAGCCGGGCGACGTCATCAAAGTCCTGCGCAAGGACGGGAGCACAGTTCAGTTCCGGGTCACCTGGCTCCAGTCAGTGTCTAAGACAATCTTCCCCTGGAAGGCGGTCCTCGGGCCGACCGGTTACCCGGCACTTCGGCTGGTCACCTGCGGAGGTCCGTTCGACTACCTCACAGGTCACTACGTCGACAACATCATCGTCTACGCCAGCTGAGGAGGTGGGAGACATGTATGTCGCAGCTACTTATTGGCGGGAAGAGGATGAAGTGTGGCGAGCTAAGCTCCGCGCTTGCGCTGCAACGCTTCACGATCGGGCCAGTGGACCGGCGGTTCAACCGGGCCAGGTATGACGCTGACGTAGCACTGGCCGCGTTCGCGGCCGGGCTCAAGGATGCGGTGGACCTGGACTCGATCCGAGATGACCTGGCCACCGTCGTCCGCCAGGCCTTGGCAGCCGCCCATGTCCCGGTGCGGATCAGCCAGCGACTGAGGCTCGCATCTGCCACGTCACCTCCGTGGAGCCTGTCTGTGATCATGCGGACCACCGACGATGCTGTTCACCACTAGGGGGCCGATGGCCTCCGGCTTTATGGTTGCCTGGTGGAAGGTGTGCGGGGCGGGGCCGCTGGGCCGATGGTAGGCCGTGACCGCGAGCTGGCTCGGGTCATGCTGCTGCTGGATGATGCCCTGGCGGGTGGCGGCCGCCTGGTGCTGTGCACGGGTGAGGCGGGGATCGGGAAGACCCGGCTGGCGGAGGAGGCCGCCGCGTCGGCCGC
>Ga0187851_10005380_pt1 | contig 10231 bp, 9 predicted proteins | sample June2016WEW_6_10_FD_132997 | JGI IMG/M metagenome (GOLD analysis project Ga0187851, IMG submission 132997) | Peatland microbial communities from SPRUCE experiment site at the Marcell Experimental Forest, Minnesota, USA - June2016WEW_6_10 | ecosystem: Environmental > Terrestrial > Soil > Wetlands... | reverse complement strand
ACAAAGGCAAGGTGCTCGGCTTCTCGCACGGCTTTGCGATTCATTTCAAGACTATTACTCCCCCGAAGGATGTTGACGTTGTCATGATCGCTCCCAAGAGCCCGGGCCACTTGCTGCGGCGAGTGTATGCCCAGGGCGGCGGCGTGCCATCGCTGCTCGCGGTTCATCAGGATGCCAGCGGCCAGGCGCACGAATTCGCGCTCAGCTACGCTCACGGCATCGGTTCGACCCGCGCCGGTGTGTTGGAGACCACGTTCAAGGAAGAGACTGAAAGCGACCTCTTCGGCGAGCAGGCCGTCTTATGCGGAGGCTTGACTTCGCTGATGCAGAAGGGATTCGAGACCTTGGTCGCGGCCGGCTACGCTCCCGAGATCGCCTATTTCGAGTGCGTGCATGAGATGAAACTCATCGTCGACCTGATCTACGAAGGTGGCCTCAGCCGGATGCGCTATTCGATTTCGAACACAGCCGAGTATGGCGACCTGACGCGCGGCGAGAAAAGCGTTGGCGATGCGACGCGCACGGCGATGAAGGAAATTCTCGCCAACATCCAAGACGGCAGCTTCGCTCGCGAATGGATCGAAGAGAACAAAAAGGGCGGCAAGAATTTCGCGAAGCTTCGCGAACAGGCGAAACAGCATCCCGTTGAGAAAGTGGGCGAGCAGTTGCGCGCGATGATGTCGTGGCTCCCGTCCAACGAAAAGGGAGCCAAGAAAGCCACCGAGAAAGCGAAAGGCGAGCCTGTGAATGCGTAAAGGAGCCCAAATCGTTCTCGATTGCCTGCGCGCCGAAGGCGTGGACCTGGCATTCGGCTATCCCGGCGGCGCGATTATGCCGTTGTATGACGCGCTTGAGGGAAGCGGTATCCGGCATGTGCTGACGCGGCACGAGCAGGGTGCGGTTTTTGCGGCGGAAGGTTTCGCGCGCGCCACGGGCAAAGTCGGTGTCGCGATCGCGACGAGTGGTCCGGGTGCCACCAACCTGGTGACCGGCATTGCCGACGCCAAGATGGATTCAGTCCCCCTGGTTTGCATCACGGGGCAGGTGCGTTCGCCGCTGATCGGGAGCGATGCCTTTCAGGAGACTGACGTCTTCGGCATGACGCTTTCGCTCACCAAGTGGAATCGCATGATCCGTTCGATTGACGAGTTGCCGGCGGCCATCGCGGAGGGCTTCCACTGGGCACGCAGCGGACGGCCCGGTCCGGTCGTCATCGACATTCCTCTGGATATTTTGAAGGCGAGCATGGAATTCGGCGGTCCGGTCAAGTTCACGCCGCCCAGGCTGGCCAATCACGTAGGACCGGAATCCACCTTTGCGGCGACTTTGATTGCCCTTCTGCAGCAGGCGAAAAAGCCCGTTGCTTTGATCGGCGCGGGCGTTAAGCTTTCGGACGCGGTCGAGGATCTGCAACAACTGCTGGATCTGCTCAACATTCCGTCTTTCGCCACCGTGCATGGCCTGGGCGCGTTGAAACAGAAGTCGCCTTACTACCTTGGCATGGTGGGCATGCATGGCACAAAAGCGGCCAACCTGGCGCTCGACGAAACCGACCTGCTGCTGGTTTTTGGCGCGCGCCTGGACGATCGTGTTACCGGCGAGCCCACTCGCTTCGCGCCGCATGCGAAGATCGCGCACTTTGAAATCGATCCCTCGCAACTGGATCGCGTGCGTCCGTGCGATGCGCCCGTGATCGGCAATCTGGCGGAGACCATTCCCGCGTTCTATCAGGAAGCGAAACACGCGCACCTGCCGGACTTTGCCGGTTGGCGCGCCGTGGCCTGCGGGCCGGAGCGAGCGGAGCGGACGCACTCCCCCGAGCCGGGCGAAACTCGTAAGCAGGGGCTTGCGCATCCCACCAAAGCGTTTTTGCAGGAACTATTCGCGCGCATGCCCAAGGATGACTCGGGCTTCATTCTGGCGGATGTGGGACAGCACCAGATGTGGTCGGCGCAATGCTTCCGGGGCAATGGGCCCCGCGGATTTATTACCTCGGGCGGCCTGGGAGCCATGGGTTTTGCTTTGCCGGCTGCGATCGGAGTGCAACTGGCCAAGCCGAACGCGACTGTGCTGTGCGTTTCGGGCGATGGCGGGTTCCAGATGAATATTCAGGAACTGGCGACCGTGCACCGCCTCGGCCTGCCGATCAAGATGGTCATCATCGACAACAAATTCTTGGGCATGGTGCGGCAGTGGCAGGAGCTTTTCTTCTCCTGCAACTACGCCGAGACCGATCTGAGCGACAACCCGGATTTTGTCGAGATTGCCAAGGCCTACAAGATTGCGGCCTCAATGATCAAGGAAGAAGAGTTTCTCGATCCGGGCCAGAGCGAAAATGTGGCGCGCCGGCTGACTCGCTTCTTCCGGTCGACGCGGCCTGAGTTACTGGTGTTCGAATGCCATCCCGAGGCTAATGTTTATCCGATGGTGCCCGCGGGATCGTCGCTTTCGGAAATGGTTTTTGAAAAAGAATGAATTAGCTAGGCACAAACACCTTAATGGAGAACCCGATGCATATCTTCCAGATTCGCTATCGCAATACGCAGGGAACCTTGATGCGGATTCTGAACGCCGTTGCCCGGCGCGGAATCGAACTGCCCTTCGTGCAGGCCGAACCCTCCGAGAACGCGCACCGGGTAACGCTGCTGATGGATATCAATGCGAAGCAACTGGGCCAGTTGTGCCGCGACTGGCGAGCGATCGTGGATGTGGTCGAGGTGCGTCCGGGCGCGCCCATCAAAGAACTCTGGGAGCATGCCCATCTCGGCATTCCGCATCCGCCAGAGTCGGTGGTGGCGGCGGCCAGTGTGCAGCCGGCGACGGCGTAAAACAGTTCTAAGTCCCCAGTCCCCAGTCCCCAGTTCTCAGTTCCATTTACGTTCTTGGACTCGACTTGTGCCAAGTCGATGCATTCGCAAGTAGTCGGTCAGTGATTTCCACAGCGAATACTGACGCTAGCGTCCCAGGCGGCGATAGACCAGTGGTGCATAGCGAAAGACAGCGAGAAGGAAAATGGGGGAAAGAAATGCGGTTGACCAGTTGAAACGATGAAGACGAACAGCCTCGTAGAGCGTCATGCTGGTAAGCATTCCGAGCATGAACATATCCAGTAATAAAACCACGAATACTGATCGCAGTGACTGAGTTTCGAGTATGCGAATGTCCCAGCCTCGGTTTAGAAACTCAAATGACTCAAGCGGGCGGCTCATTCGTGCAGATTATAAGGCTAACCGACATTTTCTCCGAGTGCTTCCAGGATAAGCCCCTTGTCAACCCGCTGCGATAACTTCTCCTCGTGCGCGACCGCTCAAGATCAGGACGCGGCACCTACCCCAACACATTTGATAATGCCGGATTTTAGTAGTCGAGCAGGTCGTAGAATGATTGGGATTTAGTCCTTACTGAGAACTGAGAACATCCCATGGACCTCAAACATCGCAGCCGCTTCATCACCGATGGACGCGATCAGGCTCCCGCGCGCGCCATGTACAAGGCCATCGGCTTTACCGACGCCGACCTCGCCAAGCCTCTGATCGCCGTGGCCAACACCTGGATCGAAACCATGCCCTGCAATTTCCACCTGCGGCGTCTTTCCGCCAAGGTGAAGGAAGGCATTCGCGCCGCCGGCGGCACTCCGATGGAGTTCAACACCATCGCGATCTCCGACGGGGAGACGATGGGCACCGAGGGCATGAAGGCTTCGCTGGTGAGCCGCGAGGTGATTGCCGACTCGATCGAACTGGTCTGCCGCGGCCAGTTGTTTGACGCCGCTGTGTGCATCGTTGGCTGTGACAAGACGATTCCTGCCGCCGCCATGGCTTTGGCGCGCATGGATCTGCCGGGGCTCGTTCTCTACGGAGGCACCATCGCCGCCGGCAAGTTCGGCGGGAAGGATGTCACGATTCAGGATGTCTTTGAGGCGGTCGGTGCGAACGCGGCCGGTAAGATGAGCGACGCCGATCTGCTGGCGCTCGAAAATGTGGCTTGTCCGGGAGCGGGCGCGTGCGGCGGGCAATATACCGCAAACACGATGTCCACCGTGATGGAGCTGATCGGACTGTCTCCGATGGGATTTAACAGCATTCCGGCGATGGATCCGCGCAAGGATGAAGTTGCTTTCCGCTGCGGCGAAGTAGTCATGAATCTTCTGAAGCGCGGCATTCATCCCCACGACATTCTGACGCACGCGGCCTTCGAGAACGCGATTGCGGGAGTGGCCACGACCGGCGGCTCGACTAATGCCGTGCTCCACCTGCTGGCGATATCGCGTGAGATGGGCCTGCCCCTCGACATCGACGATTTCCAGCGCGTCAGCGAGCGCACTCCGTTGCTCGCCGATCTGAAACCTGCCGGAAAATATGTCGCCGCCGATGTTGACGCGGCGGGTGGAATCCAACTCATCGCCAAGCGTCTCCTCGAAGGCAAACTTGTCGATGGCTCCGCGCTGACCGTCACCGGTCGCACCTTCGCCGAAGAAGCCAGCAAAGCGAAAGAAACACCGGGCCAAACTGTGATCGCGCCTTTGAGCAAGCCGCTGAAAGCGACCGGCGGACTCGTGATCCTCAAAGGCAACCTCGCTCCGGGCGGCGGGGTAGTAAAGATGAGCGGCCACGAACGCGCCTCGCACACCGGTCCGGCGCGCGTCTTCGACTCCGAAGAAGCCGCGATGCACGCCGTGACCGCCAAGCAAATCAAAGCCGGAGACGTCGTCGTCATCCGCTATGAAGGCCCCAAAGGCGGCCCCGGCATGAGGGAGATGCTGAGCGTGACCGCGGCGATTGTCGGCGAGGGTCTTGGCGAAAACGTCGCGCTGCTCACAGATGGACGCTTCAGCGGCGCCACCCGCGGCCTGATGGTCGGGCATGTAGCTCCGGAAGCGGCGCTGGGAGGCCCCATCGCGGCGATTCGCGAAGGCGACAAGATCACGATCGACACCAAGAGCCGCAAGCTGGAACTGGAAATCTCCGACGCGGAAATCGCTCGACGGATGGCGGAATGGAAACCTCCCGCCCCGCATTACAAGACCGGGGTGTTCGCAAAATACGCCGCCCTTGTAACTTCGGCGTCCGAGGGCGCCATCACCACCGCTCGCGGTCATCACTAAGCGTTGCTCATCAAACAACTCCTTGTTCCGATTTTTCGAGCAGACTGGTAAAGCCGCGTCCTCTTAAACACTCAAATAAATTGTTCCGCGAAATTCTGGGGTTTGACACTGCCGACCACTGCTCCGCGTCGCAAGCGAAGAATCGGATACACTGCTCTTTTCGCATGAAAGGAGCAAATTGTGTCCAAGTTCATCGTGCGTTTCCTGGCCATCCTGGGTGCTCTCGCGCTGATTGGAATGGTGATCGCGATCGCCGTTGCTATTGGGTCGAAAGGCAAGGTTCCCTCCAAGACGATTCTTGAAGCCAACTTTGAACAGTCATTTCCGGAGGACATACCGGACACTCCAGCCGCGCGTTTTACGATGAACGACCGGCAGACGCTGCGCGACGTGGTGGACGCGATTGATCAAGGCGCGAATGACGATCGCGTGGCCGGCATGATTGCGCGCATCGGTGCGGCCTCGATCAGCATGGCCCAGGTGCAGGAGATCCGCGATGCCGTGCAGAGATTCCGCGCGCACAAGAAATTCGCGGTCGCCTATGCGGAGACATTTGGCGAATTCGGCCCGGGCAATGGCGCTTATTACCTGGCGACTGCCTTCGATCACATTTATCTTCAGCCCTCCGGCGACGTCGGGCTGACCGGCATCATCATGGAGTCGCCTTTCATTAAAGGCACGCTCAGCAAGCTGGGGATGAGTTTCCACGGCGATCACCGTTACGAATACAAGAATGCGCTCAACTTTTACACCGACACCAAGTACACCGGTCCGTACAAGGAAGCGATGACCGCGATTATGAACTCCTGGTTCGGCCAGATGAAGGACGGAATCTGCCAGGCGCGCGGAATCGCTCCCGACAAATTTCAGTCGATTGTGGATGCGGGTCCATACCTCGGCAAAGAGGCGGTAGACGCTAAGCTGGTCGATGCGGTCGCCTATCGCGACGAGGTTTATGGCAAGGTCAAGAGCCAGGCAGGCAGCGGCGCGGAACTGCTGTATCTCGACAAGTATTTGGAGCGCGCGGGGCGTCCGCATGATTCGGGGAAGAAGGTCGCGCTCGTATTTGGCGTCGGCGGCGTGACGCGTGGCAAGAGCGATTTCGATCCGGTGCAGGGCAGCCAGACGATGGGTTCGGAGACGGTTGCGGGCGCGATTCGGGCCGCGGCGGACGACTCCGACGTGAAGGCGATTTTGTTTCGGGTAGACAGCCCGGGAGGATCGTACGTCGCCTCGGATACGATCTGGCGGGAAGTCGTGCGAGCGCGACAAGCGGGCAAACCGGTGATTGTTTCGATGGGAAATCTGGCTGGATCGGGCGGGTATTTTGTCGCGATGGCGGCGGATAAGATTGTCGCGGAGCCGGGCACGATTACGGCATCGATCGGTGTGCTGGGCGGAAAGATGCTCACCTCGGGCTTGTGGGACAAAGTTGGACTCTCATGGGATGAAGTTCACGACGGCGAAAATGCCACCATCTTCACGGGCACGCAGGATTATACGCCCGCTGAATGGGGAAGATTCCAGGCGTGGCTTGACCGCGTCTATGTGGACTTCACCGGCAAGGTCGCCGAAGGGCGCAAGCTCCCGAAGGAAAAAGTTCTGGAGATTGCGAAGGGTCGAATCTGGTCTGGCCAGGATGCCAAGAACCTTGGCTTGGTGGACGAACTTGGCGGCTACGATACAGCGCTGAAACTGGCCAAGAAAGCGGCGAACATTCCGGAAAGCGACGACGTCAAGATTGTCGTGTATCCGCGGGCCAAAACTCTCGTTGAGTCTCTGATGCAGCGCCATGGGGCCGAGAATAGCGACAAGGAAGCCGTCGGCCAAACCCTGGTCCGCATTCTGCAGGATGTACAACCGGTGGCGAGGGAACTGAAAGCGTCGGGAATCACGCGCTCAGGGAAGGATCAGGATGACGTGCTGAGCATGCCGGAATTGGAAATGGAAAAGTAGGCTCTGGGAGTTGAAGCGTGAATCCGAAGGGATGAAGCCGAGAGCCTAGATTCCCAGCTTCTTCACTTCTTCGTTGTAGTACTTGCGGTAGAGGATGGTCCACTCCTCGGATCCTTCGATAATGGTACGGCGCTGGCTTTCGATTTTCTGGCGGGCGGCCTGGTCGATGCGCGCTTCCTGCATGAAGAGTTCTTCGAGAATCTTGCGGACTTCGAGGCGAATGGTGTTGCGGTCTTCGATGAACTCGACGTCGTCCATGTCCGCGACCGCGTCGGTTACGGTGTGGGCCAGTTTATTGACTTTGTCACGGCTCAAGCGCACAGTGGCGTATTCCTTCGGAGAACGGGCTAAAGCACAGCCTTATATTTCTTCACGAGTTCGGTCTTCACCTTGCGAAACATTTCCTGATAGTTGGCGCCACTCTTTTGCATTTCCTCGGAATAGGCTTCGAGGATGACGCGTACCTCGTCATTGATGCGGTCTTCGAGCGCGAGCTCTTCCAGCAGCGAAGCATGGACTTTCTCTGTCAAGGCGGAGGAAGTCTTCGTCTCGATGAGACCGCTCCCAACCAGTTTTTTGGAAACTTCGCGAGCCAGATAGCTCACATATTCTTTGGAAAAGAGCATGGTGAAAGACTGTTAGTGAAGGGAAAGTTTAACACAGCCGAGTTCTGAGCCACGAGTTGCGAGCCGCGAGTTTCGCAGAAACTGTGGCTTGCTCCTGACTCTTGGCTCGCAAGGCGTTGGCGACTGACTCAGGGAAGCCGTACAATAGTCACACTGCATGTCTCCGCACCCAGACGATCTAACCGGCATGAAAGACGATATGACCGCCTTCATTGAAGGCTTGGGCATGCGGCGCTTCTTTGGCTATGTCGAGTGCGAAGAAGTTCCCAGCGTGCTGTGGGACTCGGGCCAGAATCCGGATGGCTGGAAGGATTTTGTGGAGCTAGCCAAATCCACCAGCGCGGCATTTCTGACGATGCACGCGTGGGTGCTGGATCGGGAAGAGTACGAACGTTTGACGCAGCGACTGGCCGACGGTGATTACTCCAGCGAAGAGGACCTTGAGGAAGGCCGGTGGTTGAAAACCTACGTCGGCAAAACCGGCTTCGTGCAACTGGGCTGGGCCTACCAGGGATGCATGTTTGTCTATGAGGCTGGAACCGAATGGTACGAGCACTACCAGCATCTGCGCGAACTCGCGGATGATTCCGGCGGCTTCATGATCGATGAGACTGGTCAGGACGAAGAGCCGTAGATTGCGGAAGTTGAGGCGCTAGCGCGGCGTACGAGCCTCGCGCCAAAATCCTGGGCGAAGAAGGTTTTCGGCTAGCTTCTACGCCGTCTCGATCACGGTGATTTCGTCACCGATTTCTGAGACGAGTTCATTCGGTTCTTCGGGGAACGAACTGCGTGCCGCTTCTGGAAACTGTGCGGTCGTATCCTTGTAGCTCTGCGGCGCCCGATACTGCGTCACTCCAAAGCCGATGGAATCCGCGAGCAGGCAACTTTGGGGCAGGATGGAAGCTATGCTCCGGCCGGCGGCGGGCTGGTCGTGGTGAGAGAGAGTGACATCCAGAAAAGCTTCTGGAATGTTCCAGGCTACTACCAGCGCACGTCCTGCCTGGCAATGATCGATTCCGCAAAATTCCCACTCTGAATGAAGAAGGTCACGTGGTTGGTCGGCACCCTTTTCCAGGACACGCGCGTACGCTTCCGGCAGAGCGGTTGCCATAGCCACACGTCCAATATCGTGCATGATGCCGGCCGTGTAAGCAAAGTCGCGGTCGAACCCGCTGCGGCTGGCCGCTCGCTCGGCAATGATGGCGGTCGCGACACTGTGGCGCCAGCACGCTTGCAGCAGCGGACTGAAAGACTGCCGCAGATACGACTTCAAGCCCACGGTGATGACCACGCTCCGCAAACGCTGAAAACCCAGCAGCATCGAAGCCTGCAGAACACTCGTGATGTTCTTGGAGAAGGCGACCAGCGGGGAATTAGCGATCTGGAGAATAGCTGTCGAAAACGCGGCGTCGGTGCGGATCAGATTACATAACTCAAGCAAAGACGTTTCCGTCCCCGCCATCAGGTTCAGTGCTTTGAGCGCAACCGCGGGAAACGGAGGAAGCGTGTCCGGTTTCCACGCGGGGTGCATCGGCAGCAGCGCTTTGGAAGGGGAGCTAGCCATATCGACGCCAAAGATTTAAATCGGCAATCTCGATGCATTTCTTTAGTGACTCCGGGTTTCGAGCCTTCGCTGGACGGAGGACGGCCCGAGCCAACGTTCAACAATGGACCGGACTACCACTTGCACTGGCAGCGCTTGTTGGGGCTCCCACTCCCAAGACTGTCTTATATAAGCTGCTAATCTGATTCGTTCACGAAAACTACTTATGCGATGGACCTCCAACCCGGTCGATGGGAAGAAGTCCCGGCCGCTGGCATCGGTGCTGGTTGATATGAAGTTGAATGTCGCTGCAAATTCTCTTCCGGTGCTTGCCGATCTTCTGCTCCGGCGCGGCATCTCTGATCCTGAAGTCGCGGCACGCTTTCTCGCGCCTTCGCTCGACCACCTGCATGACCCATTGCAGATGTCGGGCATGAAACTGGCCCTCGATCGCCTGGAGGCGGCGGTTGAACGCAAAGAGAAAGTGCTGATCTATGGGGACTACGACGTCGACGGCACAACCGCAATCGTCATTCTGAAAACAGCCATCGAACTGAGTGGCGGCACGGCCGACTTTCACGTGCCGCACCGCATTCGGGAGGGCTATGGCATGCGCGACGAAGTGATCGAGCGCGCCGCAGCCGACGGCGTTCGGCTGATCATCAGCGTTGACACCGGCATTCGCGCGTTTGCGGCCGCTGAAACCGCGCGCCGCACCGGTGTCGACCTGATCGTCACCGATCATCATCTCCCCGGACTGGATGGAGTTCCGGAAGCGCTCGCGGTCGTGAACCCTAATCAGGCCGGGTGCGACTATCCCTGCAAATATCTTTGCGGGGCGGGCGTAGCTTTCAAACTGGCGCAGGGACTGATGCAGCGCCGGCTGGACGCGAAGGACCAGTCAAAGCTCCTGATGTCGTTTATGAAGGTGGTGGCGATTGCGACGATCGCAGATGCGGTGCCGCTCCTCGGCGAGAATCGCGTGTTTGCCAAGCTGGGATT
>Ga0187851_10005378_pt1 | contig 10233 bp, 7 predicted proteins | sample June2016WEW_6_10_FD_132997 | JGI IMG/M metagenome (GOLD analysis project Ga0187851, IMG submission 132997) | Peatland microbial communities from SPRUCE experiment site at the Marcell Experimental Forest, Minnesota, USA - June2016WEW_6_10 | ecosystem: Environmental > Terrestrial > Soil > Wetlands... | reverse complement strand
TTTTCCGAGAGCGCGTCACCGGGGTGCGGCGGAGGGGGCGGAATGGGCGGGGCCGGGGCTGCGGGTGTAGGGACTTGCGGCTCCCGGAGCAATAAACGCAACTCGCAGGACCAAAGGAGGGCGGTTGGGCTTAAACTGAATGGGATCTGAAAATCCCAAATGGAGATTCCGGCTTATGTGCAAGAGCCCTCTCGCAGTAATATTCCTGGCAATCGGCCCTCTGCTCGTAGCTCAACAACCGCAGCCCGTTCCCGAAACACGTGCGGCACCACAAGCTACGGCGGCCGCCTCCTCCGCAGCGGTCCCAGCAAAGCCGAATACCTTGCTTGATGGGACTCCGGTGAGACTGCGTATTGGGCGAAACGTGTCCTCTGCTGATGCGAAGATTGGCGAACACGTGGATTTCGAGGTTCTGGAGGAGATTCAGGTGATGGGCGTGGTAGTGGTCCCCAAAGGTGCGACCGCGTCGGCGACAGTGACGCAAGCACAGCCTAAGAGAAGAATGGGCCGTGAAGGCAAACTCGATATGGTCCTGGATTACGTGCGGTTGGTGGACAACGAAAAGGCCGCGTTGACAGCGACTGCGGGTGGAAAAGGCGGAAGCCATGTTGGCGCAATGACGGGGGCGATTGTAGCGACCGCTATCTTTACGCTGGGTGGTTCGGCGCTCTTTCTGTTCATGCATGGCAAAGACATCACCATCCCCAAAGGCGCAGAGACAACGGCTTACATCAATGGCGACATGCCACTGGACATGACTAGGTTCGGGGTTGCTCCTTCAGCACCTGCAGCAGCGCTTGCCCCAGCCGCTCAAGCTACGCTCGCCATCGACTCCACCCCGCCCGGCGCGGACATTGAGATCGACGGCAAATTTGTTGGCAACACACCCTCCACCGTCTCCGTTGCTCCCGGAAGCCATCACATTGCCGTCAAGAAGAAGGGCTTCACCGGCTGGAGCAAGACCCTCAACGTCACAGGTGGCACGGTTCACCTGATCGCCGAACTGGAGCAGGAACCTGCAAAGCAGTAACGTTCAACCGTGTTCTTGCTCGATGGAATCAACGCCAGCGGACAGGCAAATGGGACGTCCGGTTTCGGTTTCCCGTTTCGCGGTTTGGCCGTGAACGGCTCTTGCTTATGCTTCAAGGGTATTTTGATGACAGTGGAAGCGACAAGAGACTAATCTCGTCGTTCGTATTGGCCGGATGGATCATGCCCGCCGATAAGTGGGCTAGTTTTTCAGATGAATGGGATCGTGAACTAAAGAAAGACCCGATAATACAGTATTTCAAAATGTACGAGGCCGTCTCTGGAGAGGGTCAATTTGCTCACATACCGTCTGAGTTTCGGAAATACAAAACCAAACGGATGGTTGAGATTATTAGTAGGTATCCGGTTCACGGCATCTGTAGCTTCCTGAAGTGGGATGAGTGGCTTGACTACGCCAAAAGCCTTCCATTTCCGTTGAACGACGAGCCGTATGCTCCACTGTTCTTTTTGCTCATCGATAATGTGCTCTCCTACCAGAAAGACCTAAGAATTTTTCCACAGGAGATACAGCTTGATTTTGACGACCAAGGCAGGGCCGGGAGATTTGCCATCGAGTGGTTCAATAGACTTTGGAACGGCGTCGTCATCTGGAAGTTCTCCGATGAGCACAAGCGGATAATTGAGGCAACACCCAGGATGCTTAGCTCAAAGAAATATATGCCAATTCAAGGCGCTGACGTGCTCGCATGGTCAATCAGGAATCACCTCAACGGCGCAGAAAAAAACTGGGATTGGGTATACGAGCAACTCGAACCATCAATATGGGGCGGTATGGGATACTCCGCAGAAAGCTGGAAGGCGATCCGAGACCAATTTTAGCAAGAGGATCAAATGCTGACTAACAATAGGCGAGGTGTTCTAACCAGTTTAATAGGGTCTGCTATGATCTGCCAGATCGCATGCGAGCAAGAGCCAAGACCCTCATCTACGGCTACGTTCTTAAACAACGACGAAGTGAAAGATGCCGTGCGGGTTCTCTCAGGGGCCGTAGAAAACTTGGAAAGCAAGGTAGGAGCATTCGACTCTGAAAACTGGCGGGACGTCGTGCCCGAAGTGAGATCGGCGTCTACCGATGTCACGAATGCGCTTTATAGCTTACGTAAGGCACTCGGATATCCAAGCAATTGAGCAAGCATAAAGGCGCAAGGGGGTGCATTCTTGGGCGATGATGATGCCCCCACAACAATCTCCCGGAAGGTAGCACGCCAACCCGACGGCACGACACCGCCTTCCGCCGAGTTCTCACAGTCCCGAAAGAAGAGATTCTGAGGGCAGAGAAGCAAGAGAATATGGAGCGCGAGAAGAAGCGCGCTGCGAAGAAATCACACTGGCGCCGCAGTTCGGCACACCGTCCGCTGCCCTCCCGTCCGATGTTGTGATTTGCGAAGTAAGTTCTTGCCCAATGAAGGGACAATGCGAGCCTCGTCACGCGGCCGCGAAACTCGCGAGCGTGAAAATGGCTGCATCCCGTGCGAGCGGAGTAACTGGCGGGCGTTTACAAGGGAGTCAACGCCCTGAGGAGCCGAAGCCGCCGACGCCGCGGGCGGAATCGGCGAGGTCGCCTTCTTCCCATTCGACGGCCTCGTAGCGCGCGATGACCATCTGGGCGATGCGGTCGCCGGCGTGGACCTGGTAGGGGCTGAGGCCTAGGTTGAGCAGGATGATTTTCAACTCGCCGCGGTAGCCGGGATCGATGGTGGCGGGGGCATTGGGCAGAGTGATGGCGTGGCGCAAGGCGAGGCCGCTGCGGGGGCGGATCTGGGCTTCGAAGCCAGGCGGAATCTCGAAGGCGAGCCCGGTGGGAATCGCGGCCGGGACATTGGGATCGAGCAGAGTGTCGGCTAAGGCGCAGAGGTCCAGGCCCGCGTCTTCGAGAGGGCCGTGGGCGTAGGCCGGCAGCTTGGCCTCAGGGTGGAGGCGTTTCACGCGGATCTTCATCGCAACCTAGTGTAGTGTCTCAGATAAGAATTGACAACGCCGACCGAGCGCCGACACGAGTGTCGACGCGGCAGGCACGAGTGCCTGCGCCACGGTGCCTGCGCCACGGTGAATGGCCGGTGATTGTCAGAGAATCTGCGAGACACGACACTAGGGGTCTGTCGCGGAGAAAACGTTAGCACAACCGGCTCCCTCACGGTCGCGGCTCTGCAAGCAATTGTGATTGCAATGCGCCAATTCTAAGCCGCGAGCGCCAGCGACTGGTTTCGCGCCTGCTAACGAACTCACTGCGACAGGACACTAGCCTTCACGCGGATCGTCATCACAACCTGACACTCACACGAATCTTCATGACAACCTGACAGTCACACGGATCATCACCGCAACCTCCCCTTCACGCGGATCCGCATGGCAACCCGTTATGATAACGGTTTGGGCGACGCGACAGCACCGCCGCGCGTTTTCACACTCGGGCCGCTGCCGCCGGAGCGGCTGGCGTACGCGCTGGCGCGCTACAGCCGCTCGCCGGATTCGATCCAGGAATCGCTGAAGTGGGTGCGTACGCACGACTCGTCGAAGTTCCTGGAGAGCTTCTACTTCCAATACGGGCACGCCTCGATCGCGGACCTGGGCCACCTGGCGGTGTGCTTTGAGGGCATCTCCGAACTGGCGGCGATAGAGATCGAAGACGAAGCGCTGTGGGATGGGCAGGCGCGCTCTTCGCGTTACCAGGACTTCTCGCTGGCGGGGTACGTGACGCCGCCGGAACTGGACGAAACGCAGGCGGCGCTGTACCGCGCCACGGGCGAGAAATTGCTGGCGGCGTACCGCGCGGTGCACGAAAAAGTTTTCGCGTATTTGCACGAGAAGCTGCCGCGGCCCGAATCGATGAAGCCCGGCGCGTATGAGCGGAACCTGGCGGCGCGGGCGTTCGACGTGGCGCGCTACCTGCTGTTCCTAGGGGTTCCGACGGGCGTGGGCCAGGTGACCAGCATCCGGACGCTGGAACGGCAGATCCGGCGTTGGAAGGGATCGGAGTACGGCGAGTTGCGGGGAATCGGCGAGGAGGCGGCCGCGGCGTGCGCGGCTCCGCCGGGCGTCCAGTGGCAGGAAGGCGAGGACGGCGAGGCGATTGCGCCGACGCTGGCGAAGTATGTGGCGCGCGATCCTTATCCGGCGCTGGCGAAGGCGGATCTGCGGTTGTGGGCGGAGCAGAATCTGCCCGCTCCCAGCCTCGGAGATGTGCGGGCGGTGGAGCTGGTGAAGGTCACGGACACGCTGGCCGACATCGTGGCAACGCTGCTGTACCCGGTGACGACGCGGCCGTACCGCGAACTGTACGAACTGGCATGCGCGTGGCCGCGGACGAGGCTGCAGGAAGTGGTTGGGGTGGCGCTGGGGCAGCGAACGCGGCGCGACGAACTGCTGCGCGCGTTTCGCGGCGGCCCGTACGTCTACGACATGACGATCGACATCGGCGCGTACCGCGACCTGCACCGCCATCGCCGCTGCCAGCAGTTCCGGCAAGATTACACGTGGATTCACGGGTGGGCGACGCCGGCCGCGGTGGTCGAAGCGGGCGCGGAGAAAACCTACGTGACGGCCATGCGGGAGGCGGCCGAAGCGGCGGGCCGGCTGGCGACGCCGGGCCGCGAATACATGACGGCGCTGGGCGCTCGGTCGAGGTTCCTGTTCAAAATGGATTTCGCCGAAGCGGAGTACATCGCGAAGCTGCGCAGCGGCGTGAAGGGCCACTTCAGTTACCGCGAAATCGCCTGGCAGATGAAGCTGCGGATGGAGGAAACCGAGCCGGAGCTGGGGCGGCTGATCGAAGCCACGCCGCCGTGGGTGGAAGACCCTTTGACGCGCTGAGGTTCTTGGAGCATTGCGGAATCGGGGAGGATTGGCGCTGGCATCGATCTGTTAGAATTCTGGTTGTAGCACCGCACGAGCGGGAGTAATTCAGTGGTAGAATGCCAGCTTCCCAAGCTGGACGTCGCGGGTTCGAGCCCCGTCTCCCGCTCCAACAAACCCATTCATTTTCTGCGTGTCAGGCGTTTCAGGGTGTGAAGCGGCCGGAACGGTAGTCGTCGATCATGGTCTTGATCAGACTCAGAGCCTGCGGCGGAAACCTCCAGGTGGTTTCCTTGAGCAGATCCTCCAGTTGGGGGATGATTTCCAGCTCGCCCATGTCTTCACTCGAACGCGCGCGTTGCACAAACGACTCGCAGGTGGGGAAGCGCGTGAAGAACCGGTCCATGCCTTTGGATTTGTAGTCCTGCCCGTAGATGTGCAGCGAACCGTTGGACTCGCTGTAGGGTCCGACCAGCACTTCGCGGCCGGTCTTCTCCGCCAGACGCGCGGCCAGCCGCGCCTGGAGATTGGTGATCCCGATCAGATTGTCGCCCCACGCCTTGAAGAGGTCGCGGCTGCGCCACATAGCGTGCATATTGAGCACCAGCCGGCCCTGCTGATCCTCGATGGAACGCAGTTGAATTTCGCCCAGGCAGGGCATGTCGGAAACCATGAACAGGTCGATTTCGGGAACGCGCGTGGTGGCCACGGCGCGGCGCGTGATGGGGTCGCGGGCCAGTTTGTCGAGGATCAACTCGAGCTGGTCCATAGTGGTCCCGTCCGAGCGCGGATAAGCGGTGAGCCGCTGATGATAGCAGTAGGGCCACTCGGTGGCTTCGAACTCTTTGCCTTCGCGAACCCTGCTTAGAAGTTCCAAGTAGGGAACCACCAGATGGTCTTTGGCGCCCAGGAATTCGGCGATGTACTTGCCCCGTTCGCAGTAGCTGAGCACCGGAAAGCGCGGCTGGGCGAACGGATCGCGGATGCGGATGGCGACTCTGGCGTCCTTGCCCGGCGGGTCGATGAAGGCGCCGTCGGAATCGCGGCGGTCATACTGGGTGCGCAGGATGTGTCCGCCAAAATGAACCGCCTTGAGCGCCCCGTAATAGGCTTCCGGGATGGAGCCGGCCTCGACATAGAAAGCGGGCAGCTTACCCGACTCTTGCGGATTCAGGTTGTCCGGGTTGGTCTCGACCATGCTGCTTCTCCTTGCGGCGACAAGCCGCGCGACGACAACTCATCATCATATTCCGAAAGGCGGAAGCGGGATCTCATGGCGCCGCCTGGCGAATGACTCGGGCGGCGATATCGGCCCAGAATGGCGGCGGTTTCAGCTCCAGGCCGTATCCAAAATGATTGGAGTGGAGGACGCGGCCGGCGTCGCGCCGCAGGATCTCGCCGCGCAGGGTATCCCACCACTCGACCACGTATTCGCCGTCGGCCAGACCGGTGACGTTCAGACTGGCGGAAGCTTGCGCGGGACCGCGTTCCGGTTTGCCGCCGACGATTCTGAAGGCCAGCGGGTCGTGAATCCAGAGCAATGCGCGGTCGCGGGCAACGAGGCCATAGAGTGTGAGGCTGACGGGCAGGTTAGGGCGCGACAGACCCGCGGGCGACCACGTTCGGGCGGGCAGATCCTCGTCTTTAAGAAACGCGGCGAGGGGCTTGAAGTGGCGATAAAGGTCGAGCGGTTCGACGTAGTTGTGCCACCACCAATACAGGCCCGTCCCGGCGGCTCCGCTGAGGGCGGATGCCCATAGCGCGTCGTGAAAGTGGCGGCCGTCCGGATCGCCGGCGACAGCGGCGGCAGGATCCTCGACCCCCTGTTCTCCGAAGAAGAACGGCTTGCCGTAGGGCCGCATGAGATGGCCGCTGTCCTCAATGGAGTACTCAGCCGCGTCGTATTCGGCGTCCCAATAGGAGTGCGCCTGCACGATGTCGATAGCGGGCAGAGCGAACATGCGAGCGTCGCGCCAACTGGTTGTGATCAGGTGGCTCCAGGGGTCCACCGTCTTCAGGTAGGCGGCCATCTCGCGGTGCCAGGCTGCATTGGCGGCCGGGTCGAAGCCCTCGTTGTTGTCAACTTCGTTCCATAGCTCCCACGCGGCCAGGTGCATCGACCAGCCCCACCGGGCGACGCTGTAGCGCAGGCGGCGGCGGACGAGCTCGCGGGCACGTTCATTCGTGAAGTATTCCTGAGGCGTTCGGCAGGGGCCGCCGTTGGCGGCATTGTAAGGGTTGCGCGGCCAGCGGTTCTTCAGGCGGGTCTGCCACCAGACTGTCATTTCGAACGTGATTTGGTAGTAGATGTCGCGGCGTTCGCATTCGGCGGCGACGTGATCGAGGCGCCAGGCGGAGGCGAGGTCGTAGCGGCCGAGGCCGCTGGCCTGGGTTTCGAGAGGAAAGCCGGAAAAGCTGGATGCTCCGGGGGCGGCAACGATGGAAGGGTCTGGCGGGACGTAGTATTCCTGCCACAGGCGAACGTAGTTGGCGTCATTAGACGCCAACTTCTCGAGGAGGCGGTCGAAGTAGTAGGTTCCTTCGCGATTCTGGTACATGCAAAGGTTCTCGCCAATAGGGAAGAACGGGCGCCCGGAATCGTGTTCAAGATACATCGCATTGCGAGGGCTGCGGCGAATGAACCCCGGGCGGGGACCGGCCTGGATGTGAACCTCGATGGGCTGGCTGCGGCCGGACTGGCCGGAGATCTTCCATTCGACGGCCACACGATGCGCACCCGCCTCGGGGCTGGCGAAGCGAATGCGCCAGGCCGGCTGGCCTACAGGCGTGAGTTGTTCAACGCGGTCCACGCCTACGGAGCCGGGATTGGCAATCGAACGGCGAAAATCCTGATACCAGAAGCCCGGCACGCGCAGGAGGCGGCCGGAGGGGAGTGTGATGACCGCGTCGACCGCGGCTTGATTGGGATCGAAGGGATTGGCGGAATTCAAGCCAATGGAAATCTCGAGTTCCACGAGGTCGTATTGATGAGGTTGCGAAGTGAGGAGGTGAACTTCCGGAGGCGCCAGGAGGAGCAGGGCCAGGGCGAGCATGGGGCGTCAGACTCCGCGCTTGACAATACTGGTCGAGGGCAACATGCTGGTTAGCTTGATTTCCTAACTTGAGAATAGAGCACACGAGCGCAGCGGGTGCTGGGCCGGTAAGGCAATGCGCGAGACAGAGCGGGACAGGGATTGCGAGGTGGACGACAGATGCGGTATGCGATGTGCGCGGCGCTGGCAGCGATTCTCCTGAGTACGGCTTGCAGCCGACCGGAGCCATCCAAGGCGGGAGCGGCCAGGCAGGAAACGATGAAGTACGGCGTCCCCGTGACGGGCGGACCGATGGACGGGATTCTGCTGAAGGACTACACGCCCGCGTCGTCATTAGTGGTGCCCGCAACGGTGGTGAAGAAAGCCCGATTCGCGGCGATCGACGTGCATTCGCACTCCTCCATGAACGGCATCCGGACGAGAGCCGACGTGGATGCGTGGGTCAAGACGATGGACGAGGTCGGCATCGAGAAGTCAGTAGTGTTCACGGGCGCGAGCGGGGCGGAGTTCGATCGCCAGGCCGAGCTGTTTCTGGGGTCGTACCCGAAGCGGTTCCAGGTCTGGTACTCGTTCGATGCGTGGAAGCCGGACGATCCGGATTTCACGGCGAAGGCAGTGGCTGAGTTGGAGCGGGTTTACGGGAAAGGCGCGCGTGGCGTGGGCGAGATCACGGACAAGGGCTGGGGCGTGGACGCGTCGGAGAAGGACGCGTTGCCGCGGGCCAAGAGGCTGCGGTTCGACGATCCGCGGCTGGACGCCTACTGGGAGAAATGCGGCGAATTGAACATGCCCGTCAATATTCATATCGCCGACCACCCGTCGTGCTGGAAGCCGCTGGATTCGAAGCAGGAGCGCACGCCGGATTTCCAGAACTTCAACCTGTACGGCAAGGATGTGCCGTCCTACGAAGAGCTGCTGGCGATGCGCGAACGCCTGCTGGCAAAGCACCCGCGGACGAAGTTCATCTTCTGCCACTTCAGCAACCAGGGCAACGACACCGCGGCGCTCGCGAAGATGCTGGACCGATTCCCGAACATGTATGTGGACGTGTCGGCGCGAGACTACGAAATGGGGCGGGAGCCGCGAACGATGCGGACATTTCTCGAACGGTACAGGGATCGGGTGCTGTTCGGCACCGACATGGGGCGGGACGAGGCGATGTACCGGGGCTGGTGGCGCTTGCTGGAGACGGGCGACGAGTACATGCATGGCCGCATCTGGTGGCCGTATTACGGCCTCGAATTGAGCCAACCAGTGCTGAAGAGCCTGTACCGCGACACGGCGCTTAAGGTCTTAAACCCGCGCTGAGGCGGGGCCGCGATTAGACGCGTTACAGCGCGAACCGACGGCAACCAACGGTGAGGCTGTGTTTGGTGCACCCGAAGCCATCCGGCGATGGGGCTATCACCCCGGGGAGGCGGAAGCCGGACCGATCAAGTAGTATCATCTGGATTCGAATGGGTGAAGCGAAATCGTCGCGTCCGTCGGCCGGCGTTTCCCATGCGCTGCTCGAGTTGGCGCGGCCGCACTGGAAACGGTTTCTGATCATCGCCGGTCTGGCCCTGCTCGCGACCGGTGCCGATCTGTTGCAGCCGCTGATCTACCGGACCGCGATCAACGATGTGGCCGGGTTGTTCGTCGAGCGCCCCGTGGTCCAGGCGCCGGCTGCCTCGAGCAAAGGCGTAGACGTCACCGCGCTGCATCGGCGGCAGGACACGGAGTTGGAGAAATCCGGCCGCACGCGGCTGCCGCACCGCCCCAACGCAATCGCGCCGCGCACCCGCCGCCAGGCCGTTTCGACGCTCTTTTGGGCGGTCGGACTGCTGTTTGTAATCGGCGTCTCCGGGTACTGGCTCTCCCTGGCGGCCGACTATCAGAGTACGATCGCGGCCAGCCAAATCGAAGCACGATTGATTCAATCCACCTTCGGCCATGTCCTGCGCCTGCCGCTATCGTTCTTCACGCGGCGACCGAGCGGCGGCCTGGCGAAGCGTATCGACCAGTCGGACCAGGTGGCCCCGATCATCACGGCATTCTCGCAGCAGATCGTCCCGGAAGCGCTGCGCCTGATCGGCATCTGCGCGATCATGCTGACGCAGAACTGGAGGCTGGCGCTGGCGTCGTTGATCGTGTTGCCGCCGTACGCGCTGATCACGCAGCGCGCGGTGCAACGCCTGGAATCGCGCATGAGCGAGTACTACCAGATGTGGGAGAACATCTCGGTGCGAATACAGGACGCGCTGGCGGCGATTAAGACGGTGAAGCTCTCCGGCGCGGAGCCGCGCGAAATCCGGCGCATCGAGAAGCTGACCAACACGGCCTACGACGACTACCTGGG
>Ga0187851_10005374_pt1 | contig 10236 bp, 8 predicted proteins | sample June2016WEW_6_10_FD_132997 | JGI IMG/M metagenome (GOLD analysis project Ga0187851, IMG submission 132997) | Peatland microbial communities from SPRUCE experiment site at the Marcell Experimental Forest, Minnesota, USA - June2016WEW_6_10 | ecosystem: Environmental > Terrestrial > Soil > Wetlands... | reverse complement strand
TACATTCTGGCTACATACTTCGTAAGTGCCTCACTATCAATGGAGCGGGTGAAGGGAATCGAACCCTCGTCTCAGGCTTGGGAAGCCCGCATTCTGCCATTGAACCACACCCGCTTCGACACCGCCTATCTTAATCATCCCATGCCGCCTGGCAAGTCTTCTCAGAGCGGCAACGTGCTGATCTCAACCTTGAGCGCGGCCGTTTTGCCGGCCGGCAGGGTCACCCGGTTTTCCGCAACGTTGCCCGACTCAACGCAAATCATCTTTTGAAATTCGTCCCCGCCAAAATCAGGCATTTGTTCCGCCTTGTCCACCCATGGGTTCCAAACGACTGTAGAGAGTGAACCGGATTTATCAGTGCGTATCCGCCGCCGGAGGTTCGAATCGTGGATTTCCACCGGCCCGGTTGTGTCGAGGTATATCCGGTCGGTTTCCTGCGTAATTTTCATGTGTTCGGCGCGTTCGGTCTTACGGGCGAAGTTCTGCGTCTGGTCCAGATAATCCACTCCTTTCAAGCCAGTCACGGAAATGGAACTTATGTCGCCAACGGCGAAATAGGTATGCAGGCAGTTCTCAAAGGTGAAATCCTGTTGCGGGGAGAGGTTGGCCACCGTCAATTCGGCCGTCAGCGTTTTGCCGATTGTAATCAAATAGTCGGCGGAGAATTTTTGGCAGAGGGCGGCCGATGGCGAATCGGGCAGGGAGAGGCGCAAGCTGACTCCGCCGGTGGGCAACTGGGCCACTTCCCGCAGTTCCCAAGTTTGAATACGGGCAAAACCGTGGGCGGCCTGGCCTTCGCGCGGCCCAAACCATGGAAAAATAATGGGGATGCCGCCACGGATAGGACTGCCTTCATTAAAGCGGCTGAGCTGGCTCATGAACAGGACGGGCGGCTCTTTCTGGGTCTCAAAATGAGTGATTTGCGCGCCATGCAGGTAAACTTCCGCATTGCTCCAGGCGGTGGTGATTTGCAGACGGGCCAACTCGCCATTGCCCTCGGAGAAAAGGACCCGTCCCGGTATTTCCAAAGTCTTTTGCCACTGCGATGTAGCCATAACAATGCTGTCGTTCTAGCACGCCGGCTTAAAATTTGAAACATCAAACTCGCGCATATTTGGTTGTCGTAATTCCGCAGCGCTTGAATAAAGCGGGCGGGCTTCGACAAATGACTGGTGATCAGGCCTGTCCTCGCAGAGCGGGCCGCGTTTCCTTGTGTTGCGGCTTGGGTATGCTGTTTATGAACTCAACGATCAGGCGGTTGCCTTGGAAATGGCAGGTGACCGTGTCGTGATGCGGGGTCTCGTAATAGCGCCAAATCATTTCGAGGGTGTTCTCGTCTTTCCATGATGCGCTGGCGGCGATTTTGCAGGGCCGCAGCCTGCCCACTGTGATTTTTGGCGGCGTGCCGGGCATGTTGCATTCTCCGTCCACCCATTGGCCCAGCCCGCATTGCACGGCGTACTGGCCTTTCCCATCTGTCAAGTGGAAAGTACAGCCATTCTGCCGAAATTGGAAGGAGACGTTCCGTACGCCCGCGTCGTTTTGCTCGATCTGGAAGGTTTTGCCTGAAATCCTGTCTGCCGTCGGCGAGGCAGCCTGCGAATTTGGCAAGGGCAGGGCCAGTGAAGCAAACCTGCGTCGAAGTTCACCCTCTATTGTCGGGGCGGCGGGCAAGGTTGCGCCTGAGATGGCAGGCAGGAGGTGGTCCCAGACCATATCCATGTCAGCTTTCATGTTGGGAGATTCGGAGGTGATGACGACCACGGCGTCCTGGTCGGGCATGACGATCGAGAATTGCCCGAACGCGCCATCGCCGCGGAAGGCGTTATGGGAACAGCGCCAGAACTGGTAGCAATAGCCTTGGTGCCACGGGCTGGTCTTTTTTAGCTCCGCCAAATCCTCTCCCGGGCCGGCGGGCTGTTGAATCTTGAAAGTGGTTGCCTCCTGCGCCCAGGCGGCGGGCAGCAGTTGCCGTCCCTGCCAGACGCCTTTTTGCAGGTAAAACTGGCCGAAGCTGGCCAGCGCTTCGGTCTTAACGGACAGTCCCCAGCCGCCGGTGTTAATGCCGCGCGGACACGTCTCCCAGGTCATGCCGCGGATCTCCAGTGGCTCGAAAAGCCTGGGCCGCAGATAATCGATGGTCTTTTGCCCCGAAACTTTCTGGACAATGGCGGAAAGCATGTAACTGGCGCCGCTGTTGTATAGAAAGACGCTGCCCGGCGGGTTCTCGATCGGCAGGGCCAGGAAGGCTTTCCCCCAGTCCTCCTGCCCGGTGATGCGGGGCGTCGAATCCTTGGCGTGGCCAACCGACATGGTCAACAAATGTTTCACCTGCAACGCCGCCAGATGGTCGCTGACGCTGGAGGGCAGTTTGTCGGGGAAAAAAGAAACGACCTGATCATCGACGGTCAGCCTTCCCTCCGCCACGGCAAAGCCCACTGCGGTCGAAGTAAAACTTTTGCTGAGCGAGTACAGCATGTGGTTCGCGCCGGCCCGGTAGGGCGCCCACCAGCCTTCGGCGATGACGTGGCCGTGGCGCACCATCACGAAAGAGTGAAATTCGTTCGGGGATTTTGCCGCCGCATTGAGAAACGCAAGAATCCCGGACGATGAAACCCCTTGCTCTTCCGGTGTGCTGCGCGGCAGGCTGCCGTAAGTGGAATTCCGCCGGGTCAAACACCCCGGAAACGATGAAGCCAGACCCAATCCCGCGGCGCCAATCCCGACGCGTTTGATGAATGCTCTGCGACGTAATTTCATATTGTGCCGCGGAGTAAACCGCATTCGCGCGGGTGTGTCAGCCCTTTTTTGAGATGTGCATCGCGGCCATCAAGGGCATTGTCAATCGCCAAATCAGCAGGCAATCTTCACCCATGAAACTCGAATTGATTAATCGCCGCCGCTTCCTCCAAACCGGTCTCCTCGGCTCCGCCGCCGCACTGGCGGCTGCGCCGCTCTGCCGCAACGCCTCCGCCGAAGTGACCAAGCCGGATCATGTCTCGGATGACGGACTCAAGCTGGGCATCGCCTCCTACACCTTCCGCAAATTCACCCTGGAACAGGCCATCGACATGACCACGCAGGCCGGCTTTAAATACATCAACCTCAAGGAAGTCCATCTCCCGCTCAAGAGCACCGCCGCGGAACGGCAGGCGGCGCGGCAAAAGATCGAAGCTGCCGGCCTCGCACTCATGGGTTGCGGCGTCATTTACATGAAAAATGACGAGGCCGAAATCCAGCGCGTTTTCGAATACGCCAAAGATTCAGGCATGCCGGTCATTGTGTGCAGCCCCGTCCCCGATGCGCTGGACATCCTCGAGAAGAAGGCCAAAGAATTCAATATACTCATCGCCATTCATAACCATGGCCCAACTGACAAAACCTACCCATCGCCTCTCGACGTCCTGGCCCTGATCAAACACCGGGACCCGCTCATGGGCATCTGCATGGACATCGGCCACACCGTGCGCATCGGGGTGGACCCGGTGAAATGCATTCACCGATGCGGCAGCCGGCTGCACGATTTGCACATCAAGGATGTAACCAAGGCGGCCAAGGAAGGAAGAGATGTGCCATTGGGACAGGGCGTCATTGACATCGTTGGGGTGCTCAAGGCGCTGTCAGCCCGGAAGTTTCCGTATCACATCGGTCTCGAGTACGAGGGCCATGCCGACAATCCGTTGCCCGACGTGATGGAATGCGCCGGTTACGAGCGCGGCGTTCTGGAGGCTTTGGCCTGAGGGAATCCGCGGTGCCGTCTTTAAGTCGCGCATAATTAGGCTGCAATCAATAATCTTGTTCGCCAGCGTCCCTTATTTGGGTCCCAAGATTGCCATTGAAAAACTTGCCCTTGGACGCGTTTTGCCGATAATACAGCGTGAATTATAGACAAAAAAGTCCGGCATGAGCGCCAAAGCCGCTAAAACGAAGGAAACAGCAGAGAGTCGGTGGCTGTCCTACCGGCCTGAAATCAAGGTGCTCGATTGCACCATCCGCGACGGCGGGCTGATGAACAACCACCTCTTCGACGACAAAATCGTCAGGCTGGTGTATGAGACGTGCATCGCCGCTGGGATTGATTATATGGAGCTGGGCTACAAGGCGTCGCGCAAGGGGATCAAGCAGGGGGAACACGGCTGTTGGAAGTACTGCACGGAGGAGGACATGCGTCGCGTGGTGGGCGACAACGAAACGGATCTCAAACTCAGCGTCATGGCCGATGCTGAACGGTGCGATTACCATCACGATATATTGCCGAAAAAGGACAGCGTGGTGGACCTGATCCGCGTGGCGACTTACATCACCCAGATTCCCACCGCGCTCGACATGGTCAAGGACGCGCACGACAAGGGCTACGAAACGACGGTCAATTTGATGGCCGCCTCCATCATTCCCGACCGGGAACTGGACGAGGGGCTGGCCATGCTGGCCAAATCTGAAGCCGAAGCCATTTACCTGGTGGACAGTTTCGGCGCGTTTTACAGCGAGCAGATCCGTTATCTGGTGAAGAAATACATGTCCTATTGCAAGCCCGCCGGCAAGGAGGTGGGCGTGCATATGCACAACAACTTGCAACTGGCTTATGCGAATACCATCGACGGCATCATCGAAGGGGCCAATTTCCTTGACGCCACCATGGCCGGCTTGGGCCGCGGCGCGGGCAATTGCCCGATGGAGTTGCTCATCGGTTTTCTGCACAACCCCAAATATCAGCTTCGCCCCATCCTCGATTGCGTGCAGAATCACATCGAGCCGATGAGGTCGAAACTGCTCTGGGGCTATGATCTGCCCTATTTGTTGACGGGCCTGCGCAACCTCCATCCGCGCGCGGCCATCAAGTTCAAGGAAGGCGAACTCAAAGGCGAGAAAGGGGACATCCTCAAGTTCCACGACTCCGTGACGGACCAGGACTGATGGAAATTCTTGTCTTGCGGTTTTGAATCTTTCCGTAAGATGATTGTCTCTACTAGATGAGCAAAGCAACATGTCAGCAGCAGCCCCCCGCCCGGCCGGCTTGAATTCATGCGACAATTCTTTACCATTACCAGCAACGCCTTCATGGAATTGATCCGGCAGCCGGTTTTTTTGCTGCTGATGACGGCTTCGGCCCTGTTTGAGATTTTCCTGGCCTGCATTAACTACTTCGGATTTGGCGACGAACCCAAATTGGTCAAGACAAGTGCGCTGGCGGTGATGCTTCTGGCCGGGTTGTTTGGGGCGGTGTTGAACGCCTCGGCGTCCGTGGCGCGGGAAATCCGCAGCGGCACCGCCCTGGCGGTGCTGTCCAAGCCGGTGGGACGCGCGCGATTCCTGCTGGCCAAATACGCGGGGCTGGCCCTGGCCCTGACAGTCCTGACGTTCGTCAATTGCATCGCCGCCCTGCTCGCGACTCGCATGGCTTTTGACGCTTATGGGGACATTGATTACCCGGGCCTAGAAGTTTTTTGCGGCGCACTGATCCTGGCCTACGGCATTGGCGGACTGACCAATTATTTCCTGCGCCGCCCGTTTGTCTCGGATGCCGTCATGGCGGTGGTGATTATGGCCGTTTTGGCCTTTTGCGTCCTGCAATTCATACCGCGGGACGCTGGCCGCATGGGTATGGACTACAAGGGGATGGACTGGCGGGTCATTCCGGCGTCGATTTTGATTTTGATGGCTCTGCTGATCCTGGCGGCGCTGGCGCTGGCCTGCTCGACCCGCGTGGAAATGCTACCGGCGCTGGCTATTTGTTCGGCCTTGTTTTTGATAGGGCTGGTGTCGGATTATTTCTGGGGGACGCGGGCCAGTGAGGGTTCCTGGTGGGCATCGGTTCTTTACACGTTGACGCCAAACTGGCAACTATTCTGGGTGGCGGATGCATTGGATGAGAACAACCGAATTCCCCTGGCTTACTTAGGCAAGGCCCTGGGGTACGCCTGTGCCTATATCGGAGCGATCCTGGCACTGGCCCTGGTCATGTTTGAAGATCGTGAACTGAGTTGAAATCGCCATGGATCAAAACGCAAAGAGAATTGGATTAATTAACTGGGTGGTATTGTTGCTGGCCACAATTGGCCTGTTGCTGGTGACCCGGTATGTCAGCTCGGCCGCAGGAGCGTTGGCCACGATCCTGGCCGGGTTTGGGTTGATTGTGGCGTTCTTGAGCTACTTCCAGATGGACCTGGCGGAGCGCGAGAACTTCGAACGGCTGGAATTGGAGGAGTTGAGCAAGTCCCGCGGCAGCGAATCGTTATTTGCTGGAGCGGGCGCCGACACTTTTCCGGCGAAGCGTTCACGCGAGCAGTTTGAACGTTATTTTGTGCCGGGTTTGACCGCGCTGTTATTCATGCTGCAAGCTGCTGCCGCTTGGTGGCCCTGGAAAAAAGTGGCGTTGATCGCGCCCATCATTTCCGATCGCGCCACGCTGGCCATGGCCTTGCTGGGGATGTTTGGACTGATCCTCTTTCTGCTGGGAAAATACTCCAGCGGGCTGGTCCGACTGCAAGGGCAGAGACTGCTGCGGCCGGGCGCGGCCTATTTGATGTTGAGCGCCTATGCGTGTTTCCTGGTCACGGCGGACATCGCGGCGGTTTTGGCGGGGTTTCTCAAGACGGACTTGATCGTGGCCCGGTTCCTGTGCGTGGTCATTGGGTTGATTGCGGTCGAGACTCTTTTGGGATTGGTTCTGGAAATCTACCGCGTGCGGGTGCGGGGCGGAGAATCGCGCGTGCTCTACGAAAGCCGGTTGGTCGGATTGCTCGGGCAGCCGGAGGCGATTATTACCACCGCCGCCCACGCGCTGGATTACCAGTTTGGTTTCAAGGTTTCGGAAAGCTGGTTCTATCGGTTTCTGGAAAAAGCTTTGGGATGGTTGATCCTGGCGCAATTGGGCGTCTTCATTCTGTCCACTTGCTTTGTCGTGATCGAACCAGGCGACGAGGCGTTGTTGGAGCGCTTTGGCCGGCCTGTGGGCCGGGATGGGATCATCGGACCGGGGCTGCATCTGAAATTGCCGTGGCCGATTGACCAGACGACCAGCTACCATACCGAACAGATTCAAAAATTCATTGTTGGCGCGACACCCGACATCACGGCCACGACCATCGTTTGGACCAAGGCCCACGCCAAAGAAGAGAATTTCCTTGTGGCCAGCCGCGAGACCGGCCTGGCGCAATCAACTAATTATTCGGTCGGGGCCAAAAGCCCGCCGGTAAACCTGCTGGCCGTCAGCATTCCGGTGCAATACCAGATTACCAATCTGGCGTCATGGGCCTACAATAACCAGGATCCGGAAGCGTTGCTGGAGGGCGTGGCGACGCGCGAAGTGGTGCATTACCTGGCCAGCGCTGATTTCGACGATCTGATGTCGCGCGGGCGCGCTGTGGCTGGCGACATTCTGCGCCGGAACATGCAGAAGGAAGCCGACAGGCTGGAACTCGGGGCCATGGTCATATTTGTGGGTTTGGAAGACATTCATCCTCCTTCGAAGGTGGCCAAGTATTTTGAGAACGTGGTCGGCGCGGCCGAGACCCGCGAAGCGAGGATTCTGCAGGCGCAAGCTTACGCCATCAGCACCAACGCCTGGGCCGGGGCGGAATCGTCCAATCGGGTGTGGAAAGCCGAGGCCGATGAACACCGGGCGATAACCAACGCCATTGCCCGCGCCATGCTCTTCACCAATCAAGCCCTGGCCTACGCCGCCGCACCGGGCGTCAACGGCGTCTATGAACAACGCGCCAGGTTGGAGGCGCTGATCGAGGGAAGCCAGCAGGCCCGCAAATACATCCTCGCCACCACCAATACGCCCGACATTCTCATTTTTAATCTGGAGGACAAGATCCGTCCTGATTTGCTGGACCAACTTTCAGCTCCAAAAAAGTAATATGAAACGTAGCCGCCTTACTATTGCCGTCGCCTTTGTCTTAATCGTCATCTTCGGCCTCCTCCTTTTTGTTTATCAGGTGCGAAAGTCCGAAGTCGCCGTCGTCACCTTGTTCGGCAAGGTGGACCATGTGAAGGAGACGCCCGGGCCTGGTTTCCGCCTGCCATGGCCCATTGAGAATGTCTATAAACTGGACCAGCGCATTCAGAATTTTGAAGGCCGGTTCGAGCAGGTCAAGCTGCCCGATCAAAACCTCATTTTTCTTCTTGTCTATGTGGGCTGGCGCATCGATGACCCGGCGCTTTTCTTTCCTAGATTCACCAATGGCTCCGTCGTGGCCGCGCAGGGAGCGCTGGAAGACTTGGTGCGCAGCGCCAAAAACGAAGTGGCCGGGCAACATCGCTTCCCCGACTTCATCTCGACGGACGAGAAACAAATGAAGCTCACGCAGATCGAGGGCGAGATCCTGGAGAAGGTCAGCCGGCAGGTGAAGAACCTGAACTACGGCATTGGCATCAAGTTCGTGCAGATCAAAAAAATCGGCTTGCCGGAACAAGTCACGCAGAACGTCTTTGATCGCATGCAAGCCGAGCGCGAATACTACACCGCGCAGATCCGGTCGCTGGGCGAGGAGGAATCAACGACAATCAAATCTGCCGCCGATAGCACTGCGGCGAAGATGTTGTCGGATGCCGATGCGCAGGCCTACGCCATCCGCGGACAGGGAGAGGCTCAGATGATCAAGTCCCTGCAAGTGTTGCAGGAGAATCCCGAACTGGCCGAGTTTAACATGCAAATCGCGGCGCTGACCCAATTGCTCAAGGAAAAAGCCACCTTGGTCCTGGATCAGAGCACTTCCCCCCTCAATTTGCTGCAACCTATTCAGCCGCAGAAAGTCGAATCCACAAACGCTGTTCTAGGGAAGGCACAATGAGCGAACAGAATCCCAACCAAATACCGCCGCCCGGCCAGGGCCCTTCTGCGGAGGACGCTGGTTCGCAGGCGCTGTCGGACGCGTTGAAGAGCAGCTTTTTCATCGTTAAGATCATCATGGTAGTGCTGGTTCTGGCATTCCTCAGCTCCGGTTTTTTCACCGTCAGGCAGCAGGAGAGGGCGATCGTTCTCCGCCTGGGCAAGCCGGTGGGCGAAGGGGAAAAGGCATTGTTGATGCCAGGCGCTCATTGGGCTCTGCCGAAACCTATCGATTCCATTGAAAGGATTCCCTATAACCTGATACAGGAGGCGCAATCGTCCGTCGGCTGGATGCTTACGCCGGAGGAACGGCGGAAAGGCGCCACGCCGCCTCAGACTGGAAACGGCCTCGATCCGGCCACGACCAGCTACGCCCTCACGGCGGACACCAATATCATTCAAGTGGTGGCCGATCTGCACTATCGCATCACCGACCCGATTCGATTTCATTTTGATTTTTCAGACGCGCCTGTCTTTGTAACCAATGACTTGAACAATGCTTTGATCTACACCACCAGCCAGTTTTTGGTGGATGACATTCTGACGCGCAGGAGAACCGCTTTCAAGGAAGCTGTGGCAGCGCGCATGAACGAACTGATTCAGCAACAGCATCTCGGCATCCAGGTGGACCAACTGGATATCGAGTCCGCCGCGCCCACTTATCTGCTGGCCAAATTCAATGAAGTCGATACTGCCACGCAAAAACGCAACACGGCCCGCACCCAGGCCGAAAGCTATGCCACCACGACCCTTGCGGAAGCGCGGGGACAGGCCGCCTCGCGCACCAACGTGGCGGAAGCCGACCGCTCCCGCCTGGTCGCCATGGTGGGCGCGCAAGCCAGGGAGTTCATCGATGTGCGGCCCGGGTATGAACGCGACCCGCAGTTCTTCAAACAGGTGCGGCAGATGATGGCCCTGGAACAAATCTACACCAACGCCCAGGAGAAAATCCTGGAGCCGCACCAGAACTCGCGCGAATTGCGCTTGAACCTAAGCCGCGAACCGCAGGGGTCTTTCACCAATTCCGCCGCCCCATAATCTTATGCAAGTTACATCGCTTTTAAGCCGGCACGAACACGATGGGGAAGGTCACGATCATGTCCACGAACACGATCACTCCCACACAGTTGTGCCGCTGACGCAAATCTTGATCGGTCTGCTCTTTGTTTTGAATTCGTTTGTCGTCACCTGGGCCTTCTCGGACGACAGTAACCCGATCGCCGCCGCCAGCGCCATGATCGGGGCGATCATTCTGGGCTATCCCATCGTCTGGACAGCAATAGATGACCTGCGCCGGGGGCTTCTGACCACCAACGAGTTGGTCGCCCTGGCGGTGCTGGCCTCATTCGGCTCGGCAAATTTCCAGGTCAGCGGCTATCAGCAGGCGGGCATCGTCGCCT
>Ga0187851_10005373_pt1 | contig 10236 bp, 10 predicted proteins | sample June2016WEW_6_10_FD_132997 | JGI IMG/M metagenome (GOLD analysis project Ga0187851, IMG submission 132997) | Peatland microbial communities from SPRUCE experiment site at the Marcell Experimental Forest, Minnesota, USA - June2016WEW_6_10 | ecosystem: Environmental > Terrestrial > Soil >... | reverse complement strand
ACCATTGTCGAGGTTGGAACCACATACCTGCCGTCGACTGCTTCTCCGGGCCGCGGGAATCCGGCAGGAGACTTCGCGGGGCTTCCAAGGAAGGCTGAGTTCGATTTTTTGTTCAATCTATTGAACAGGCCCCTACCTACCCACCTCAATCCGCTTGACGATTCCCGGCGTCATTGTATCCTCGAATGTGTTCAGGAAAACTCACTCGCGTGAGTGATCGGTCAAAAGCCGATCTGCCACAATGGGACAGCGAGCACACCTTGTTCTGAGGACTGTTGTTCGCCAAGAAGCGGGACTGGGTTTCGATACCCAGGCCGGGTCTGGGGGGCTCGTAGAATCTGAAATCTGGAGGTGACAATGAATCGTGAATCGACTGCGACCAATGCTTCTATGAGCCTACGAGCGATTAGGTGTAAGCTGAAGCGGCATGTCGCCGCCCCCCAGGGGGAGCGCGGCCCTCTGCGCCGCTTTTCTTGCTGCGGCTTTGCGATTTTCTTGGTGTTGTCACTCCTGACCGTACCACGAGCCTCGTGCCAACAACAGGCGAGGCTCTCTGGCATTGTGCGAGACCCCTCCGGAGCGGTCATTCCCGGCGCCGCGATTCGTGTGACCAATCTCGAAACGCAAGTCACGACAACGGCGGTGACAAATTCGACCGGCTACTATGTGGTGGGAAATCTCATTCCCGGGACGTACACGGTTGCGGCCCAGAAGGAAGGTTTCAAGACAGCGACGCGCCCAGCGTTCACCTTGGAGGTTGCCCAGTCTGCAACGGTAGATTTTCAGTTGGAGCTCGGCCAAACGTCCCAGGAGGTGTCCGTTCACGCCGCTGCTGCCCTGGTGGAGAGTAGCGATGCTATCGTCGGTCAAGTAATCGGACCGACAGCGATGGTCGAGTTGCCGCTCAACGGCCGAAATTACTTCAATTTGGCCGAGCTTACCCCGGGAGTATCGAGTTACGGTCTGCGCAGCTTTTATTCGACTGCCATCAATGATTATGGCACCTCGTTTAATTCCGGGAGCGGTGGCGAGGACCGGAACGGGTACACGCTGGATGGCGCTGACATCGAAACCCACTTCATCAATGGCTCCTACGTCCCTTCCATTGATGCCATCCAGGAATTCAAAATTGAAACGACACCCTACGCAGCCGACCTCGGGACTACCCCGGGCGCACAGATTTTACTGGTAAGCAAAAGTGGGACGAATAAGGTGCATGGGGACGCCTATGAATTCCTTCGCAACAACTCCTTGGATGCCTACAACTTTTTTGACAATCGCAGCCTGCCGGTTCCCGAGCTGAGGAAAAACCAGTTCGGAGGGACGATTGGTGGACCGATTATCAAGGACAAACTCTTCTTCTTCGGAAGCTACGAAGGGCAGCGCGAGCGCATTGGCGAGACCTTTTTTGGAACGGTGCCCACCCTGTTGATGCGACAAGGGATTTTCACGGAAGTCCCCCAACAGATCTTTAACCCATTTACGACTCAAGCCTGCGCCAGTTGTCCCTCCGGAGTGGAGCGACAGACCTTCGCCAATAACACTATTACTCCTTCGACTCTGATCAGTACCGTGTCGTCTGATTTTATGCAATCGCAGTTCCCGCTGCCCACGAGCTCTGGCATCGCGAATAACTTCGCTGCGAACAAGGCTGATCGCAACACGCGTAACCAAACCAACGTCCGGATCGACGACACAAGATCCAAGGATGCAATTTTCGGCAGGTTTAGTTTCAATAACTCAGGCTTGTACGCTGCCCGTCAAACTTTCGGTGGCGGCGCGCTGCCCGGCTTTGGAGATAATGACACGATCACCACCACCAACGTGACGGCGGCCGAGACCCATACTTTTAACCCTACCACAGTCCTGCAAGTTCAAATCGCCTTCCTGAGAATGTGGTATGACCTCCTCCCCGAACAGCTTGGCAATGATCTAAACTCAAAGCTGGGGATACAAGGGGTCATCCCCGATGAACCATTCATTACCAGTGTCGCTGGGATGACCAACCCCGGGTCGGACCCCTACAATCCGGAATTCCGGGCAGACAACCAATACTCGTATGTGGCCAAGCTGTCCAAGGTCTCCGGCAAGCACACCTTCCACGTGGGAGGCGAATACGATCGCTGGCAGACAATGATGAATGCCGCGCCGAGTTACCCTCAAGGTGAGTTCAGCTTCGATGGATCTTTCACCAAAGACCCCAACAACACGGCCGCCACCGGATTTCCTTTCGCCGATTTCCTGCTGGGCTATCCTGTGTTCGGGCAAAGCCAATCCGGAGATAGCGGCGGCTACTTGTTCCGGAACAACCTGCGATGGTGGTTCAACGATGAGTGGCGGGCCACCCCTAATTTGACACTAACTCTGGGGGTTCGCTGGGAGTACGACGGGCCCTTCACGGAGAAGTTCGACCGGCTCGCGAACTTTGATCCTGCCACCGGCCAGATCGTCATTGCCGGCAAAAACTCCGTGAGCTCTTCGGGCGACGTCCGCTCCGCCCTGAAAAACTATGCGCCCCGTTTTGGATTTGCCTATGCGATCCCCGGACATCGACAAACGGTCCTCCGCGGCGGTTACGGGATTTTTTATGACGTCGAACAGGAAAACTGTTGCGAGGGGACGCGCACGAATCCACCCTTCTCGAGTTTCCCACAGTTTCTTGGCGGCAATACTACAGAAGAGGTTCCCAGCGTTTCAATCCAGGAGGCCTTCTCACCGACTCGTTCGACGCCTGCGGTGCCGAGTTTACAAGGGCTCGACTTTAATCTGCGCAACGGGTATCAGCAGCAGGCATCCTTCGGAATCCAGCATCAGTTTGGGTCGAGTTTGTTGGCGGAGGTTGAATATAACTGGCAGAAAAACACCAAGTTCTTTGCCAGTCGGAACCTCAATGCTCCTACTGAGAGTGGCACCTATATTTTGCCCTACCCCCAATACAGCGGTATCACCTACTTGACCAATCTCGAGTATGGCAACTACAACGCCCTGCTGGCGAGGTTGGAGAAGCGGCTTTCGCACGGCCTGACCTCTTTGACCGCTTTTACCTGGTCTAAGTACCTTGACAATACCTCACAAGGTAATGCTGCCGGCGCTCCCGGCGATCCCGGATTCCAGAACCCCTATTGCTTCAGTTGCGACTACGGGCGATCCACCTCGGATTATGAACATCGCTTTGTTCAGAGTTTTGTGTATAAGCTCCCCACCCCCACCAACGGTGGGGCTTTTGCCAGGAATCTGATAGGCGGCTGGGAGCTTTCAGGAATCTTTACCTACCAGTCGGGATTTCCGGTATCGCCACGCATTTCCTTTGATAACAGCGAGACTGAGACGTATGCTGACCGGCCGGACGTAGTCCCGGGGGTGCCGATCTTCCCCGCAGGCACGCGCGATCCCTCCCTCTGGTTCAATCCCGCGGCCTTCGTCGTCGCCGCTCCCGGCCACTTCGGCAACGCTGGGAAGGGTATTATTGCGGGCCCGAATTTGGTCGATCTCGACGCCGCCGTGATGAGGAATTTCCGGCTGTCGGAAAGGTTCAACCTGCAATTCCGCGCGGAGGGCTTCAATCTGCCCAATCGCCCGAACTTCGCGGATCCTAATCCGTTCATCGATATTCCCTCGGTGGCGGGAAGTATCACGTCCACGACCACGACATCCCGTCAATTTCAATTTGCTTTGAAACTGACATTTTGAGTTGTAGCGAAGCTGTTGCGCCCCCTTATATCCGCAAAAAAAAACGCGTTGCCGCGTTGGCGCCCATTTTCAAGCTGCGAACTTCTCCCGTCCATATTCGTGATGCAAGCCGCCCAGGATGGGCTTGGTAACGACACGGCAATCTTGGAGAATGCGATACCGCGACGATGCCTCCTGGGGCAAATCCAAGGGACGGTCCGGGATCCCCGGCCCCAAGCTAGTGTGGTGTCCCGGATAAGATTTGACAATGGCATGTTGCAAGGACCCCCTCACCCCCGGGCCGCTCGGTCGCCACGGCCACCGAGGGGAGGATGGATTTTATTGCCCTCGCCCCTTTGGGGGAGAGGGTGGCGCGTATCCGGCGTAATCGCCAGCCGGGGCGGGCCGGGTGAGGGGGTCTCGCCTATTGTCAATTCTTACGTGGGACACCACACTAGAGTGAGGACGGCCCCTAGCCCAACTTTCGCAGTTGAGGGGGTATAATGCGGGCAAGTAGTTTATTTTCATCAAATCGATCACCAAGGTCTACACTACATTTTTAACTGCACCGGGCAGTTGGTGACGGTCTCCGCGGGCTTGATGCGTGGCGGAGGTTGCGACGGCAATGACAGGTGGAGTTGGTGAAGCAGGAGCGTCTGCTCGGGTTCCGGCTGCGTATAGCGCGACATGATCAGCCAACGTCCGTCGGTGGTAGGCAGGCAGACATCGAGCATCTGAATCGTGGCCAGTTTTTCCAGCACGGCTCGCGGGGTCGCCTGGGCGACCCTTTCCATCGAAGGCTTCAGCGGCTTTGTTGTGCGAACCTGCAACGAACCCTCAACATTAAATTGACCTCGATGGGTCTGTTTCATTTGCTCGATCATTTGTTTTTTCTCCTTTTCTGCGCCCGTTTCTCGCGGGGCACGAGAAGGGCGAGTGGGGCCTGCTCGCCAGTGCCAAGGGCTGTCTTTTTGCGGGGGAGCCAAGAAACTTCGCCCTTCGATTTGTTTCTTGGGGGAACCGCAAACCCGGAGGGTGGCCGTCAGCGGACGGACAAAGCAGAAGGCCGCCGTGCCCCCAGCGCGCAGGCGGCTTTCCCATCTCGCCGTGCCCGCGTGAAAACGGCGTCAGAAAACGTGAGGATGGCATAGTTGTGTGTGAGGGCTGGTTTCAGTGACGATTAATCGTCGGTCTGGGGGCATCTAAAGTGAATGCCGCTGTCGGATTTCCTAATGTGGGGGCTGCCTCAACAAGCAGCTCCGGTCCAACCGGCCAGAGGCTTAATCGGTTTACGTTCTCCGTCTCAAGAACCGCGGTATTAAAGCCTACGGGTCTGCGCCTCGGAAGAGGGGGGAGTCCGCACTGGAATAATGTCACTTCTTGTTTTCTTAGACAGAAGATGGTATCGTTTTAGATATTATGTGTGTACGAATGGATCGATCGTTTGGTTGGAGGTCGAACATGATGCGCGACCGGAGACTGGTTTCGCACTCCACTCCATCTAACCCACCTATTGATTTCGAAGACAGCGCGACCTGGCCTGGTTGCCTTAAGGCTGCCCTTGACGGGGATAGGTACCAAGGGACTCTTGCGGAGGATCGGCAAGCAGACGAGATACTTTCCCGCGAGAGGCTTCTGGGATTCCACTGCACGCGGCTCCTCCCTTACGAGGCAGCGGAAATCCGGGAGATAGGGCTGTGTCCGCCCTCCCCAAAGTTTCTAGCAGAGCGCATAAACAGAGCGAGAGAGGCAGGTTACCTGCCCGCCAAACTTTGCAGAAGACTGCGTGATGAGAATCAAGCAGAGGATGCAAATCGGGTCGGCAGAATTTGTTTTGTCCACAGGCGGTCGTGCCTCAGGGCAGAGAGTAGTGTTCACCGTTTTTTTGAGTCATGGGGCGGGGAGGTTCTCTACAACTCTCATGAGCAAGACCCTACTACAGGTCCGACGTTGAGGTCCCTCGGCGAGCCATATATCGTGATAGCCAGTCTGCCGGTGAACAAACTCGAAGGTTTCGGATACAACCTTTCAAGATATTTCGCCAATAAGCTGTTAAACGACTCGACGCGAGGAAAGGCAGGTCGCCCGGAACTGCCTGAAACCAGTATTGCAGGCCCCGTGCCCTCGAAATGGGTGGTCGAGCTCGTTAGCTTCAGAGATGCGTCCTTTGAGTCTTTGACACAATGTCACGCACAACGGTGGAATCTTTGTGCTGCGCGGGATCCCGGCACTGCGGGCCGGACTTAGCACTGAAGATGGAGAACCCCGGAATTACGATGGGTCCGAATTGACCTCGGGTTCACCTTCGAGCGAAAGGCCCACCCCCACGAGAGCGCTGGCCCGGACCCGCTCGCACCTAAAGTTTCAGTTAGATTTCCTCACCTGAAGTGCTGTCGCCCGGGACCCAGTAAAGTCGCAGCTTTTGACGGACGAAGCCTGCCAGGCCCTCCATGTCCGGAAAGAGCGACAGCTCATGAATATTCATCTGAAACAGCTTATCTTCTATTATTTTGCGCGTCGCTAAGGTGTTCGGTATTAGAAGCTGCCTGCACCATCCTTTGCTGGAGCCACTCATCATCTTGAAAAGCGACTGCTGAAACGTCGGCTTCTCCGCGCCATTAAATAGGAATGCACCTTGCTGACACGACAATCGCCGGTTATGTGTCGAGGGTAGGGCGAACGCAACGAAGCCGCTCTTGTCGAAGTAATTACGTCGAACTCGGCGGGGACTGAGTGCCTCCGAAAGCATCCTTCTACCACCTTCGCTGTGAGTTCTGAACGCGTCGGTTACTGACCATGCGGACGCCACAAGTTGAGATAGCTTTGGCCGGGGAAACCTCTGAGGTTCTCGGGCTTTCTGCTTTACCTCCTCGCGATTTACCCTGGCGGCGATGGTCATCAAAGCCCTACCATCGATCGCCCACACGGCAACATGAGAAGATAACATCTCTTCGCGTGTACGGTTGCGAAAAGCGAAATATAAGGCAACGTACGGTGAAAGCGTAACGTCAAGAAGGCGGGTCGGAACTCCGTAATGCTGCATTAGAGCCAGCCAACTGAGCACGTCTTCAGATCCTGGAAGGGTGCTGGCATCCATGAGCATTCGCGCTTCGGGCTGAAATTCTTCCCAGAGAATCTTATACTCAAGCGCCGCCCAAGGCGTCGACGGCGTGGCCTCGCGTTCGATGGAAGGTTGTAGGCCATAACTGCCCTTCTTTTGTCCGCGAAAAATCCACATGTCTTGACTTGGTTCACCGTCGGCGTCGACATCCAGCTTTGGCCTTGGAAACGAATCGAACGCCTTCTCGATTTCGTCCCAGCTTGCTAGTTCAATACTTTCATATGTCGCCGTTTCTTCTCTTCCGTGATGAGTCATAGGTCGCACCGGTTAACTATATCCCAGTAGATGTAATAACTATTACAGCATCCCCACCATGGCCTTCTAATCACGGCAATAAATATTTGCGGAAGGCAGGCGCGCTCTGGAAGGTCTTCGGTGCACCGCTCCAAAAGCGCTGGAGAGTGGTCCGCTGCTAATGTCATCCTGCTAGCTGGCGTCGGAAATCGCGTTGAAGTTTTTGCACTGTTGAGGGTGCCAACTCCATCAGCCGGCTGATGACTTGGCGCATCCGGGGGCGGTCATCCAGCTTGGAGTACGCGTAAAAGAGTAACTCCCAGCTATTGGCGTTGTCGGGGTCAATACGGAGGGCTTCCTTATAGGCCGAAACTGCCTCGCCAGTTTGCCCTCGATCGGAATGGATCGAGCCAATCCTTTGCCAAGTAAGCACGATATCTGGCTTAAGCTTTGTGGCATTTTGATAGGCGATGAGAGCTGCGTCAAAATTACTCCCTTGCAGCGCCCGACCACCCGTGGCGAACACGCTTTTGCATGCTCGATCATAATGGATATTTCCCAACTCCAGCCAGGTGTAAGCATCGTCTGGTGAAATAGTGTTCGCTTTCCCAAGGGCGTCGACAGCGGCATCAAGGTCGCCCACCTTATGAAGGCCCTCGCCCAACCAATACCAAGCGTGTTGAGAGTCCGGTTTGAGGCGGACTGTGTTGCGCAGTGCCTCGATCTGATCGTCGTGAAGACCAGCAAAGTGGTAGCAAATTCCGAGCCAGAGCCATACGTCCGGGTCATCGGGTTGCAACTGGGCCGCCTCTCTTAGCAGCTTGATGGCCTCGGAATCCCTCTTTTGGTTCCTCAATTTCATGGCCGAGTCGAGAAGTGCCTTTGCGCGGTCACTGGGCTGAGGACGTTCTCGGGAGACTGCTCCACCAGGCGCAGGACGGAGGAAATCTGGAACTTTCTGGACCATGCTGTCCCACGCGGAGCGTAGTTCGGCGAGAGAACTGTTAGCCGGGCCGAGATTTGCAAGAGTTTCAACGATAGAACCATAGGCAGAGTGTAATCGGGCGAGCGCATGCGCGCCCGGAATTGAAGCCTGCAGAAGTCCGTGCCGTCCCAGCAACTCTTGGAGTTTGTCGCGTGCAATAAGCTCGATGGGTAATCCTTCTGCAAATTCCGTGGCTTGAGCCGTAAAGGCGGACGTGGTAATCAAGATTCCCTTGATAGCGCGTCTGTCGGCGTTCAATGCGCCGTAGAACTCTCTCACCGTGGCGGCTCCGACCGTCGAGTCCGGGGCATATCTCTTGCATTGGACGAGGTAGCGTCCTCCGCTAAAGGGTTGATCGAGATTCGCCACCACGTCAACCCCGCCATCGCCACTGGCTTTCGTCATCTCGGCGCGAAACCCCATCCTCTCCAGGAGTTGACTTACCAGTCGTTCGAACTCAACTCCAGAGAGTGTGTCCAGCGAGTCTATGGGAACTCCAGCAATGCCGGCTTCCTTCGCCAATTCCTGCATGACGGCAGTCGGGCTGTTGAGCGAGACGGACGCAACTAAGTTCCTAGAAAGCTCCAATACGCCAGTTAAATCCGCGTTAATCAGCCGGTTGACGTACTGGTCCATAATTTGGGTTATCTTGGCAGCCGCTTCCTGGGTTATCTGCCGCGTGACACCAGCCGCTTTCATCTCGGGGCCTGGTTCTCCCGCTACTTGCAGTCCAAGTCCCTCCAGACGTTCACATTCATCCCGAGCCGCGTCCAGCAGCCCCTGGTCTCGCCAAATGAGGCTTTTGCCGTTCGCGCGAGAGCCTGCACCGTCTGATCCTTCACGGCCTCGGCGGCGCGCAGGATAGCGTCAAGTGCGTCTATGGCTCCCGCAACGCCTCGCTTCAGGTTTTCAACTTGGTCCTTCGCCTTGGCAAGGGTCGTTACTACTGAAATTTCCGTCGCACCCATGTTGACTCCTCGACTTCGCGCTCACCTTGTATCATGGACCTCGGGAAATGTAAAACGAGGGGTGGCCGTTTAGCTTAGGCGGGTGGCCTTGGGTGAGGATTGGCTGTTTGCCTTGATTCTAAGGCTCGAATCAATCAGAAACGATCAACCCGTCGAGCAACAAGTCAACCGCCGCCAAGCACTCAATGTTCCATGCCGTAGCCTTGTCCGTGCCCATGCGACTCGCCCACTGATTGGCGTTCGGCGGATTCAATCGTGTGGCTTTGATCTCGACCACCCATTTCATGCCCAGTTTCCATTGCGGACCGCTTCGAAACGTCGCGGCTCAACCCTTCGCCCAATTTCTGTGCGTCATTCGTGTAAATCTGCGCATCGTAGCGCCCACGCGAAATGGAAACATACGCGAGCCGTGAATTGACAAGCTGGTCGTGGGCCTGTTCGGTGTCCACGTGGACCAGCACGCGGTCGGCGGTGGCTCCCTGGCTGCTATGGCTGGTGACGGCATAGCCGTAATCGACAGGAGGGTGCTCCCGGATGTTGAATTGCACATCCTGGCCGGAGTCCAGCCGGACTTGGAGGTTTCCTTCCGCGTCGATCTTTTGGACGGTTCCGAGTTGGCGGTTGGCAATGTGCTCGTCCCGGTAAGGCACGGTGAATTGCACACGGTCACCAGTTGAGAAGTCCCGCTCCGCCTCCCGGTAAACACCTACCCCGTGCAGCCGGTGCGGGTTCCGGACGGAAAGCCGTTTGGCCGCATTTGTGGGGCCGAAAAGCATTCGGCCCGGGCCGAGCGCCGCTCGGCCCTACGTCCGACACGCCCGACACTTGTCTCTTGACAAATCTAGTCGATTGAGCTATGCTAGATTTGTAGGTTTTGTAGGTGTTGCAGTGTCCTTGCGCAAACCCCTCACGATGACTCCCGCCCGGATCGAAGCCAACCGGCGCAATGCGGAAAAGTCCACCGGCCCGCACACGGCGCGGGGCAAGGTCCAGTCGCGGATGAACGGCCTCCGGAGCGGGGGGCGTTCGCGCCTTTATCACGATCTCATGCAAACTTTGTTCTATGCCCCGCCCGGCGCGGCGGTAAGAACGGCGCGGGCGGCCCAGACTCCCGAACAGGCCGCTCACCCGCTGTTCACGGAATTGGTGGAGATGTTTCGCCAAGCCGAAATCGAGGTGGTTCTGGAAAACCGCCGATTGCACCCACTCGGGGACTCCTGAAAAAGAATTCTTTTTTTATACGACCGAAGCCAGTATGT
>Ga0187851_10005372_pt1 | contig 10236 bp, 9 predicted proteins | sample June2016WEW_6_10_FD_132997 | JGI IMG/M metagenome (GOLD analysis project Ga0187851, IMG submission 132997) | Peatland microbial communities from SPRUCE experiment site at the Marcell Experimental Forest, Minnesota, USA - June2016WEW_6_10 | ecosystem: Environmental > Terrestrial > Soil > Wetlands... | reverse complement strand
GTTGCGCTCGTCGGTATATTTCTTGGTGTCGAGCACGCCCGTGAGCGGAAGATTGGCATCGTAAATTTGCGTGTCCTTGGCATGCACGTGGTAAATTGCGTCGCCCAGAATGCGAATCGCCTTGATCGGATCGATGCCCTGCCAGAACATATGGCTGGGATCGTAATTAACGCCGATGTTGTCGCCCGATTCGGCGCGCAGGCGCAGCATGGTCTCCGGGCTGTAGGCCACAAATCCGGGATGCATCTCGATGGCGACGCGAATGCCGTGATCGGCCGCGAAGCGGGCATGCTCCTTCCAATAAGGAATCACCTTCTTTTCCCACTGCCATGCCAGCACGTCCAAATACTCGGGAGGCCACGGGCACGTCACCCAGTTCGGAAACTTCGCGCCGTCGTGATCGCCGGGGCAGCCGGAGAAATCGATCACCGTTCCCACCCCCAGCTTCTCGGCCAGCAGAACGGTCCTGCGACTGGTTTCGATGTAGCCTTTTGCCGCAGCCGCGTCGGGGTGCAGCGGATTTCCATGAGAGCTCAGCGCGCTGATGTGGAAACCGGAGTCGTCGAGCTTTTTCCGAAACTCCGCCAGCTCGCCGGCATGATCCAGCATGGTGAGCGGACAGTGCGGTCCGCCGGGATAATTGCCGGTGCCCAGCTCAACGGTGTCGATTTTCAGCCCGCGCAGTTTCGCGAGCACGCGCTCGAGCGGCAGTTGCCCGAGCACCGCGGTGAATACGCCTACCTTCATAATTGCCTCAGCGTATCATTTCGAAGCCGACAGGGTTCGAATGCTGACCTGATTGGGCGTTGGGAAGTCGGCGGGCACCTTCTGCGTGACATTGCCGGTGGCTGCCCACTCGGCCCCACGCTGCAGCGTGACGATGAAGTCGACACTCTGCATGGCCGCCACGTCGTGTCCCAGCGTGGTGTGGAAGACGCGGCCCTTTCCATATCGAATCGTCATGAGCATGGGCTCGTTCTCGCCCGTGCCTTTGTTGGCCGGGTCGGAGTGCGCGGTGGCGACAATGTCCACGTCCTTTGCCGGACCGCACAGGCTGTCGTAGAGCTCGTCGGGCGCGTGCATCCAGACCGCAGGCAGTCCGCGCGCATTGGGATTATCGGAGTCGCGGATGGTCACCTGAAATGGCAACCGGTTGCCGTGGTGCCCACACGCTTTGCCCTGTGCGTTCTTCCGCCCACCCCAGCCGCCCACGCCGATCATCTCGTTGTACGCAGGCCAGTCCGGGAAGGCGTTGTCCGAAGCATGATAGCTGACGAATCCTCCGCCCTCGCGAACGTATTTCTCGAACGCGGCCGTCGTGGCATCCGGCCACGGCAGGCCGTTGTAGTTGGAGACGACAACATCGAAAGCCGCGAAATCCGGCCGAAAACCGCTCATGTCCGGGCCGGGCGGCGCGGTCGCGACGGTCACCACGAACAAGCCCGAGTCTTCCAGAATCTTCTTCAGAACCGGCGTGGTCTCCTGCCAGTGATGATTGTTCTGGCCGTCGATGATGAGGGCTTTCAGCTTGTTGACGGATCTTGCAGTGGGACGCTGTCCTGAGCCCTGTTCAAGGACCAACGTGGTCTGACCGGGGGCATGATAATAAGGAACCGAGATTGTCTCGATGGTGAGAGGCACGCATTCGGTCCCGAGGTGGACACACGCTCGGGGAGTGTCAGTGGCCTGAGGATTCGCATTCGTCTGAGCCCATACCGTTCCGAAAGGCAACGCGAGAGTGAGGGTGACGACGGCCCGCGAGACGGCCACCCGTCCAGCATGTCATATCTGTATAATCACCACGTGAATCGGCGCAGCTTCCTTCAGGCGGCCTCCATGGCTGCAGCTCCGTTGCTTGTTCCGGCCTCGTCGCTGGGGAAAGGAGGCGCGGTGTCGGCGAACAATCGCATCACCATGGGTATGATTGGCACCGGCAATCAGGGCACCGGCGATATGCGCGCGTTCCTGGATGACGACCGCATACAGATGGTGGCCGTATGTGACCTGAACCGCGAATCTCCCGGCTACTGGAATGGCGCGATTGCGGGACGCGAGCCTGCGCGGCAGTACGTCGAGTGGCATTACGCACAGGAGAAACGCTCGGGCGCCTATAAAGGCTGCGACACCTACCACGATTTTCGCGAGCTGCTCGCGCGCAAGGACATCGATGCAGTGGGCATCGCCGTGCCCGATCACTGGCATGCTCTCGTGGCCATCGAGGCGGCGCGTGCGGGGAAGGACATCTACGGGCAGAAGCCGCTTGCGCTCACTATCGTCGAAGGCCGCGCCATGGTGAAGGCCGTGGCGAAGCATCAGCGCGTGTTCCAGTGCGGCAGCCAGCAACGCTCCGACGCGCGATTCCGCAAGGCCTGCGAAATGGTGCGCAACGGGCGAATCGGCAAGCTGCAAACTGTGAAATGCGGATTGCCGGGCGGCACTCCCGACTTCAGCAAAGATGGAGCAAGGAAAGCCACGGAGCCTGTTCCCGACGGCTTCGATTACAACTTCTGGCTTGGTCCCGCGCCCGAGGCGCCCTATTGCCCGGCCCGTTGTCATGTGGATTTCCGCTGGATTCTCGATTATTCCGGCGGCCAGATTACCGACTGGGGAGGGCATCATCCGGACATCGCGCAATGGGGCATGGGAACCGAGGACACCGGGCCGGTGGCGATTCGCAACGGCCGCGCGACATGGTCGGCCGATGCGCCATGGAATACCGCCACCAGCTTCTATTACGAGGCCGATTACGCCACTGGCGTGAAGTTGATCGTCTCCAGTTCGGAACGCCAGGGCGTCATGTTCGAAGGGACTGACGGCTGGGTGTTCGTGACCCGCGGGGCTATCGAGGCGAAGAACTCGGATCTTCTCTATGAGAGCGACGACGGCCCTTCGGCTGTGCATCTCTACCGCAGCGACAATCACTATCGTAATTTCGTCGATTGCGTGCTGTCGCGGCAGCAGCCCATCGCACCCGTGGAGACCGCGCATCGGTCCATCAGCATTGCGCACCTCGGCAACATCAGCCTGCGGCTGGGGCGCGATCTGAAGTGGGACCCGCAAAACGAGCGGGTCATAGACGACGACGCGGCGAACGGAATGCTCTCGCGGCCCATGCGCGCGCCCTGGAAGCTGCCGGAAGTTTAACCTGGCTTCGTTGAGCTACTTCTCCGGTTCGTCGTAGCTGCCCAGCCGGCGGATCCAGATGTTCCGGAAGCGCACTGCGTTGTGGTGATCCTGCAGAACCAGGGAATCCTCGGCGGGCTGTGGTTCATAGTGCGCCAACTGGCGGTGCAGAGTGGGCCCCATGATGGGCTGGTGATTTTGCACCACCACGCCATTGAAGATCACCGTGACGTACGCCGGCTTCGCCAGCTTCTCGTCCTCAAAGCGCGGCGCTTCGAAGATGATGTCGTAGACCTGCCACTGACCTGGCCACCGGCCGGGGTTCACCAGCGGCGGCCACTGACCGTAAATGGCGGCAGCCTGGCCATCGGCGTAGGTGGGATTGTGCCACGGGTCCAGCACCTGAATTTCGAAGCGGCCCATCAGGAACACGCCGCTGTTGCCGCGCCCCTGACTGGTTCCGGTAACATCGGGCGCTTCCGCCCATTCGATGTGCAACTGACAGTCGCCGAATTTGTCCTTTGTGGAGAGCTCGCCGGTTTCCGGGACCACCTCGAAATACCCGTCGCGGACGGCCCATTTCGCCGGGCTGTCGTCCTTCGACTTCCATTGCGATAGATCGTGACCATCGAATAGAACAATCGCATCCGCCGGCGCGCCGCCGGGCACATCGGACGGGGTAACCGTGCGCGGATGGGGACGGTCCGGATCGTGCACGTGCCAGGGCAGGCCAGGAAGAATCGGCGTGTCTTTGTATCCGAGATCGTGATTCGCCGGTGGCTGCTGAGCCAGCGCGGATATTGCCCCAATCGCAGCCAGGAAGAACAGGGCTGGCGCCTTGACGAACAGAACCGTGGTCTTCATGTCGGTGTACACGAGCGCCAGTTTAGCAGGTGTAGGGACTCTAACCAGGTCTGCGATGCCAGCTCTTGGCCTGGAATGGAATGTGCCAGCGCATGAGCCATACTCAGAGGAGATGGACAGCACTGCGCGATTTGACGACGACTTCCGGCGGCATTTTCGGGAGCTGTTGATCTGGCGCAGAGATGTTCGGCGCTTTCTCACCACGCCATTACCTGACGGCCTTCTGGAAGATCTCCTGAAGCTGGCTTCGCTGGCGCCATCGGTTGGATTGAGCGAGCCATGGCGCTTTGTCCGCGTGGAAACTCCCGATGTGCGCGACCGCATCACCGCCGAGTTCGAGAGCGCCAATGCCGACGCCCTGGCGGGCCTTTCCGGTGACCGCGCCGCTCTCTACGCCAGGCTGAAGCTGGCTGGCCTGCGCGAAGCGCCCGTGCATCTGGCCGTGTTTACCGACCGCGGCACCGGCAAAGGCCACGGGCTTGGCCGCCAGACCATGCCGGAGACGCTCGACTACTCGGTGGTGGCTGCGATTCACACGCTCTGGCTGGCCGCGCGCACAGTTGGCGTGGGCCTGGGGTGGGTGTCGATTCTGGATCCCGCGCGCGTTACGCGCATTCTGGAAGTGCCGGAGTGCTGGTCGCTCACGGCGTACCTGTGTCTTGGGTATCCCGAAGAGGAAATGGATTTCCCGGAGCTCGAGCGCGCCGGATGGGAGAAGCGCGCGGGCGCGGAACTAAGCATTCTGGCGCGCTAGCGCGCCGGGCATCCTTGCGCGTTAGCGAACCGGTTCAGCTTACGCGGGATAAGTAACTCAGCGGAATTGCCAGCGCCATGGCGAATCCCAGTGTGTTGGCGAAGACCAGGCGCGGGCGCTTAAGAAAATCCCCGAAGATCCAGCACATCAGATGCACGGTGAAAACGGCAAAGGCGACGTTGGGAAACCAGTTTCGAGGCAGCGTCAATGCCGGACATGAAAGGCACATTGCGCTGTTGGCGAGGATGCCGATTGCGGCGGCTCGCACTCCCTGCGTGAACAGGGCAGCTCTCGCCGGCTGTTCGTGGGAAACACTCTCCATACCGTTCTTATCGGTCCGCTGAATCGAACGCAGAGCGAAAAGAACCTTACATAAAGCGGTACCTTCGTACAATGAAAGAACATGGCAACCGTGAACAGTTTTGGGGCTGAATCCATCCTGCGGGCCGGTGGGCACGAGTACCGCATCTTCCGGCTCGATTCGCTGGAGAAGCGCGGCATCGCGAACGTCGGGCGCGTTCCGTACTCGATTCGCATTCTCCTCGAAAACCTGCTGCGCTTCGAGGACGGCCGCACCGCGAAGCCTGCCGACATCGAATACGTGGCGAAATGGACTCTCGGCGCCCCTGCTCAGGAAATCAACTTCCGTCCCGCTCGCGTTCTTCTTCAGGACTTCACGGGCGTCCCCTGCGTGGTGGATCTCGCGGCCATGCGCGACGCCCTCGCCGCCATGCACGCCGATCCGAAACGCGCCAACCCGCTCATCCCGGCGGACCTGGTGATCGACCATTCGGTGCAGGTGGACAGCTTCGGCACATCCGACGCGTTCGGCCTGAACGCACTGCTCGAATTCCAGCGCAACCGCGAGCGATACGCGTTCCTCAAGTGGGGACAAAGCTCGTTCCGTAATTTCCGGGTGGTGCCGCCCGATACGGGTATCGTTCATCAGGTGAATCTGGAGTATCTGGCATCGGTGGTTTTCACCGAAGGCGGCGCGGCATACCCGGACACGCTGCTGGGCACCGATTCGCACACCACCATGGTGAACGGCCTCGGCGTCGTTGGGTGGGGCGTGGGCGGGATTGAAGCCGAGGCCGCCATGCTCGGCCAGCCCATTTCGATGCTGTTGCCCGAAGTAGTGGGATTCCGGTTGCAGGGCGCGCTGCCGGGTGGCGCCACGGCTACGGACCTGGTGCTGACCGTCACGCAAATGCTGCGCAAGCGCGGCGTGGTGGGCAAGTTTGTGGAGTTTCACGGTCCGGGCGTGGGCGCGCTTAGCCTTGCCGACCGCGCCACCATCGCTAACATGGCGCCCGAATATGGCGCGACCATCGGCTTCTTCCCCATCGACGACAAGACCCTGGATTACCTGCGTATGACCAACCGGCCTGCTGATCAGATCGCTCTGGTGGAAGCGTACGCGCGCGAGCAGGGCCTGTTCCTGACGGCGAACTCGCCGGAACCCGAGTATTCGGACCGGCTGGAGCTCGATCTCGCCGCGGTAGTTCCTTCGCTCGCCGGGCCGAAGCGCCCGCAGGATCGCATAGAGCTGCCGAAGGTGAAGGAGAATTTTCTGGGCACGCTGACCGCGCCGGAGCGCTCGATCCCGATCACGATGGACGGCGAGAAGACTGCGGTGGGCGACGGATCGGTGGTGATCGCGGCGATTACCAGTTGCACCAACACGTCGAATCCGTCGGTCATGGTGGCGGCTGGTCTGCTCGCGAAGAAGGCCGTCGAGAAGGGCCTGCACACGCAGCCGTGGGTGAAGACCAGTCTGGCGCCGGGTTCCAAGGTTGTCCTCGATTATCTGAATGACGCCGGGCTCATGGAGTACCTCGACGAGCTGAGGTTCAATCTGGTGGGCTACGGCTGCACTACGTGCATCGGCAACAGCGGGCCATTGCCGGAACCTGTCGCCGAAGCAGTGCAAAAAGAAAAGCTGGTTGTTGCGGCGGTGCTCAGCGGCAATCGCAATTTCGAGGGCCGCATCAACTCGCTGGTCCGCGCCAACTACCTTGCTTCGCCGCCGCTGGTGGTGGCGTACGCGCTGGCGGGACGCGTGGACATGGACATCCAGAATGAGCCGCTGGGTACGGGCAAAGACGGGCCTGTGTATCTGAAAGACATCTGGCCGACGCCGGAAGAAGTGGCGAAGGTAGTGGCGAAATCCGTGCGCCGCGAATTCTTCGAGAAGGAATACAGCCAGGTCTTCGAGGGCGAAGCGAACTGGAATGGCATCGCCGTGCCCGCCAGTGAGATCTACGAGTGGGACGCCGACTCCACCTACATCCGCAGGCCGCCGTATTTCGACGACATGGTGGACCCCGGCCGGCCCATTGTGGATTTCTTCGGCATGCGTGCGCTCGCCATCCTCGGGGATTCCGTGACCACCGACCATATTTCACCCGCGGGGTCGATTCCGGTGGACAGCCCCGCCGGGAAGTACCTGATTGCTAAAGGAGTGAAGCCAGCCGATTTCAATTCCTATGGTTCGCGGCGCGGTAATCACGAGGTGATGGTTCGCGGCACGTTCGCCAATATCCGCCTGCGCAACGTGCTGGTGCAGGGTGTGGAGGGCGGCTGGACGCGTCATCTCCCGGACGGCGACAAGATGTTCATCTACGACGCTTCCGTGCGCTACCAACACGATAATGTTCCGCTGCTGATTATCGCCGGGAAGGAATACGGATCGGGGTCATCGCGGGACTGGGCTGCCAAAGGGACCTTGTTGTTGGGCGTCAAGGCGGTGATCGCCGAGAGCTACGAGCGCATTCATCGCTCGAACCTGGTGGGCATGGGCGTGCTTCCGCTGCAGTTCCTTGCGAATCAGGACCGTAACACGCTGGAGCTGACCGGCGACGAGACATTCGCTGTCACCGGCCTCGCTGCGGCCATCGATGGAGGAGCGCGCCGGGCCACCGTAGAAGCCTCGAGAAAGCGTTTTGAGGTGCAGGTGCGGCTGGACACGCCGATGGAAGTCGAGTACTTCCGCAACGGCGGCATTCTGCCGTATGTGCTTCGTCAGCTAGCGGTGGTCTAATATGGCCGAAAACCACATTGTTCCCGCGCCTTCGAACCGCTGGATTCTTCTGCACTATCACATCTTCAAGAACGCCGGGAGCACCATCGAGTGGATTTTCCGGCGCTGTTTGGGAGATAGATTCGCGACGCTGCACGGTCCGAGGGAAGATTCGGTTGTGGCGGGGCCGGAGCTCGATTCATTCCTGCGCGCCAACCCCGAAATCGCCGCCATCTCCAGTCATCACCTGCGCTATCCGCTGCCCGCTATCGACAACGTTATTCTGTTCGACCTGTGCTTTTTCCGGGATCCTCTGCGGCGGCTTGCTTCGATGTACCGTTACTTTCGCGCGACAGGCGCGTCCGATGAACTGGCTCAATGCGCCCGAACGTCAACAGCGCCCGAATTCTTCGATCTGCTCCTGCGCGATCATCCGCACCTGATTAACGACGTACAGGTGAACGTGATGGCCAACGGCGGCGTTTATACGCGTCCTCCAACGGCGGGAGATCTTCGTATCGCTCAGGAGCGTCTTCGACAGATCGCCGTCCTCGGCGTGGTGGAGATGTTTGACGAAAGCGCGGTGACGGCCGAGTATTTCCTAAGGCCCACGTTTCCCGAGTTGCAGTTCGAATACCTGGCCCAGAATGTTACGACGCCATTGGACCGCGAAGGACCACCGCCCCAGGACCGGTTTCGCGCCGAGATCGGTACGACGCGGTTCATGCAACTGGAGCGTCTGAATCGCCTCGATACACAACTGCTGGCCTTCGCGAAGGATGAACTGCTGCGGCGCTTCGAGATGGTACCCGAACGCAATGAGCTCATGACCTCGTTGCGGCAGCGCTGCGAGACTCTGCGGGCGGCGGAGGCGGGATCGTCCCCGGCCACGCCGGTGTTTAGCTAAATTCCTTTAAGTATTTGCTGGTACGAGGGCACCATCTTCCCGGGTTTTTTCCACTTAGTACTGCAACGAGGCTCGAAAACCACCGCCTGCGTTGGCGATAAGAAAAGTGAAGAGGGACACGCCTCCGGGTTCAATATGCGGGGAATCGAATCGGTCATTGACGAATACCTGAAGCACATGCAGGAGCGCGCGGACGCGTATGGAGTGGTGCAAGCCGATTCCCAGACGCTGAGCTCCCGGTTCCGGGAATGCCTGGAAGCCGGCGATATGGCTGCTGCCGCCACGTGTGGCGAGGAGCTGGCGGATGCGGTGGATCATGTTTGCGCCGTCGGGAGGCAGCATGTCAGGCGCGAGCTGGCGTTTGTGCGCGAGCTCGTGTTCTACTGCGCCATTTGCAAAACGGCCGCCGCAGAGGCGACACTGCGGGAGCACGTAGGAATCGGCGAGACTCTGGACAGCTTCATCACTGAAGAAATCGCATATCTCGATCCCGAGCAGGCGTAGTTCGCGCGCCGCCACCGGCGGCAACCAATGAAGATTCCGCAACGTCAATAAATCTGAAAGCAGAAGGCCTGGTTGGAACCCGCAGGTGACAGCGAGTATTCGCCGTTCTCCAACATTTCCTGGGCTTCGAGGCGGTACAGGCGATCGCCGATCTTAGTCACCGACAAATGATACGGTCCCGACGCTCCTTTGTGATGCACGCCTCCGGTGACTGAGACGGAACGTTCCCCGTTGCGCACTTCGAACCGCCATAGCTCCAGCGAAGCCGGGTCGAGCGACTTCGTCTCAAGAATGAAAATCGGTTCGGCCAGCGGAGTCTTCGCCGCTGAGCTGGCGCCCTGGATTGTGAACGTGGACGACTTCTTCTGCGACGACTGGGATGCCGTCACCGCTTCGGTGGGAACCAGGTCGCTCGCGTGAAGCAGATAAGGGAGATCCGGCTTCGGCGGCAGCGGGCCTTTGTAATCGGCGGCGAACAGGACTGGGCACAGGAGCACGGGCGCCAACAAAAGCTTACGGACGGGCATTCACTTGTGATTTTATCAGGCGGCGTGATAATGGACAGTGCCGATGCTGATTGTTCACGTTCACGCTCACGTAAAGCCGGAAGCCGTGGAATCGTTCCGCGTGTCCACCATCGAGAACGCGCGCCACAGCGTGCAGGAACCTGGCGTTCTCCGGTTCGATTGCGTCCAGCAGAGCGACGACCCAACGCGATTCGTGCTCGTAGAGATCTATCGCTCGCCGGAAGACGCCGCGGACCACAAGGAAACGGAGCATTACAAGCATTGGCGCGATGCCGTGGAGGACCTCATGGCCGAGCCGCGTTCGCGCATGATGTACTTGCCCGTATTTCCGCCGGCCCTTTGAGCGCGCGCCGTGAAAATGACCTTTGAGTTCGCCACGGCCTCGCGCATCGTCTTCGGCGCAGGTTCGGTGCGTGAAGTCGCGTCCGCTGCGCGTCAGTGGGGATCGCGAGCATTGGTGGTCACCGGCGGGAACCCGAACCGCGCGGGAGGGCTGATCCGGCAACTTGAGTTGGCGGGACTATCGCTTGCAGCG
>Ga0187851_10005370_pt1 | contig 10240 bp, 10 predicted proteins | sample June2016WEW_6_10_FD_132997 | JGI IMG/M metagenome (GOLD analysis project Ga0187851, IMG submission 132997) | Peatland microbial communities from SPRUCE experiment site at the Marcell Experimental Forest, Minnesota, USA - June2016WEW_6_10 | ecosystem: Environmental > Terrestrial > Soil >... | reverse complement strand
CGGTTGTGGGCCAGTTGATGCGACTGGATGCGGGCCAGCAGTTCACTGCGCCGCCACACATAGAGAATCCTCTGGCGCAGGAGCGCCCGCAGCGGACGTTGGGCGGCCGGATAGACATAGGCCGGCGGAATCAGATTGGTGCGCAACAGGTGCGCGATCTTTTCGGAGTCAATCCGGTCGTTCTTGTTCTTGCCGCCGTGGATGGCCTTGAGATAGAGCGCGTGCGCCAGCACGAAGTGGATCTGCGCCGCCTGGCAGGCATCCGCCAGCCAGTACCAGCCGAACATGCATTCGGCGCAGACCGTCAGGTCGTGGCGATAAGGCGCCACCAGCTTGAGGAAGAAGTTGAAGTCATTGTTGCGGATGTTGGTGTGGACGAGCTTCTTGCCCTGGCGGTCCATGACGCAGACGTACATTTGCCGGGCATGCAGATCAATTCCGCAGTTGTATTCGGTGGTGGAACTGTAATATTTCATAATGATCATTCGATATGGGGTCGCGAGACCCCGGGTTAACGATTGGTTACGCGGGAAAGTGGTTGTACACTTTCCCGCCCTTTGCCCATGTTATCAAAAAACCAAAAGGGCTTAACTGGGAGTATCAAGTCGCCGGAGCCAACCGCCGTTGGCGCTGGCCGCCTGCCCCGAAAGCTTTCGGGGCTGCCCCTGTCAGTTGCGATTGATTTATGAATTTGTTCGGCATATTTTCATTTCCACGTCCCGCTCGGCGGCCGTGCCTGAGTTCTGAACATTCGGCGTATTGACATAGCGTTATGTCGGCAGATTTTCCTGAAGCAGATTGGCGGCGATTCAAAGAAGTGCACAAGAAATTACTTGAGCGCTATTGCGCCAGTATTCTTCAGGAGTTGGGGGCGGTGAGCCTGGGGAGTGAGGGGACAGCGCACGAAAGATATTTGCGCGCCTACAAACTGATCCACGAACGGAACGATAAGATGGCGCAGGCTTTTGATGATTTCCGGCGTTCCACCGCGTGCATGCAGTTGGCGATCATGCGGAGGTTGGGATTGCTTACCGACGAGGATTTGTCTGGCTTTTCAGAGCAGACTCAGACACGTGTCCGGGGTATTGCTTCCTTATGAAGCCGAACAAACCGTTGCAGGCAACTCCGATAAATCGCGAGCAGGCTCCGATAAACAGCATCGCGAGCTGGCAGCCGACTGCCCCTTCCGCCGTCGCCCGGAAGCTATGGCGGGACAGGTGGGTTTTGGACGGCATGGAAGATTCGCTGTTCCCCGGCTTCGTCGTGGCGCTGTTTCTCCACCCTCCGCAGTACTGCTACAAGGACGGGCCACGCCCGTGCTTGAGCTCTAGGCGGCTATGCACATCACCGAACCAAATCGCGCAACACACACTTACAGGCAAAGACTGAACGCGCCGCCGGCCAAAGTCTTCCCGCTCTTATGCCCGGTGCGGGAAGCGGAATGGGCGGACGGTTGGCTGCCAGAGTTGGTCATCAGTTCATCCGGCGTTGTTGAGCGCGATTGCGTTTTCATCACAGCGGACGAACCCGGAAAGACGATTTGGTATGTCACACGCCACGAGCCGGCGAGATGGTTTGTCGAGATGTTGAAGATTTTACCCGGGGTGACGGCGTGTCGGCTGGAGATTCAGCTTTCCAAGAATGGCGATGGATGTTATGCGGATGTTACTTACAGCCACACCAGCATGGGTCCCACTGGCGACGAGTTCGTGGCCAAATTCACGGCCGATGCTTACCAGACATCCATGCAGGCTTGGGAAAAAGCACTGAACCATTATTTGACGACCGGCCGTTTGCTTACAGATGACCAAGCCGCCTAACCAAGGGCTGCAAGCAACTCCAATAAACGGCATCGCGAACAGGCGCCTTTGGGGCCCGCATTCGCAGTTGACATCACACGTCCGGCGTGGCTGAGTCTGGGCATCAGGTGTCAACGCCAAATGTCGCATGATTTAACAGTGCAGGTTCCATGACTGACACAATCATCATCCGTCCGGCCGGTCCCGCCGACCTGGCCGACATCAACGCAATTTTTAATTACTACGTGGCTCACTCGACGTGCGTGTGGACAACGACCCCCTGCTCCGGGGCTGAACGCAAGGCCTGGTACGAGGGCCGCAGCGAGGCGATGCCCGTTCTGGTTGCCGAAAGCGGCGGGCGTGTCGTTGGCTGGGGCGCGCTCTCGACATTCCGAACCGCTTACACCAGCGCCGGCACACTGGAAGACTCCATCTATGTGCATCATGATTTCCACCGTCAGGGCATCGGGAGCCGGCTGCTCGCAGGCTTGATTGACATCGGCCGGCGAAAGGGCCTTCGTTCCATCCTGGCGAACATTTCCGCCGACCAGAATCCCAGCATCCGGCTGCACGAGAAGTTCGGGTTTCAGCCGGCGGCGCATCTGCGCCAGGTCGGCCGGAAGTTCAACCAATGGTTCGACGCGGTGTATCTGCAATTGCTCCTGGCGTCCGACGCCGCGCCTTGAGTTTCGACCTGAACATGAAATTTAACCGTCAGGCGACGAGCGCATGGATGAAACATTTTATCAGGCTCGGGCCGGTCCTGCTGCTCACTTCGTGCGCCACGCCATCAGACCAGCAGGTTTCCTGCAATGGAATTGTTGCCGGCATCCGCGCCCCGCAGACACTGCAATTGATGGGCGATTCCTGCGCGGCCGGGTATTCCGCCAGCGACGCCACCAAGGCAATTGTGGAATACTATCGGCCCGGCGAAGGTCCGAAATCGTGGAAGCGGATGCTTGCCCTTCGGCTCAACGTTGCGGGACCGAGCAGCCGGCAACAGGTTGTGAACATGCACCAGTCCATCCTGGCGGGAGGATCGCGGGCGGTAGGTTCTTACACGAATCAGAGCCAGGCCGGGTATGGCATCGATTTTATCTTAACGGCCCGCGGTTATCAGGAGTTGGACGTGTTCCGCTACATTGACCGCACGAATGCCCCAGGCTCGATTTCCTTTCAATATGCCGAGATCATTCCCAACCAGGATGTGCGCGGGTTGGAAGGATCAAAGCAGGTCGAGTATTACCGAAGTCTCAGATTCAAGGCGCGGGATGCGATATGGTCAATTCCCGTGCCGGTGATTGAAATGAGTCCCCGAGCGGCTCCATTTGCAAACCCCTAAAATGCCGGACCAACCGCTCCGGACACGGCATGGCGCCGGTGGTCCGTCCGCTTACAGTTTCATCAATTCTTTCTGCGCCAGTTGAATCAGCGGCTTGATGGTGGCGGCATCAAATTGAAATTTGCAGCCGGCGGCGGCAAACAATTCCGGCAACGGCCGCGAACCGCCCAGCGCCAGCGCCTGCTTGTACTCATTTAACGTCCGGGCCCGGTCCTGTTTTGAATTCGCCCAGACCTGCAGCGCGCCGAGTTGCGCGATGCCGTATTCGATGTAGTAAAACGGATGGAGGAAAATGTGGAGCTGCCGGTGCCAGAGGTTGGCCCGCGCCGCTTCGTACCCGCTCCAATCCACGTCGCCGCCAAAACGGTCCATCAATTCCATCCACGCGGCGGCGCGCTCGGCGCGGCTGTGGCCGGGATGGGTGTAAATCCAGTGCTGGAACGCATCCACGGTGGCAATCCACGGAAAAACCCCGATGACTCCCTCCAGATGCACCCGCCGCGCGCGATTGGCGTCGCCGGCGGAATAAAATTCCTCGATGAATTCGTTGCCGAGCAGTTCCATGCTCATGGAAGCGACCTCGCAAAATTCAATCGGCGCGCTGCGGTAGGCGTACAGGTCTTCATCGCGCGCGGCCAGCGCGTGAAACGCGTGGCCGGCCTCGTGCAGAATGGTCTCCACGTCGCGCTGCTGGCCGATGGCATTCATGAAAATGAAAGGCACGCGCGCCTCCGACAGGTTTTGTTGATAGCCGCCCGGGGCCTTGCCTTTGCGATTGTCGAGGTCGAGCAGGCGCAGGTCCTGCATCTGCCGGAATCCGCCCGCGAGTTCGCCGTCCAGCCGGTCAAAAATTTTCTGCGTGCGCGAAACCATTTCAGCCGCCGGCCCGAACGGTTTCAACGGCGGGCGATTCTGCGGGTCCACCGCCAGGTCCCACGGTCGCAGGTGGCCCGGATGCAATTGGTCGAGGCCCAGTTGCCGGCGGCGGGCGGCGTGGAGTTCGCGCATGGCGGGCATGACTTCCCGGGCGACCGCATCATGAAAGCGCGTGCAATCTTCCGGCGTGTAATCAAAACGGCCGAGCCGGCGGAAGGCATAATCGCGGTAATTTTTGAACCCGGCGTTCCGGGCGGTTCGCTCGCGAAGATCGATGAGTTGATCGAGGATTTCGTCAAAATTGTCCACCTCCTGCAACCGCCGCCTGGCCACCAGTTCCCAGGCTTCCTGGCGCAACACGCGATCCGGTTCTTCCAGATAGCGGCCCATCTGGACGAGCGTCTTTTCCTCGCCGCGAAAGTTCACCGTGAGCGAGCCGGCCAATTTTTGGTATTGCTGGCAGAGCCTGGCGTCATCGGTTTCCAGCGCCACGTTTTCCGGGCGGAACAGCTCGACGTGGTTTTTCACGTCGCGGTCGAAGACAAAATATCTATTTTCGGAGGGGCGAGCTTCGCGAGTCCCATTTTCTTTTTCAGTTTGGGGCTCGTGTAACTCGCCCCTCCGGCGGATATAGATTTTTTCAAGCGCGAACTGGCGCGGCTTGAGCTGGGGCTCGACGTTTTCGACAAAATGCAGGTAGGCCTTTTCCGCCTCAGCGCTGTCAGTGTGGCAGGTCATGGCGATGTAACGGCGGGACGATTCCTCGTCCAGCGCGGCGGAGAGTTCGCTCCAGTCGAGCAGCCAGCGTTCGAGGTCGGCGGTGGACCGGCATTGCGCGGCGCGAGTTTCGAGCTGTTCGAACAGCGGCGCGATTTGCGGCCAGTCGCCGAGGTCAATGTTTTGCGGGACAAAGGTGCGGGCTTTGTACGCGGGCAATTTTCCGAACGGCAATAAACTCATGCGGTCAGAGGATAAACGAAGTCGCCGCGAGGGAAATGAATTTTGCGCCTTAGAACTTGGTTTTGAGTCCGCATGCGCGCACGAGACACCAGCGCGTCACGGATTCAAAGATGGCGAACAATCCCGCTCCCACGAAGATCAACCCCCACAACGAATAGTCGCCGGCGATGACAATCCCGGCCACGAGGCACAAAGCGCCGATGACGCCGCGGGCCATGCGGCCGCGGAAATTCAGGTTCGGTTTGAAGAACCGGTTCACGGTGAAAACTTAGCATGATTTGTGCCCAAAGCCAAGAGTTGCCTGCGCTGGAAGGTGAAGGCACCTTGTTAATCATGCCGGACGTTCTTAAACATCTTGGTTCTCTGAACGAGAATTATATCTGGGCATCGTGCATCTGGGGCGCCGTCGCCAGCGGTTACCTGATTTACGGCTGGCGACAGCACGCCACGATTCCGTTTCTCGGCGGGGTGGCGATGACGGCCGCGTCCTTTTTTATCACCAGCGCGCTGCTGATGTCGCTGGCCTGCATCGCGCTGATGTACGCCGTCTGGTGGCTGTTGAAACAGGGTTATTAAAAAACGGAAGCCGGCTTCCCGGCTTCCGGTTTGGAATCTTGTTGGCAGGGACGCGCTGCCGCGCGTCCGGCGGACCGGCAGGTCCGCCCTACCTTGTTTACCTTCCCTTCGGCAATGCGCTCGTGCCGGCGTAAACGGCGTTCTTGCCGAGCAATTGTTCGATGCGCAGGAGTTGATTGTATTTTGCCAGACGATCCGAGCGGCTCAGGCTGCCGGTCTTGATCTGGCCGCAGTTCGTTGCCACGGCGATGTCGGCGATGGTCGCGTCCTCGGTCTCGCCGGAGCGATGCGAGATGACGGCGGTGTAGCCATGGAACTGGGCAAGCTGGACGGCGTCAAACGTCTCGGTGAGCGAACCAATCTGGTTCACCTTCACGAGAATCGAGTTGGCCGTGCCGGTATCAATGCCCTTCTGGAGAAACTTCACGTTCGTGACGAACAAATCGTCGCCCACGAGCTGGACCTTGTCGCCGAGCTTGTCGGTGAGTTTCTTCCATGTGGCCCAGTCGCTTTCGCCGCAGCCGTCTTCGATGCTGACGATGGGATACTTGTTGACGAGCTTGGCGTAAAAACTCACCAGTTCGTCGCCGGTGACGGTCTTGCCGGTGCTCTTCTTGAAGGTGTACTTCGAGTCGCCAACATAAAACTCAGACGCGGCCGGATCCAACGTGAGGTAGATGTCCTTGCCCGGCTGATATCCGGCGTCCTTGATGGCTTGAATAATGGTCTCGAGCGCCTCCTCAACGCTGCCGAGTTTCGGCGCGAAACCGCCTTCATCGCCAACGGCGGTGCTGCAACCTTTTTTCTTCAGCACGGCCTTGAGCGCGTGAAAGGTTTCGGTGATGGCGCGGAGGCCCTCGCTGAACGTCGGCAGACCGAGCGGCATGATCATGAATTCCTGGAAATCAATCGGGGCGTCGGAATGCGCGCCGCCGTTGATGACGTTGGCCATCGGCACAGGCAGGACCTTCGCGTTCGGCCCGCCGAGGTAACGGAACAACGGCTGGTTCAGTCCGGCCGCGGCGGCCTTGGCGTTCGCCAGCGAGACGGCCAGGATGGCGTTCGCGCCGAGCTTCGACTTCGTTTCCGTGCCGTCGAGCTTGAGCATGGTGGCGTCCACGGTCAGTTGATCGTATGGGTCGAGACCGATGAGTTTGGGGGCGATGACGTCGGTGACATTTTTGACGGCCTTTTGGACGCCCTTGCCGCCGAAACGTTTTTTGTCGCCGTCACGGAGTTCGATGGCCTCATTTTCGCCGGTGCTGGCGCCGGAGGGCACCGCCGCGCGACCGGACGCGCCGCAGCACAACGTCACATCAACTTCCACCGTGGGGTTACCGCGCGAATCGAGGATTTCGCGCGCCTGGATATTTTGAATTTTTGCCATAAAAATGAAGGGCCATGATAAGAACAAAACGCGGCGAGTCAAGAAAGCGTTGACGGCCTGTTGATTTGAACCCGTGGGCTGTTCCACCTGCCGACGCGACGTCGGCGCTGCCGGAAGCGGCCATCCCGCTTACTCAAACCAGGCCAGCTTTGATTTGTTGGTCAAATAGAGCAGCCCCAGCAACCGCATCTCGACGGTGATGCCATAAAGGCTGATGAACGTGCTGATGATGGTCGGCAGCATGGGTATGCGGGTCATGTCCAACAACATCCGGGTGCCGTGCATCAAGGCAATGATCACGAGGAAAATTCCGCAAATCGTCAGATAAGGCAGCGGGACCTTTCCGATGCCGGAAAAAATGATGATTGGATTCAAGCCGGCAATGCCGTCTGCCAGGCACACGGTCAAAATGGCCATCGGCAGGCAGAACAATCCCAGCAGCAACAGCGGCACGCCCGCCATCGGGGACACGAACAACTGGACCGCGACGCCGGGTCCCAGACAGAGGAACCAGATGACGCCAAACTGAAAAAAAGGAACCACCAGATCGTCCCAAAAACCCGATATCTCCGGCCAATCGGGCATCTTCTCCTCGCCTTGGGAGGACGCCTGGACAATGTTTTGCATGAACGCGAACAGATAGCCAACGCTCATGATGAGACAAAGCCAGTAAGCCAATCCTATGGATCCCGCATACCGGAAATGCGACAAAATCATGCGCCCGCCATCCAGGAAGCTGAACACAACCGTTCCGCAAGCCAGCAGAATCGCGCCGTCCTTCTTGAGCGGATAGGAAAACGCCTCCCGCCAAACGGCGAAAAAATTGTCGGGGGCCGGCGTCAGGAGACGCTTGTATTCGGTCACGCTCACGCAACTGCCGCCGCATTTCGGACAAGCGCGGAAAAACTGCCCGCCCACCCGGGTGGTCCTCACACAAGCCGTGCAGAACGCGCCGCCGCATTTGACACAACACCATCGGGCGGCAGCCTGGGGATGCTGGCTGCACACGTCCATGTTGACGGCAACCGGCATGCCGCCGGGTTTTGCCGCCGACAAATCCGCGCCCGCGCCCGAAGGCGTTCCGGCAGGATTGTCTGCCGCGGCGATGCCGGAGTCGTCCTGACAGATCATGGGCACCGTTCCCAGGCACAAGACCTGTCCGGGATGGAGCACCGCCTGTTGAATGGGTTGTCCGTCGATGAAGGTGCCGTTGGTGGAGTTCAAATCCCACACGGTGATGACGCCGTCCTTCAGTTCAATCTGGCAATGATGGCTGGAAATGGAATCGTCGCGGACTTGAAAATCGTTGTCTTCGACCCGCCCCAGCCGGTTCAATCCCGGTTTGAGCAGGATTTCCTGCAAACCTTGCGGGCTTCCTTCGATGCGCAGTCGCACCATAAATCCAGCGGATTAATTTGATCTGATGGTTGACCTTCGGCTTTTAAAACAAGTTATAGTACCAGACGATTGCGGTCAATTCGTTTTGACAATCCCGGGCGCCTTTGTTACATGGGCGTTCTGTGAGCGCACTGCTGGTCAGCTACGACGGATTCGCTTTCCAGGAAGGTGAGGAAGAACAGGCGATTCCCGGCCGCTTCCGGTTCACCCTGGTCAACCTTCAATTTGAACACGCGTCCGGCACCCTGGAACTGCCTTTGTCCCGCCTGATCCTCGACGAACACTCCGCCGGCAACCTGGTTTTTCACGATGCCGGAACCAACTGGTGGATTGAAACCGCAGACCAGCGGGTCTTGAAGGATATTTTTCTCTTCCGGCAGACGCATCTCCGCGCCCAGGCGCGGGACCTGCGCGCGCGGCGCGAAGGGAATCGCAGCCTGAAATACGCGCTGATATTTTTGGCCGGTTTTGCCGCGATCTTTTTCGTGAGCTGGCTGCTGTTAAGAAGCGCCACGAATGTTCTGGCCGAGCATGCCCCCGTCGCGTTGGAGGAACACCTGACGGACAAGATCATCGCCGAACATCCGAAATTGTTCGTCACTGACACCAACGATGCCCGCATTGCCGTCGTCACCCAGTTGGTGGCGCGCCTGGCCGCCGCCCTGCCGCCCTCGGAGCGGCACTACCAGTTCCGGGCGGTCATCCTCGACCGTTACATCGACAACGCCTTCGCCCTGCCGGGCGGACGGATTTTTGTCTTCAAAGGTTTGCTGGATCGCGTCCAGAAACCGGAGGAACTGGCCGGCGTGCTCGCGCACGAAATGGCCCATGTCACGCAACGGCATGGCCTGCGAAAACTCATCGCCGGCGGCGGACCTTACTATGTCCTGCGGCTGTTCGTCAGCGACGAACAGGGGGTATTGTCCGTCATCAGCGCCGGCTCCCAGTTGCTGGTCAACCAGTATTATTCGCGGGACGTGGAACGCGAGGCGGACACCATTGGCTGGCATTACCTGATGGCGGCCAATATTGACCCGCGCGGCCTGGCCGATTTTTTTAAACTTCAGACGGAGGGCGAGGACGCCATCAACATCCCCGAAATGTTTCGCAGCCATCCCGCCACCAGCGAACGCATTGCGTCGTTGAACCGGCTCTGGGAAAAGAGCGAACGGAAAAGCGGGTTTGTCGAATTGCCGGCCTGGAATGGCAGGCCATGAATCAAAATCATGCCGTTTCGAAACCGGTTTCCGGTTGCCAGCCGGCTGACCGCCCGCTATAAGTTTCCCCCGGCAATGGAGTTTGCCCTCCAATCGTTGGAAAACCGTCCCGATGCATCGGGACTGATGACTCCTACCTGGGAGGGATGGCATATCGCCGTCCCCCGATAAATCAGGCAGGAGTTTTATGATTACATATTTCTGGGTGGCATTGGGCGGCGCGCTGGGCAGTGTGAGTCGCTATTGGCTGAACGGCCTCATCTCATCAACCCGTTTCGGCGAAACGTTTCCGTGGGGGACACTCGCCATCAATGTCACCGGCTCTTTCGTCATCGGCGTGATCGGAGCCTTTACCATCCCGGAAGGCCGGATGGATTCGCAGTCGCGCGCCTTTGCCACGCAATTTTTGATGTATGGCATCTGCGGCGGTTACACGACGTTTTCCTCGTTCAGCCTGCAAACATTGAATCTGCTCCGCGACCGCGAATGGCTCTACGCCGGTGGCAATGTAGTGCTCTCGGTTGTGCTGTGCCTGGCCGCCGTCTGGCTCGGCTGGATGCTCGGTTCGATGGTCAACTCCATGAAAGGAAACTAAAATGCAAATTCCAAAAGACGCCGTTCTGTTGCGAATCTTCATCGGCGAAAGCGACCGCTGGGAACACAAACCGCTCTACGAAGCCATCGT
>Ga0187851_10005368_pt1 | contig 10241 bp, 6 predicted proteins | sample June2016WEW_6_10_FD_132997 | JGI IMG/M metagenome (GOLD analysis project Ga0187851, IMG submission 132997) | Peatland microbial communities from SPRUCE experiment site at the Marcell Experimental Forest, Minnesota, USA - June2016WEW_6_10 | ecosystem: Environmental > Terrestrial > Soil > Wetlands... | reverse complement strand
GGAAGATATTGAAGCCGTTGGTCCACAGCGGGCTCAGGCTGGCCGAACTGCCCGCCGAGTGGTCTTCGCGCGTGTAGCCGAACTCGATGCGCTTGGCCAGGCCTTCTGTGATGGAGACGGTGTTGAAGTCGCCGAGCACCGGCCCTCCGGCAAGCACATGGTATGCGATGACGGGGGCTCCGAGGCCGTGTGCGGGAGAAGCCGCGGTAGAGGCCAGCGGCGTGACGAAGACCCCCGTGGGGCCCTCATAGCCCAGGCTCTGCGCCTGCGCCAGGTGGGAAGCCAGCGAAAGAACCAGTGCGAGAAAAAGCGTGTTGATGGCCCGGGGCCCGAAAAAACGTACGTAGACGCGCATACAGTATTTCTCCTTATCGGTCTGGAAGAGAGTTGCGGGAAGGGACAATGCGACAGAACGATCCCGATTCAACGGGAACCAGGGAGAAACGAGAATGAGCCAGCCTATGCGGAAGGCACAGTGAGTTATCTCAATGGAAGTGGTGAAAGCAGATTGATCTTCTGTCGCGCAGAGAGGAGGTTGCTAGACGCAACAGCGACAACAGGCGGAGAGCCTGACGGACAAGATCAACTGTTTCATACAGTCGAGTATATCCATACTGCTGGAAAAGTCCAGTTGAAGGCCAGAGCGGAAGACTCTGTGCAGCCTGTTGAAGTTGCGATTTTACTTGGCGGCGGCGCGGCCCCACTGGGTGTCGAGGAAGAGGTCGCGGGGGCGGAGATTGTCGGCTCGTGATGCGGGCGTGGCGTCGAGGCGCAGTACCTGCCAGCCGTCGGCGGCGTTGTAGGGGAGCCAGCGGGGAAGGCCGGGGCTGTTGGGGTCTCCTGTCTTCGCGAAGTTGGTCCAGTACTGGCCCATCAGCTCGGAGAGCGCGCGGTCTTCGGGGCGGATGGCCATCTCGGGGCGCGAGTCGAGCGTGCCGAAGATGTACTCGATGTCGTCGGAGTGGAAGGCTCCCTGGGCGATGGTGTGGTTGCGGTCACCGGGCGAGCCGAGGTCGAGGAAGTAGCGGTAGACAGGCGCGCCGCCGGTCTTGACGTGCGCTTCGAGCCAGGCCCAGGTGGAGAATGCGATAAAGCGGTCGCCCGCGTAGTCGTTGGCCGATAGCAGCGCCTCGGCGTCGCTGGTGGCGGGATAGACGGCGAGGAAGGCGGATGCATTTGCGCCGAACTCTTTTTGTGCCTGCGCCGTAAAGCTGGCAGCGGTGGGCTTGCCTGTGGCGCGGCTCTCGTTGGCGTTCCATCCGCCGAGGACGGGAATGTGCGCCTGCTGGCCCGCGGCATAGATGTTGGAGACGGAGTCGGACAGGAAGAAGCCGTCAATGTCGGGGGCGAAGCGCGGGGCCTGGGTGGTTTTCAACATTGCCTTCTGCAGCAGCTCATCGGCGGTGAGGGTGCGCAGGTAGAAGAGGCGGCTGGAACCGAAGGCGCGTTCGGCCCAGGCTGTGTCATCGTGCTCGGCCTGCTCGCGCGTTGGGAGTGTCATGCTGAAGCTGGAGAAGAGTGCGCCGCTCTCGCCGATGGCTTTGGCAAAGAGGCCTTTGGCGAGGGGGGAGGCCATCTGCGCGCTGACCGCCTGCGCCCCGGCGGACTCGCCGAAGATGGTGATGTTGGTGGGGTCGCCGCCGAAGGCTGCGATGTTGTGCCGTACCCAGGCGATGGCCGCGGTCTGATCCATCAGGCCGTAGTTGCCGGAGGAGTGGTTGGCGGATTCGGCGGTCAGTTCGGGGTTGGCCATAAAGCCGAAGACTCCCAGGCGATAGTTCATGGAGACGACAATGACTCCGCGATGAGCGAGGAATTGTCCGTCCTGTCGGTTCTCCGACGTGCCTCCCGTGGTGCTGCCGCCGCCATAGATCCAGACCATTACGGGCAGCGGCGCGGGGTGCTTGGGTGCGGGCTTGGCGATGGTGGGGACGGGAGCCCAGACGTTGAGGGTGAGGCAGTCCTCGCTGGGGCCGGGGTCGTGGAAGACCATGTCCGGATAGCTGCCGGACTGGATGCAATGGGGGCCGAAGTCGCGCGCAAAGAGCACGCCCTTCCAGCGGGCCACGGGCTGCGGCGGACGCCAGCGCAGATCGCCGACAGGCGGCGAGGCGTAGGGAATGCCCTTGTAGGCGATGACTTTGAGGTCGGAGGTGAGAACGCCCTGCAGCTTTCCGCTGTCGATCTGAACGGGACGGACCTGCGGCGGCTTTTGTGCGGAGGCTGTGGCGGCAGCGAAGAGAAAAGCCGCCAGCAGAGTGATTGCGGTGTCGTTCTTGATTCGGTTCGGAAGCATGGTTACATCTCCGTTGGCAAAGTTATCACAGCGGGGAGTGGGTCGGTTTGGCTGTCCTGCCGTTGCCGTTCGCCGGTTGCTTCACAGTCAAACTACAGCGTCAAGGCAATCGGAAGATCATCGGCAGGCTACCGGCTTTGCTCGGGAGAGGCACGGAAGCTGTGCTCCTACGGTCGAACTGCACCGGCATTGCCACTGCCCAATATTCAGCACAGATAGATTTTGTCTGGAACTTGCCACGGGAGAGCGGGATTCCTATAATCACCAACAAGTGGGTGCCAACTGTTCCTGCGGCAAAGGGGCGGACTGGTTCCACACACCAAGCTGAGAACGATCTTGACCTCCGGAACAACCGGGCGGCAGGAAACTTTGAGTTAATTGAGGAGTCTTGAATGAAGAAGGTCGTCTTAGCCTCTCTCCTGGCGAGTGCCGTATTTGCATTGGGTCTTTCTTCCACGTTCGCCCAGACCCCGGTTCAACTGGGCTCACAGCAAGATAAACCGATCCAGATGGCCGATGCGGAGTTGTCTCTCTATAACAACGCCATCGGCCAGAGCGATCCGAAGGCCAAGGCCGCGGCCGTCGAGACGTACCTCGCCGCCTATCCGCAGTCCGCCGTCAAGCAAACGATGCTGGAGATACTGATGGCTGCCTACGGCGCGATTCCCGATATGGCCAAGACGCAGGACGCCGCCGACCGCATTCTTCAGGTGGATCCCGGCAATCTGCGCGCACTGTATGCCGAGGCGCTGATCCGCAAGGCAGCCGCCGACGCTGTTACAGACCCGGCAGCCAAGCAGGCCGCGCTTGATGTTGCCGCCGGTTATGCGCAGAAGGGCGTCGCCGCTCTGGCCGCGCCCAAGCCGGCAGCCATACCAAACGCCGACTACCAGTCGATCAAGGACGCTGCGACCCCAGTCTTCTACACCTCCATCGGCTTTGCAGCCTTCAACAAGAACGACTACGCAACCGCTATCGACGCCTACAAGAAAGAGCTTGCTTCGGTTCCTCTGGCCGCCACCAAGACGCCCGGTTCTATTCTGATGGACACCTTCTATCTTGCAGAGGCATATTCCCAGTCCACCCCGCCCGACCTTCTCGACTGCGCCTTCTATGCCTCGCGCGTAGTTGCCTACGCCCCAGCCAACTTGAAGCCTCAATTCTCCAATTACGCAAATTATTGCTACAAGAAGTACCACGATGGCACGGATGGATACGATGCAGTCCTGACCGCTGCTACAGCCAATCTGAACCCGCCCGATGGCCTCTTCGCCTCGATCAAGCCTGGTTTGACCAATGCGGAAAAGATCCATAACTCGATCACCGGCACATCCGATCTGGCTACGCTTGCCACCGAAGACAAGGAGATGGTCTTCCAGTTTGGCTCGCCGGACGACGCCGCGAAGGTATGGGATTCGATCAAGGGCAAGTCCGTGCAGATTCCAGGTGCGCTGGTCGTCTCGTCCTCGCCAACCGTGCTGAAGGTCGCTGTCACCGACGACGCCAAGCAGTCCAATCCCAAGACCGCAGACTTCACCTTCAATATGGCGCCGCCCGAGACGATCGAGGAGCCGGAGGCACCGTCCGCCAGTGCAACGGTTGCCCAGAAGGCCGCATACAAGACCAAGCTGGCCGCCTACAACAAGGCAGTCGATGCAGCCAAGGCGAAGGCAGATGCAATTGCCGCGGCCACCGCCGTTGGCCAGACCGTCACACTCACCGGCACCTACGACTCCTTCACCCCCAGCCCAATCCAGATCATCATGAAGGATGGTGAGGTGGTGTTGGCAAAACCCGCGGCAAAGCCCGCAGCCAGGCCTGCGGCCGCAGCACACCGCGCCGCTCATAAGTAAGCCGATACAGAAACCTCAGCAAACGCAGAAGAGGCAGCCATCCGTGGCTGCCTCTTCTGCGTTTGAACAATGGAGCAAGAGCGGCTAGCTGGTAAGCCAGCGCAGGGAGTTGGCCAGAAAGCGCTGCTGCAGTACCGGCTGCATCTCCGGCACGCGCTGGTAGACGATCTTGCCCGCGCCGAGCTTGGTGGTGAATGTCCCCGCGCCGATCTGGCGGGAGTGGTCGCGCGAGTAGGCCGCAATCATCTCAACCTCCGCGCCACCCGGCGCGCGCTCGATGAGCAGCCCATTGGCCGCCTTCCCCTGCGCCTGATAGTGAATGCCCATCGCCTGATCGACGGGCAGGCCGTCGTAGAGCGGGTGCTTACGGACGAAGTACCAGTTGCCCATCCACGGTGCGCGCACGTCGCCGACCGCGCCGCTGTAGGCGAAGGCCCCGGCGGCGGCAAGCTGTTTTGCTACGCCATCGGAGAGCGCATCTGTCTGCGGAATCGCCAGCAGCGGCGTGCCCGCCTTGACCGCCTCGATAATTCCATCGGCCAGCGCGCCCGCCCGCACAACTGCCCGCGCCGCCGCACCGCTCGGTTGCGCCTCCAGCCCCGTCGTGTCGCCCGCGTTCTGCGTAGTAGCTGCACCCGTAACAACGCCGCCGGAAATAATTACATCGTACTTTTCGCCAGCGACCAAGTCGACGATATTGAAGCAGGACGCGCCGACAGCCGAGATGAGTTGTTTTCTCAAGGCAGGAGCGATGCCACTGACTGCAACAGTTTTCCCCCCTCTGCATAGAATTTTAGAGAAGTCCGATTCTGTCACCCAGATCTCCTTCGTCTGCGTGGCCAGCGGCGCGGAGGAGAGTGCTAACTTGAAGCGGTAGAGGCCAACCTCGGTAAGCGGCGGCGTGACGAAGGCCTCCTTCACCAGATACGAGAAGACATCCGGCGATTGCGCTGGGGCAGGGAACTCGCCGAGCGCAAGCCGCTTGCCCGAAGGCGTCACTGCGCTGAAGTTTAACGTACCGGTCGCTGGCTTCGACGTGTCGTTCAGCAGGAAGAGGTCGAAGGTCGCGGGCTGGTCCAGCGCAATGCACATCGCGCGCTGTTTGGCGACAGGCCGCACGGGTAGCAACGTCGCAGTAATCGGCGTCGGGTCGCTCTTGAAGTTTCTCAGGTTGTCCACGATCCCCGAGTGGTTCTCGATCGCGGTCGACTCCCAGCCGGAGATTGCCGCAAAGTCCAGCTCGTCGCTGATGCGCGCGTTCTCCATATAGTTCTGCCAGGTGTCGTAGCACTTCTTGCCCAGCGAGAGCCAGAGCTTCTCCGTCGCCGGAAACGCCCCGCGAAATCCCCAGCGGTCGATGAACTTGTCGTACGCCGCTAGAATCTCCTGATGGTCGGCAAGGTCGTAGCTTGTGTTCGCCGGCTGGTTGCCGATGCCCGTGCCGCGCGGATTGGCGTACTGGTGCAGCATCAGCGAGTGATTGTCGGGCGTGGCGCAGCCCTCCATCTCGCCGAACTCGCTGATGGCCTTGCGCTCGGGCGATTTGTAAGTGAACTCGGTGGGCGACTTGTAGAACTCGTCGTACCACTGATCGCCCGCGCCCTGATGCTGGTTCCACCAGCCGCCCCACTGCTCCTCGTCGGAGCGGTGCAGCTTCTCGTCATACGGGGCGAACCACGCCTGCGCGGCGGCGCGTGGAGGCGCGACAAAGCCGTCGTTCAGCACGATGCATCGGCTGGGGTCTTCCTTGCGCATCGCTTCGAGAATCGAGATGGTGTCGGGGTTCTTCAGGTCCGCTCCAATCTCGTTTTGCACGCAGTACTCAATGACCGAAGGGTGCGAGCGATAGGCCTTCACCATCTCCACGCACTTGACGAACATGTATCGCTGGGCGAATTTATCTGCCGCGTCGGTGGGCTTCTCCATCACCACGCTCGCCGCGTTGGCCTGCACGCCCGAGGGCAGCCTGCCGATGGCCATCTTGCCCGCGCCCGGCTCCATGTACCGCAGCAGGCCGAGGCGGTCGTGCGCGCGCAGCACGTCTTCCTTGGCCAGATTGCGGTGGAAGTTGAGGCAGTTCAGGTTGAGCTTCTTCGCCTGTGTCACCTCTTTTTCGGCAAGCTCCGGCGTCGGCCACATCCCATTCAGCCCCCAATATCCCCACGAGATCGCCGTATAAATCTTCATCCGCCGCCCATTCAACCGAAACAACGCATTCGACCCAACACCTTCCGGCGCGAACCAGCGGATGGCGCACACGGCCCGGTGCGGAGGGTCTAGCTCCAGCGGAGCGCCACCCTTCCCTGTGCGCCCTATTCGAACGCGAAGCTCATAAAGCTTCGGCCTGTCAAGCTCCCACAGCGTGGCGTTCTGCGGCGTCAAAGGCCGGCACTGCCACTTAACCTCACCCGGCTTCATTGTCTCCAGTAACCTGCCGTGTGTGTCGAGGGTCTTTCCTGTCTTCGGATCGACCAGCTCCATGATGATTGAGTAGGCCGTTGACTCAATCGGCTCGAAGCATTCGACTTCGGCGCACGCCTGAATGGTGGACACAGTCACGCCTTCACGCGCCACGACGCCGGTATCCGGGGTGTTCAGCACCCACGCGTTTTTGATCCGTACCGCGTCTGCATGTGCCGAGATCGTCATCCCGCAGTCCAGCCCGCCAAAGCCATGCGACCGGTAGAGCTTGACCGCGCCCCACTGCGCGTTGAGGCCGTCGACCCAGTCGAACCGCCCAAACGGATTCGTAATCCGGATCGCCAGCACATTCTTTCCACCCGGAATTGCGGCTTGCGTCAGATCCGCCTCAAACGGCAGCTCCTCCATGATGGAGTAGCCGACCAGCTTCTGGTTCAGGTAGACCTCGGCGCGCAGATGCGCTCCGCGAATGTGCAGGAAGATGCGTTTGCCCTGCATCGACGTCGGAATCTCAATCTCCCGCCGCCACCACGAGACGCCGAAGTATGCGCCGTTCTGCGGCACCGGATCGTCCGCCGCGTAGCGGTACTCGTCCGGCGTATACGAGCGCGGCTTGCCATCGTCCCCCGCTCCGTACTTCCCCCAGAAGTGCTGCTCCACGGTCCCCGGCAGCGTGACAGCGATTCCCGCCGCATCATTCAGCACGGACCATCCGCCCGTCGGAGCGTTCAACGGCAGCGGCTTGCCCGCGCCCAGCAGTGTGCCACTGGCATCGCGCGTCACGTCTTCGGGCAGAAAGATTGCGTCCTGCTTCCACTCGGCCTTCTCATCCACCCAGAGCCGCCAGCCCTCGTCGGGGATCAGCGTTCCGTTCTCCGGCCAAGCCTCCGCGTGCTCGTGCGCCTTTGCCGCGCCCTGCGCTCCGGCAAACTTCACCTGTGCCGCAATCGCCGCGGCTGCTGCTGTCTCAAGAAATACGCGTCTGCTGACCTTCGTCTTCTTCATAAACCGTAGCCCTAGTCCTTGTCCGCTTATGTCTTTGTACTCGATTCGCTTTTATCCGTAAGATCGGTGTAAATCGGCGTTAAGCCTTGTTCCTCGATTTCTATTCGCCGAGCATGATGCGCTGGATTGCACTGGCGCGTCCAGTCCCGCCATCGCAAGCGATCAGCGTGGCGCACATCTTTGGGTTGCCCTTGGCGGCCTCGAACTTGCCCGGCATTCCGGTGAGGAAGCGGTGCAGCACCAGCTCCCGCTCGACGCCGATGACTGAGTCGAATGGGCCGCTCATGCCGACGTCGGTCTGGTAGGCGGTGCCGTTGTGGAGGATGCGCTCGTCGGCGGTGGGGATGTGGGTGTGCGTGCCGAGGACGGCGGTGACACGGCCATCGAGGAACCATCCGATGGCGACTTTTTCCGACGTGGCCTCGGCGTGGAAGTCGAGCAGGATGACCTTGGCCGTGATCTTCGACAACATCTCCGTGGCCATGCGGAAGGGGTCGTCGCAACTGGACATGAAGACGCGGCCTTGCAGGTTGAGCACCGTATACGGCTGGCCGGTGGGCAGTTCGCCCTCATACACGCCGAAGCCCGGTGTGCCGACCGCGTAGTTCGCGGGCCGCAGAATGCGCCGTCCGCGCCCGTGCGAGTCCTCGGGGACGGTCATGTACTCGAAGATCTCCTTCTTGTCCCAGATGTGGTTGCCGGTGGTGATGACATGCGCGCCCATGTCGAAGAGTTCCTCGGCGATTGAGGGCGTAATCCCGAAGCCGCCAGCGGCGTTCTCGCCGTTGATGACCAGCAGATCGACCTCGTTGGTCTCCATCACATGGGGCAGATGTTCGCGGACGATGTGGCGGCCGGCCGAGCCAAAGACGTCCCCTACAAAGAGAATATTCACATGAGAAGGCTAGCACGACGGGGGAGCGTTTCGCAGATGAATGGCGTGCGTGGCGCAGACGCGGGATGCGGGCCGATCCTGAGCACTTTGATTTTGGCGTAGTCGGCTCAACCGTCTGTGTGATAGCTTGCTCTCCATGGCAAAGAACGGTCGTTTCGGGCTCAGTCTACGGATTCTGATGGTGCTGGCTGCCGCGGAAGAGGGTACGATGCAGACCTCGGCTGAGATTGCGAAACAACTTGCAGAGAGCGCGGTGATGGTGCGCCGGTGTTTCCTGCTGTTGCACAACAAGGGCCTCATCGAGCAGCGCAAGGGCCCGAATGGCGGAGCGAAGCTGAAGCTGCCGGCCAAGCAGATCGGGATCGGCGACATCTACTCCGCCAGCGAGGGAGAGTGGATGGCACACGACGAGCCAGCCATTGCCGGGCTGCTGAAGCGTGTCCGCGAGGACGGTGTGCAGGCGATGAACGAGACTACGCTGGCCCAGGTGCTGAAGCGCATTCGCAAGAATGCGCCCGATGCGAAGGCCGGGGGCGATGCGTCCCATAATAAGAAAGCAACCGCGTAGGGCAACTGACCATCAATACCAAACAGATGGGCAAAGATCGAGTGTCAGGAATCTGCGGCAGATGGAACGGAGGGTAGCATGGAGATTCCTGGGCACATTTGTGCGAGCTGGGCGAAGGTACTGATTTGCGGTGTATGCCTCGCTGTTCTTTGCAGCGCGACTGGACGCCTTGCGGCGCAGTCCGGCGGGCAACAGGCTACCGTGCAGCAGGCAAGCGGGCAGCAGGGAACCGAGGTGGCAGCGGCGAAAGAGGATGCGCTGGCGTTGCCCAATGCTCCACTGCCGGCGGAATCTATGCTCGACCGCGGTGAGCCTCTGTCGAGCAGCAGCTCCTTTCAGGCTTCCGCGCTGAACCAGCCGCCGTCGAGCGGGCCATCGCTGGGCGACCTTGGACTGACACCGGCAGAGACCGAGGGCAGCGCCGCGCGGCAGGCACTGATGGACCGGCGGACACACATGCTGAAGATCCATCAAAGGCTGGGGCTCATTACGGTGATTCCGGTTGCGGCTGCGTGCATCAGCTCGGTTGGCGCGCCGCCGGAGAAGGGGAATTACAGCGATACCACCTCGCGCGACCTGCACATTGCGCTGGGCGCAACCGCAGTGGCAATGTATGCGGCGACGGCGTCGTACGCGATCCGCGCTCCCAGAGTCTCGCATGAGCCTGCGCGAGGCGGCGTGAAGTGGCACAAGTACCTGATCTACATTCATGCGCCGGGAATGGTGCTGACGCCGATCCTGGGCGCAATGGCCTACAACCAGATTGCCAGTGGGCAGAAGGTCCACGGCATCGCGTCTGCTCACGGCGCAGTTGCCGCAGCCACCGCGGCGAGCTATGGCGCGGCGATTATTGCTGTCTCCTGGCCCATCCATCTCAAGTTCTAGGGGAACCATGAAAAAACTTTCTCTGCTCGCAATTCTGCTGCTTCCTCTGTCTGCGTTGCAGCATCTCAACTCGCAGACACCCGTGCCCGACCAGACGTGGAAGCTCGATCAATCCACGTTGACGTATCACATGTCGCATCCGATGCATGAGGTGGATGGGACCAGTCGCGCCGCACTGGGCAAGGGCGTATGCCACGCGGGGCAGTGCGATTTTCTTGTTGCCGCGGCGGTCAAGTCCTTCGACTCCGGCGATAGCAATCGCGACCTGCACATGATCCAGACCACGCGCGGCGCGCAGTTTCCCATTGTCAGCGTGCG
>Ga0187851_10005367_pt1 | contig 10243 bp, 9 predicted proteins | sample June2016WEW_6_10_FD_132997 | JGI IMG/M metagenome (GOLD analysis project Ga0187851, IMG submission 132997) | Peatland microbial communities from SPRUCE experiment site at the Marcell Experimental Forest, Minnesota, USA - June2016WEW_6_10 | ecosystem: Environmental > Terrestrial > Soil > Wetlands... | reverse complement strand
TATTGCTGCACGCTCCCTGATTTTTTTGCCCGAGTAGGAAATTTTAGAATGCACCTTTTCCATAATAAAGTAGTTTTTGTTCAAATATAAAATCGTATCGGTGGTGCAGGGAGGGAGATTTGAACTCCCGAACCCGCTAAGGGAACGGGCACTAAATCAACCTTTATACCGTTATTTTAACAGCCCTACTTATCAATTACAGTTATTTCATTAAAGCTGTTGAATTCCTTATCAAAAGTGGCAAGATTGTCTATTCCATGAATATGCATCATAGAAAGTGTAGTACAGTCAGTAAAGCTTAGTTTTGTTCTCTTTTGATTGCTAAAGAGTCGCCATGCAGCATCAAAGGCTAGCTCGTCGATCTTGAGTAACTCCATCGACTCTTTCAACCTGTTACCTATTTCAACCGATTTTTTTACAGACTTTGACCTAACAAGGCTGACAGTCACTGTTTCATCAAAGACGTAGTCTGTGACAAATGCGCGACCGAATTTTCCGCTTTCGATTCTTTTGAATATGTCCTTTGCTTTTTCGTTGTTAGAGTCGTCTGCTATTTCATATGAGACCATAAAACTTGAATCAAGCATTATCATTTACTCAGCCATAAAGAGTTTTATCTACCTCTTCGCTCCATCTTACCTTTCTGCCGGCCTTTATTATTCCTTCGATTTTGCGAAGATTCCTGATGTCCGGCTTGTTACGATGATTCTTTTTATTGATCCACTCCAGCATGGCAGCAGTTATGGCGTTGCCTATTCCCATGTTTTCTTCCAATGCCTTCTGTTTAAACTTTCTAAAGACATCTCTGTTTACCTTCCTGATAACCAGCATGTCCCCCTTTGCATCTGACATATGTATAACATGTATAACAAAATATAAATAGCTTTCGCAGCGTCCTTATTGCTGCTTAAATATTAACGTGCAGGGAGGGAGATTTGAACTCCCGAACCCGCTAAGGGAACGGGCCCTAAACCCGTCGCATTTGGCCAGGCTTTGCTATCCCTGCATATGTTTAGTTGGTGCATTCAAGATTAAAATACGTTGCATTCTCGTTATAAACGGACAATTTATAGCCCTTTAGATGAAAAGATAATCATAGCAGGTATGCACATGCTTACGACAAAGTACGTCAGAGACAATATTGACGCAATAAAGGAGTCCCTCAAGAAGAGGAGGAGCAAATATCCAATAGATAGGCTGCTCGATTTAGACAGGGCATGGAGGGAGGAGAAGACCCAGCTGCAGGAGCTCCAGTCCAAGAAGAACAAGGCAAGCCTGGAGATATCAGAGCTCAAGAAGAAGGGCATGGAGATAAAGGAAAAGGTTGAATCCCTTGCATACCTGAAGGAACAGGTGGATGAACTCGAAAAGAATATGGGGAAGAATGAGCAGGAGATAGAAAAATTACTCTGGAATATCCCTAACGTGCTTGACAAGAGTGTGCCTGAAGGAGATCCGCCAGAGGCAAACAAGATGCTGAAGACATGGGGAGATCCCAAGGAGAAGAGCATAGGGACGCATGAGGAGATACTTGAGAAACTTGGCTTTCTTGACATGGAAAGGGCCGCAAAGGTAGCAGGGGCCAGGTTTTATTACCTGAAGGGCGACCTCGTCCTTCTCGAGCAGTCTTTGGGCAGATACGCGCTAGATTTTATGGCAAAACGCGGCTATGTCCCGGTTTTGCCGCCGTTTATGCTCCGCAAGAAATATTACAGAGGCGTTGCGCCGCTCGCCACTTTTGAGGACGCGCTTTATATGACAGGGGAATCGAAAGAGTCGAGCGTGATGAGCGGCGTCGAACATGTCGATGATGAGCTGTTCATGATAGGGACCGCAGAGCATTCCCTCGCTGCTATGCATGCCGAAGAGCTTTTTTCCGTGAAGGATTTGCCGCTAAAGTATGCAGGTATAAGCCCCTGTTTTAGGAGGGAGGCAGGAGCGCACGGTAAGGACCAGAAGGGGATATTCAGGGTGCACCAGTTCGACAAGGTGGAGCAGTTCATATACTGCAAACAGGAGGACGAGATGAAGTATTTTGAGGAGCTTCTGAAGAATTCGGAGGACATATGGCAGTCATTAGACATCCCGTACCAGCTGGTGCTGCTGTGCAGCGGGGATACCGGACACCAGATGTCCAAGACCATAGACGTTGAGGGATGGTTCCCTGGGCAGAAGGCATATAGGGAGCTTGCCTCATGCTCGACTGCAAGGGATTGGCAGAGCGTGAGGCTGGACATCAAGTATGACGAGGGAGAGGAGCGCAAGTACGTATATACGCTCAACAACACTGCAATATCAATGGCCAGGACGCTTGCCTGCTTGGTCGAAAATTATGTCAACCCTGACGGGACTATATCTATACCTGATGCTCTTGTACCTTATATGGGCAAAAGCAAGATAGGCTAGGGTGGATGAATTGAAGGGCGAATACGAGGTAAAAAGAGAGATGAAGAGGCTCGCCTCGGTGCGCGGCTCGGGAACGGAGCTGATCAGCATATACGTGCCGCCCGACTTCCTGCTCAGCGACGAGATAGGGAAGCTCAAGGAGGAGCACGGCCAGGCAGGCAACATAAAGTCGAAGACCACCAGGCTCAACGTGCAGGGCGCAATAGACAGGATAATACAGTACTTGAGGCTCTACAAAAAGCCGCCGCCAAACGGCTTTGCCATATTCGCAGGCAACACATCAAGCTCGCAGAACGCCCCTAACATAGAGCTGTTCTCCCTCCAGCCGCCCCAGCCGGTGAAGTCCAACATCTACAGGTGCGATTCCACGTTCCTGCTTGAGCCGCTCGAGGCGATGCTCGAGGCCAAGGAGATGTACATACTCGTCGTCATGGACGGCAGGGATGCGACAATCGGGGTCCTCAAGGGCACATATTTCAACGTTGAGAAGAAGCTGCGCTCGTTTGCCCATGTAAAGGTGAGGAAGGGAGGGCAATCTGCAGGCAGATACGAGCGACAGATAGAGGAGAGCATCGATGATTACTACAAGAGGACCGCAGAGGCAGTCAATGACGTATATCATAAGTACCTGGGCAAGATAAACGGCATAGTAGTTGGCGGCCCGGGCCCGACAAAGGAGAACTTCGTGAAGTCAAAGAACCTCAACTACCAGCTAAAGGTAATGGGCACCTTCGATACCGGCTATACCGACGAGCACACAGGAATCAACGAGCTTCTCGAGAAGGCAAAAGATCTCTTGTCAGAGCAGGCGGCGGTAAAGGAAAGGAGCATAATGGAGAGGTTCCTCAATGAGGTATCCAGAAACGGCGCCGCAACATACGGCTACGAAAAGGTGAAGAATGCGCTGCTGGCAGACAGGGTATCGAAGATGATAGTCAGCGAGGATGCGGAGCTTACCTCTGTCGAGTACAAATGCTCGAACTGCGGCCAGACTTTGAGGTTCCTTGAGGTAGGTAACAGCAGGCACACCAAGCACGAGGATGATGGCAACCTTGAGATAGTCTCGCAGAAGGATGCGGTCGAGGACCTCATAGACATCGCCGACAAGAAAAACGTCGACATGGTTTTTATATCAACAAACACGCAGTACGGCAACGAGCTGCTTATGGGCTTCCAGGGTATTGCAGCCCTTTTGAAGTATAAAGAGTAATACTCTGTTATTAATAATTGTATGAGAATAACTCAAAATTAGTCACTTTTTTGTAGATAGGTTTATATCCCTTAATGTTATTGCATATTAATAATGGTGAAAAGTAAGAGGCTAATTATTGAAAGGTGGCATTTTGAGACGACCTAATTATATAATCAGGTAGTGGAATAAATGGAGAAACGCAATCTTGTTGAAGTAACAATTGTCGGTTTTGGAAACTATGGTAGAATGATCTGCCAGAAGTATGCTCAAAATCCTTTTGTACAAATCAAGTCAATATTGACGCCACACACCAACACAGACGAGATAACATTTACCAAAAATCTACCAGTGCTACGCTCACCAGAAGAATGGAAAAAAAGATTCGGGCAAGTCCATGAAATGGATGTGTTCGATCTTTGCGTGCATGAGGAAATTTTGCAAAAAGTGCTTTCTGGGCTTGTTTCCATAGGTGCAAAGAATTTTATATTGCCAAAACCTATAGCCGTAAACTCCGAAGGGCTTGCGTGGATAGAGGAATTAATTAAGAGAAATAATTTGAACGTGGTTATCGCGTCTCAATGGCACTATACAAAAATAACAGAGGAGCTTCGGGATGCAGCCAAAAAGGCTGGAAAAATAAAAAGGATCAAGATAAACTTTTCTCACTTTTTCGGCGAAGATCGTATTCGTAAATACACTCCATTGACTGCTTTCATACCACATGTATTTCAAATACTGCATAGTGCAGAATTGGTTTCGCTTGAGCATACGAATTTCGTGGTGAAATCATTTTCGCCTCAGAGTTTTGCTGCAATTGGGCATGACACCGGCGGCCTATCGGAAATTGAAATCAATATAAAAATCGATGCAAAAAGGAAATCACAGAAAGCTGAAATTTATTTTGAAAGCTCAAAAATGTTGGAGGCAGACTTCTCCGGAATTTTCGAATATGGAACCTTTTTAGAATACCCATTTTTGTACGACAATAATAGGATAACACCAATCATTGAGGAGCCTTTGGTGGCAATGATTGGAAAAATTGTAGATCATTTTGCTTACGGACCAAATGATAAGCAAGCAATGATGGCCTTAAGCTTCGATGAATATCTGCCAGTCGCCCGCAAAGTTGTCGAGATAATAAAGCAAGCAGACAAAGCAAAAAAGAATTTAATTGAAGAGGATACACAACCCACTCAAAAAGTAGCAAGAATAGGCCAAGGACAAAAATCTATAGCGATTATCGGCGGTGGAATTTTTGGGGCGCTTTCAGCAATAGAGCTTGCAAAGAAAGGGTTTTTGGTAACAATTTTTGAAAAGAATTGTGATATGCTGCTTGGGGCATCACTTGTCAATCAGTGCAGGCTGCACATGGGATATCATTACCCTCGGGACAAAGAAACAGCTAAAATCGCCAATGATGCGCAGAAAGAATTCAGAAAGCTTTTCCCGGAGATGGTGCCTGATGATGATTTTGAGAATTTCTATTGTATTGCAAAAGAAGGTAGCTTAACAACAGCAGAAGAGTTCGAATCTTTTTGCAAAAATATGAAATTGCCATTCGAAAGGTCATGGCCAAAAAGGATAACTTTGAGTAAAGATAAAATTGCACTCTGCTTCAAAGTTCCAGAGCAAATATTTGACGTAAGGCTTCTGCGCAGAAGCCTCCACAAATTATTGGAAAATTGTAAAAACGTACGATTAATGCTCTCCTGTGAGGTCGTATCGTTAGATAAAACAGACAATAGTGATTTCAAGATTGATTATTGCTGGCAAAAACATGTGTCCAGCGAAAAATTCGATGCCGTTATTAATGCGACTTATTCCAAGGTGAACTGGATAAACAAAATGTGCGGCATTCCGGTCCAAAATTACCAATACGAACTGTGCGAAATGCCAGTTATATCCACTCCGTGGAAAAATACAGGTCTTGCCGTAATGGATGGGCCATTTTTTGGCGTGATGCCATTCGGATTTTCCAAGGAATACCTTTTGTATGACGTGGAACTTTCGGTGCTCGAGCACACAATTGCACCAATCGCAAAGTTCAAACACAGCATTGCTGAATACAATGAGCCAACTGCAAAATCTGAGCGCTTTAAAAAATATGTGGAAAAAATGAAGGGCGTTATTCCAGAGGTTGAATCCTGCAAATACCTCTATTCGCTTTATACAATAAGAATCGTGTTGCCTCATAAAGAAAGGACAGATACAAGACCGACAATTATACAAAATCCCGTTCCAGGGTTTTGGTATGTGTTCTCTGGAAAATTTGCTACAAGTGCACTGTTTTCAGTAGAGTTAGCAGGGAAAGTGGAGGAATTCTTCCAAAAAGAACGAGAGCACAGCAGCAGTCACCCTGCATTCAAAAAAATTCTGTAGGTCCATTACTTAATCTTAGTGCTGCACAGCTTGAAGAGTCCATCATCTTTGTAGATGTAAAATTCCTTAAAAGTTGCGAGTGGAAGACATCTGGCATGTACTGCTTCGGCAATAGAATCATTTGCAATAACTTGTTTGTTTTTAAACAATATATTGAAAAGAGTAGATAGCTTTAAGCCGTCTGACACATCAATTATTTCATATTTTTTAAAATTTTTAGGGTCCTTGGTTTGTTTTGTGACCTTCTTTTCGATAAGAGTCAGGTATACTGCATCTTTTGGATATTTATTATATTTTAAAAGTACTAGATTCATTTGATCCTTGAATTTGCTTCTCCCACCATTTCCCATTAAACCATCTAAAATACCGTATGATATATACATATTATACCTTAATGCCTCTCTAAATTTTAACATTTTAAATGTGAGGAGCATGATAAAAAATGAATATTCAAAATCATTTATTGCTATTTTAAAAGCTCTGGAAATATCACCGCTATAATGTATGGCAAACATGAGTTTATTCCTAATAATGTAATACGAGGAATTGGTTACAACTCTAGTAAAGAAATTTGTAAGTGTAGTACCATGGTGCGAGTAAAGTGCAGTTCGTAGCTCCTTTATGTTAAATTTTTTGTTAACTCTTTCCGAATATTCGATATCGTCATAATAAAAGAAGAATTTTTTTATAGGATAGCCAATCTCCCCAATTATATTTCTTGGAAATGCCCAATAATGATATTCAGCGTGGTCTTCATGCAGTTTGTGGTATCTCTCTTTTATATTGCCATTCCAATGGTGGAGTAAACTTATATCTGTTCCATATGATGTGGTATTAGGATCAACGTTCTTGACTAACTGTTCTATTAGATTATTCGAAATAGGGACAATATCACTATCTGAAAGTATTATGCATTCATAACCCTTTTTATAAGCGTATTCTTGGCCTATATAATACCCTTCAGCACAACCCGTATTTTCATTTTCTAGCAGATAATTTATTTTAGACTTTTTGTTTTTTCCGATTAGAATTCCCTTATATAACCTTCCGTTTTTTATGCTGGTTGGATCTCTCAGCTTGTATTCCTTACTTATGCTCTTAAAAGTATTATCCGTAGATGCATTATCTACTATCACTATATCTGGTATTATGGTTTGTTTAGATAAGCCGGTTAATTGCTTCTGTAAATCAATGCCACGGTTATATGTAGGTATGACTACACAGATACTTTTAGTTTCCATAAAGATTTTAGCTCAAAAATTCCAAAACACGTCTTGAAGTCTCTTTGATTCCCCTATATTTAATCCAAAGCGGTACAGATTTTATCGCGTATGAAGCCGTAAACCTGTGATGGTTCCATTCACTCCATGCATACTTGTACAATTCTTCTATTTCGTTGTTTTTCAATTGCGGCATATTTATTACACTGTAATTTCCGCCATCATATTTTGTTAAATCATCAGTTAACAAATAACCGTTTGTCTTTAGTTCATTATAGAAAGGAGTTCCAGGTATCGGCGTAACCATAGCAAATTGCAAGCTGTCCGGGCTAAGTTTTTTTGCAAAATTTATTGTAGCTTTTATAGATTCGTGTGTATCCTTCGGATGCCCAATTGTAAACGTAGCATGGGACCAGATTTCCTCTTTTGCAAGCAGTTCTCTAAATTTAAGTGCTTTTTCCGCCGAAACGGTACCCTTATGCATCTGTTTTAGCACATCCGGATCTGCAGATTCAACTCCAAATTTCAAGCCTAAACACCCCGCTTTTTTCATTAACCGGATATTCTCTTGCGAGATAGTGATGTCCCCCATTGCAGTCCATGGCATATCTATTTTATTTTGTATTATATAATTGCACAGACCTTGCAAATGCTTCGGGTTTATGGATATGGTGTCGTCATCAAAATATATCTGTTTGGCCTTAAACTTCTCTTTAACATAAATCATCTCTTCTGCAATGTTCTCTGGTGTCCTTGCCCTATGAACTGGGTTTCTATAAAATGTGGTTGTATAACAGAACCTGCACCCTACAGGACATGCTCGTGAAGTAATCATATATATTAGAGGCTTGCCTTTTAAAACAAAATCATGGTATTTTTTTATAAGATGTTCCTGCCTTTCAGGGAAAGGGTACTTTGATATTTCATTGTCTACAGGTCTTATGGGGTTAGTAACTACTGTATAGCCATTTCGCCACATTACACTTTGTACACCCGTAGGGTCAAGGTTTTTATTAACTAACTCGGCTATTGTAAGTTCCAATTCCCCTATTATAACAAAATCAATAACACTGTCATTTTTTAAAATTTGTGGGCCATATCCAGATAGCTGATAGCCCCCCATCGCAACTTTAAGCTCCGGCATAAGTTCTTTTATTTGCTGTATAAGGCGCACCACAAGAGGATAACCAGCTGTTGATACTTCCATTAGAAGCAGATCGGGTTTTAATTTAATTACATAATTGTAAAAATCTACTTCGTTAAAATCTTCAGCGCATGCGTCGAGAAAAGTTACTTCGGCGTCCGAATTGGCTCTTAAATAGCTAACCGCATATCCAAGAAGGTATGGAAATGGGGTATATTTGTTATTTGCTTCCTTGGCCTCTGAACGCGGAAGGAAATAAGTAAGGCACCATCGCGTCCCCCCGTGTACAAAATGCCTATTTTCATCATATAAATAGGCAGGCGCATTCGCAATAAGGACTTTCATAACTGGATATTTACTTTATATATATATAAAGGTTTTCCTATCGAGAAGAGCGTTGACATTGTGTTTGTCTTGACAAATATGCAGTACGGCAACGAGCTGCTTATGGGCTTCTAGGGTATTGCAGCCCTTTTGAAGTATAAGGACTGATTGCCAATTGGCAGCCTTTCGGCTCTGCGCCAATGCATGGCAAGGCTTATATATTTCCTCAGTACCTAAAATATATTGTGATAATATGGCAACTAAACAGAGAAGTTTAATGCGAAAGACAACACCTTACGTTGCAGCTGCAGCTATTGTTATAGGAATGTCTGGATGTGGTAAAAGCGAGAAAGAAGTTCAAGATGAGATAAAAAACGCCCCAAGAATTGTGGAACTACAAAAAGCAGGCTATAAACTTTTTACTGAACCTTTTGAGTATGATGGTGCTCCTCTTGCAATTGTGCCAGAGTTTAGCTTAGGTGCTGCAATGACCTCGTGCAGCGAAAAAAAATTGGCTTCTAAAGTTGAGGTTATTCACATAAATCATGGGATTTCAGATTTTGATGCAGTAAAGTGTGAGCCTGTTGACTTAGTTCGCAAATAATCCTGCAATATTTACATCTGAAAATGTATTCGGTCAGCGTATTGTGGACCGCGACCGATCCGTTACACAGAGAGAGAAGGGTAGACTTAGTATTTTATCAGAGAGATTATCTTGTAGCTTGATAGCTTTTCTCTGCCCTTTAGGCCCTCCAGCTCGACTATGAATGCTATTGCCTCCACTTTTCCCCCTATTTCGCTTATAAGGTCGGCAGCGGCCTTTGCCGTTCCTCCTGTTGCGAGCAGATCATCGATTAGAACCACGCCGCTGCCCCTTCCTATTGAGTCCTTGTGCATCTCGATTGTCGCGCTTGCATACTCCAGGTCGTATTCCTTGCTTACAGTGTCATAGGGCAGCTTCCCCTTCTTTCTGACCGGCACGAATCCCTTGCCCATTTTGTATGCAAGTGCGGCCCCGAATATGAATCCCCTTGCCTCAACCCCGACCACATAGTCGATATTCCTGCCCTTCAGCTCCTCAGCAAGCTGGTCTATGCACATCATGAATGCTGTGTCGTCCTTTATCAGCGTGGTTATGTCCCTGAACACTATGCCTTTCTTCGGGTAGTCGTTTATGGCGCGTATCTTGCCCTTCAGGAACTGCTCGTCGAACATCCGATCAGCTAGCTGAACTCAGATGCAAGCCCGCACTCCTGGAGGAATACCGCGTCCCCCGATATGTACAGATAATCGGGCTTTATTATCGTCTGGTTTGTGGTGCTGTAGTTGATGTATATCGAGGGCTCGATGCTGCTGGTGTTGAGGCAGTCCTGCAGGCTCGTCACGGTGTAGTTAGCCGTTGCAGTCCCAAGGCCCTTGCTCCTTATGCAGCTGGTCCTGTTTATTATGTTCAAATCTATCGTGCTTGCGTTCCTGTGCTCCTGCTTGTTCGCGACCAATTGCTCTATCACAGCCGTCGCGCAGCCTATCGTGCTGCTGAGTATCGTGCCGTTGTATGAAGTCACGAATATGTCGACC
>Ga0187851_10005365_pt1 | contig 10247 bp, 8 predicted proteins | sample June2016WEW_6_10_FD_132997 | JGI IMG/M metagenome (GOLD analysis project Ga0187851, IMG submission 132997) | Peatland microbial communities from SPRUCE experiment site at the Marcell Experimental Forest, Minnesota, USA - June2016WEW_6_10 | ecosystem: Environmental > Terrestrial > Soil > Wetlands... | reverse complement strand
GTATTCCGGGATCGGTTAATTGGGCTGTGGTGGCATACTCTTCGCCGCCGCAGCCAGAAAATCCCGATCTCCTGGACACGCGCTCTTGCCTTGGCAGACCGATGGTTGCCCCAACAACGAGTGCTCCATCCTTACCCCGCGACTCGCCTTGCCGCCAGTCATCCGCGATAAGAACCGGATGCGCTAATAGCGCCCGTCCGGGTCCGAGGAGGGGGTCGCGAGTAATCGCGATCCCTACTCCGATCTCAAAACCCGGCTGACGGGCGAACAAATGGCGCACCCTTATCAGAATGCCTGATTTCGTCAATTTGCGAAGAAAGTTTGCGTCACGAAGCCCTACAGACGACTTTCTCGATGCCTATAGACATTTTCTATCCCCCGAATTTCGGTCATTTTGCGAAAAACGGACTTTTTCAACACCTACGCCTGGTTTCGTAAACTTAGAATAGCGCGAGGAGTGGAACACTGAACTTGCGGTCACTCAGATTCTGAATCCGGTTTGGCAGCGGCATGGCCTTTCCCTGCGGTTGGACCTTTAGGTCTATTGGCGACAACACCGGCTTCCTCGGCGCCAGAATCGCCAGAATGAGGAACCTCCTCATAGTGGGCAAAGTTCATCGAATAACTGGCGCGCCCATGGGTGCTCGAACGTACGTGCGTCGCATAGCCGATCAATTCAATTAGAGGGACGAGGGCGCTGATAACCGGCGAACCGGCACGAATCTCCATGCCTTCAATCCGGCCGCGACGGAAACTCAGCTCTCCCATGATGACGCCTGCAAAGTCCTCAGGCGTGACCACCTCAATCGACATGAGCGGTTCCAAAATGACCGGGCTTGCCTTGCGGGCGGCTTCCTTGAAGGCCATAGCAGAAGCTATCCTGAAAGCCATTTCGTTCGAGTCCTCTGCATGGTAGCTTCCGTCGTAGAAAATAGCGCGCACGTCAACCATCTCGCAGCCAGCTAGAACCCCACCTTTCATGCCTTGTTGAATACCGGAATTAATGGCGTCGAGGAATTTCCTTGGAAAAGCACCCTCGGAACTTTCGTCGATGAATTGATAGTCACTTCCCGCTTCTAGAGGCTCCAGCCTGAGCTTCACGTGGCCGTATATGCAATGGCCGGAAACAGCACGAACATATTTCCCCTCGGCTTCGGCCTGTTTGCGAATGGTTTCCAAGTAGATCACCTTGGGCTTTCCAATCTCGATCTGGATTTTGTATTCACGGACGATGCGGTCGCAGATTACTTCCAAGTTCAACTCGTCCATGCCGCTGATAATGGTCTGCTTGTCTGGAGATCCCGTCTCGATCTTGACGGTGGGGTGTTGTTGAGCAAGTTCGCTGAGTGCTCGTTGAAGACTCTGATGGTCATCGTCAATCTTCGGCTTGATAACCACACGGATTATGGGCCTCTTGTGGGTGCTCGCTTCGCTCATGGCGCGGGCGTCTTTTTGATCGCGTCTCGGTAGTGTAACTCCCCCGTAGCTTTCAACCAACGGACTTGGCAGTCAATTGCCGTTAAATCGATTTCACTCAAAATCCCCATCCCGAATCGCGGAGGGGGCGAACAGACGGCGCAAAGTTGTGAGAATGCCTGTTTCAGCAATTGGGATTTCAACAATTGGGAATGCTTGCGACGGCAGCGCCTTTCGGGGTACTTGAGAACTCGAGTAAGGCACCCCGCGTAAGGCCTCTGGCCATTTTGCTGACGGATTGCCTCCTGGAACGTCAGATATAGCAATGAGCAGCATCAAGTTAGCGATAATTGTGATGGTGCTATCAGGAGCGGTTCTCGGCAGGCCAATCGAACTCTGCGCCGAAAGACCCCAGCCTGACGCTCCCGAACTAGCCCTGAGTCGCATTCGAGCTGACATCAAGTCCCTTTTGGCAACACCGCAGCCAGAGCTCTTTCAGAAGCATTTGCGATCGGTGCTCGCACTCTGCGAAGACAGCGTTTTGAAGCTGCAATTCGCCGGAGCTGATCGTGATGCCCAAGCAAAAGAGCTGGTAGGTTACTTGGAAACTGTCGAGTCCAGCCTCAGGAATGGGAATGTGCGGAGGTCCGAAACCTATCTCGTGGAGGGTCGGCGGTCACTGGACCTCGCTCGATTGTCTCGCAGCGACGGCACGCTACAGTTTTACACCTTGAGTCTTCCGGCGCGCTGGAATGCAAGCCAAGCCTATCCTCTGCACGTATACCTGCACGGCAGGGAGTCCGATCTGCCCCTCTCATTAGTTGCTTCTACATTCGCACCTGAACCTAACGGTGGGCAGCTGAATGACAAAGCGATCGTCGTCGTGCCCTGGTTGCGCGGCAATGGGGAGTGGCGCAACGAAAACGGATCGGAGCCGGACGTCTGGGAAGTGATTGAGGATGTAAAGACTTTCGCAAAGATAGATCCTGATCGCCTTTATATTTCGGGCCACTCCTGGGGCGGTGATGATGTGTGGGCAATCGTTCTGCGTACTCCTGATTTGTGGGCCGCCGCTGGAATCATGGCAGGCAGCGCAGCGAGTGTTCCTGCGCAGCTAAATCTGGTTGCTAATGCAAAATACGTTCCGTTCTATTTGTGGAAAGGTGATCAGGACCCAGTTCCTAACCGCCAGGCGAACTTGCAGTACTTTCGCGATTCACTTACGCAAGTTGGCGATCCCCCTAAAGTCGTCGTCGCAGAAGGCGTTGCGCACAATCCCCGTCCTGAAGATCGCGCAGCAATGCAGACATGGTTGTTCAAACATGTCCGCCAGAGACCAAATCATTTCTCATTTGTAATTGACACACCTCAACACCGAGGTATTTGGGGCATCTCCATCCCGCAGAAGTATCCGGATGCATATTTGAACGTCGAACCGCAAGTCAGTTTCGAATGCTGGATCAAAGACTCGACCGTACAGATTACGACCGCGAACAGCAGCCGTCTCGATGTTGATTTCGGTCAGGGCGGACTGAATTTGACGGGCACAGTGAAGCTGATCGTGAACGGCAAACAAATATTCGACGGGTCAGTTCCGTCGAGGGCGCTTTCCCTCAGCTGGTAATTGTGGGCACGGGCAGCGAGCGGATTGTCAACTGACGAAATATCGGAGATAAGCGGCCAATAAGCTGGAGCCATGCCATCGAGGCTGGCTGTAAGAAGCTATATTCTCTTTCAGTTGAGTTTTTTTCTTCAGGAGGGAGGAGCTTCGCAGCCGGCTGCGATCTTGGCGGGTCAACGTCGGCGGCGAAGCCCCCTTGCAGTAACGATCCTCTTTGTCCCAGTCTCGGCCGGGCGGGAGCAGCTTGCTGCCAGCTGGGCCGAAGACTGCAACAAGATCATCTTACGCCATTGTCCGATTTGTAAACGCGATTCGATTGTTGGCCACGGCCGTCGCCGCAAGCAAGCGCACGACGAGCATCACAGCTGGATCGGGATCCGTCGTGGACGCTGTCCAGATTGCGAGACGACGTTCACATTCCTTCCGCTGTTTTCTCTTCCGTACACTCACTTCAGTTTGTTGGCCCGCTGTCAGGCGCTGTGGCAGCGCTTCAGTGAGCACTGTTCCTGGGAAAAGGCGGTGCCCAGGCTGAAGGACGCTGATCGCTCGCCCGATGCTTCTACGGTTCGCCGCTGGGCGCGGGGGCTGGACGGTTCGGAGCCACTCAAGCGAGAGCTGCCGTTGCTGGAGTATCTGCGGCAGCAGAACTGGACGGGCCAGCAGGCGGGCCGTTTCGAATATGTCGGACTGTGTCCGTTGCACCAGGAAACCCGGCCGTCGTTCGATGTCAACACGCGCAAAGATGTCTTCTACTGCCACGGGTGCGGGCAGGGTGGAGATTTGATTCGCTTCGTCCAACGATCACGGCAGTTATCTTTCCGTCAGAGCCTGGACTATCTGGATCCGCAGGCTGTTCAAGAACAGGAATCGACCGCGTTGCTCGAGCAGACGGCCGCGTTCTATCAGCAGCAACTGGATCACTATCCCGAGGCCCTCAGCTATCTGCATCGACGCGGGATTCATGAACCCGCTCTGATCCGGGAGTTGCGCATCGGCTATGCGCCCGGCGGAAATCTGCGCCGGTATCTCACGCGGCAAGGGTATTCCTTCGCCGTGTTGCGAAGAGCCGGCCTGATCAACGCGCAGGGTAGAGATGCTCTCTGTCAGCGCATCGTGTTTCCGTTAGGCCAGGGCGAGCACATCGTCAACCTGTATGGCCGCAGCATCGGTGTCGCTTTCGCTCATCGCTTCCTGCCCGGCAGCAAGGGCGGCTTGTATGCATGGGAGAAGGTCCGGCACTGCTCTGCGGTGATTCTTGTCGAGGGATTGTTCGACTATGCTGCGCTGCGTCAGGCGGGCTTCTCCAACGTGACCTGTTCGTTAGGCACGCATCTCAACGCTGACCAGTTCCGCCAGCTATGTGACGGGCCGCGCACCATCTATGTGGCCTTTGATGGGGAGTCGTGGTGTGGGTATAATCAGCCCGAACTATCCGTAGCGTCGCGAACACAGTAAAGCTCAAAGCTGCTGGACCGCATTGAGAAAAAACGCCAAGCCAAGAACACCCCGCAGGGCTGCTTGGGAGATCAACGAGGCGGGCAGTAAAAGTTGGATGTCGTTACGGAAATTCGAGTGCATCCTCGAAAGATCAACACTTGATGGATGAAGTTAATGAACCGAGAGAAAGTCAAGAGAATTGCATCAACATGCTTGGCATCAGTTGTCGTGATGAGCGTGGCGTGGCGAGCGCAAGCGGAGGACGCCAAAACGTACACGAGTATGGCTCCGCTTGATCAATACCTGATGGCAGATCGCAACGCCGAGATAGCATTAGCACGTAGCGCTGCTCCTGAATCCATCTCACGAGATGCTGAGGTCATGGTACTCGGACGGCACGGCTACGAAACCGCGGTGAAGGGGAGGAACGGTTTCGTGTGCATCGTGGAACGATCGTGGATGGCTCCCTTCGACGACGCCGAGTTTTTGAACCCCGATCAGCGGCTTCCGCTTTGCCTGAATCCGCCCGCCGTGCGAACCCACCTGCTGCTCACTCTTAAGACAACAGAGCTGACATTTGCTGGACTATCGAAAACTCAGATCTTCGACGGTATCAAAGCCGCATTCGACAAGAAAGAACTGCCACTGCCGGAGCCCGGCGCCATGTGCTACATGATGTCGAAGCAGCAGTACTTTGGCCGTAAGCACGGAAATGCGGATCCCCATCTGATGTTTTGGTTTCCCAAAACAGATGACAGGTTTTGGGGCGCAGGGCTCCCCGACTCCCCCGTGTACGTGCATCAATACTCTCCGCAACCGATTACCGAGTTCATCATTTCGGTGTCCAAGTGGTCGGACGGAACCGATGCACCCAAGGACTGATGTGCGAATCTCAACGCGATCAAGTTATAACTTGGCGATACATCCCAATAGCGCGTTTTGACCGCGGACCGAAGGTCGGCCAATTGTCGATGAGCGGTTATCTGCCTGGTTGCAACAGTTACCGCCCCCACATTTCGCGTGATGCAGAAAAAAGCCGCCCAAACATCGGGCGATGAGGGGATAGTGTGTTCAATGATGCCAGGATTTTTCCCAGAATTATTCAGGCGGGAACGGGCGCTCAGTTTCGAGCGCCCTACCGCGACAACCGGTTTCGCTACGGAGTGCAGCCACCCTCGTAGGCGCAATTTACGGTTGTGAACCAAAGCCCATTGAGGCCCATCGTGCCCGTGCTGCCCTGACGCACTGTTTCAATGTCTTGGTCACCAGCGTCATCCGTCATGGTGAGAATTTCCGTTGTGGCGGCTTGCGAGCCGGCATAGAAAAGCTTGTCACTTTCGGTTGTGGCGTATTCAATACCACCGAAGGCAATGTTGACAGTATTGGCCAGCGGAACCGGCACGTTACCGTTGCAACACACCCGTTCGACGATCCAGCTGCCGTAGGCTCCGACGATGCTAGATGTGGTTACCGCATAAGTGCCCCCGGCTCCGGTTGTGTAGTCCGCGAGATACACCGAGCTATCCGATCCTCCCGCGGTGGATGCGACCGCGTAGACGACATCCCCGGGACTAACATTGAAGACCACGTTGTAGTTGCCTTGCCATCCGACTACGGCGAAGTAGTAAATGTCTCCGCTGCACGAAACCTGCCCAAAGACTCCTGCCTCGAGCTGGGGGTCGTACCCATAACCGTTGCCAGTGTCGAAGAGGAACCCGTCAATTCCCACAGAAGCGACTGTGACATATCCCTCGCCGGAACACGACGTAGTGTCGAAGGGCAATCGAACCGGGGGCACGATGATCTCGGCGTCAATTTGGTAAATCGAATTCTTGTTGAAAGTCTTTTGGCCGCTTGCGACAATCACGCCGCTCCCGTTGTTCGTTAAAATCTTCTTGGGCCCGGTTTCCGGTTGGACCACCTCTGGCACGCGCGTCGCAGCAGCCGGCAACATCTCATGTCCGCCAGGTGCTGGCCGAAGCTCTCCATTCCAGCGAATCTTAGCCGCGCGCATGGCGCGTTCCCACTGGAGGTACTGGTCGGGATGGGCCTGTTGGTCGGGTCGAGCGGGGAAGCCGTAGGTGGCTAGATTTTCATCGGTGGCGGTTACAGGGTTGAAGCCTTTGGGCGGCTCGGCATAGGTGCGAATGCCGGGGATATTGGTGGGTACGTTGGCGGCCGAAACGCGGATGGCCCGCGCGGCGTCGCTCTCTGCCATGGCCAATGTGCTGAGACTGAGCAGCAGGGTCGCCGCGATTCCTAGGAACGCCAGCTTTGCGAATTTGCTTTGAGTTTTCATTTGTCCATCCTTCGTATTGGATTTTGTGATCGACCCTCTGAAACTCTTACCCTTGTCTCTAACAGCGCAAAATCGCGCCGGATTTAATCACCTACGCCGGGAATTTTTCTTAGCTCTGTCAGGAGGGCCCTATTCTGCCCTCTAATCATGAAATCGGAAACGGCGGGCAAAAGACGACAGGTGAGGGCAAGAATTCCTTTTTGTGGCCACCGGCGGAGCCAGCATTCAGCTCAAGCGGTCCTGCGTGCTATGCGTAGTCTAGCGGCAGGAAGATATGCCAACTCAATCAGCGAAAGGGACTTGCACGACGTTTTGGAACTCAGTTGGTGAAAAATCTCGATATCGCGTTTTGACCCTGGACCGAAGGTCGGCCAATTGTCGAAGTGTCGATGAGCGTTGCCTGACTACGGATTGCTGCCCAAGGATAGAGTCCATCAGTTCCGGTCAAAGCGAGTTCTTCTTACTTGCCGGTGCCCTTGAAGACCATATATTGAACAGTGCCGATGGCTGAATCAACGACTTGCAAAATGCTGGGATCCGGGCCTTTACCTTTCGGCGTGAAAGTAATCTGAACGGTGCAGTAACCCTGCGGCGGGAGCGTCGGCGGGCAGTCGTTGGTTTGTGCGAAATCCCCGTTCTCTGTTTGATTTATAACGAATTGAGTTATGCTGAGCGGGGCTGGCCCCACATTCGCGAATTTGACGGCTTTCGGCGGGCTGGTCGTGCCAACCGGTTGGGGTGGGAACGTAAGAGTGTACGGTTGAAAGGAAACCGGGCTTTGAAGATCGACAGACAGGTACGAGCTACCCTCAATCGCGCCGCTATTGCTTATGGCTAAATCCAGCCGTCCGTCTTCATTGAAATCAGCAGCGACTACAGAGATAGGAAACACGCCTGAGCTGGCGTAAATCGGCGTATGGAACATGCCTTTCGACCCACCGAAAAAGATTCTTGCGACATCTTCGTTAAAAGCAACGGCCAAGTCGAGTCGTCCGTCGCCGTTGAAATCACCTGCGACGATTCCGTACGGGCTCGAGCCCTCGGCGGGGATTTCAGCAGCCAAAGAAAAAGTCCCGTCGCCATTACCCAGAAACGACGAAATCGAGCCTTTGTCAACTCTCAGGTTGCAGTTGGGAGTCTCCCCACAAACATTGGTGACTGCGAGATCGGTTTTGCCGTCTCCGTTGAAGTCGGCAGCAACTAATGAGTTCGGGGAAATCCCGGTTCTTGGCGAGGACTGAAGTTGAAAATGCCCGTCCCCCGATCCGAGAAGAATGGAAAGAGTGTTTGAACCCGAATTCACCACTGCAAGGTCAAGACGACCGTCTCCGTTAAAGTCGGCCACGACGGCGGCATTGGGTTGTAAACCGGTGGCCACGGTAAATTGAATCTGGAAAGTGCCGTCACCATTCCCGAGAAGAATGGAGATTTCGTTTGCGCCTGCCTGAACCACGGCTAGGTCGAGCTTGCCATCGTTGTTGAAATCTCCCACAGCTAGCGCGACGGGGTCGTTCGGGATCGCCAAGGTCGGACCCTGCTGAAAGGTACCATCCCCATTTCCCAGCAAGATATAGATGAGGTTATTCGATGGATCTGGGAAAGCCAGGTCGAGCTTGCCATCTCCGTTGAAGTCGCCGGTGGCAAGGGCTCCGACGAAGGTTGCCGGAGTCGAAAAAGAACTGACGCCGAAGGTGCCATCTCCATTCCCTAAGAAGACGGCGATAGCATTTCCCATCGAAGCGACAACATCCGCATGCCCATCGGAGTTGAAGTCTCCCGTAACGGTGGAAAAGATGACTGCGGGGGTGAAGATGCGTGATTCGAACGGGAGGGCGATGGGAGTAGCGTCTGTGATTTCGAAGAGCACGACGTTCGAGATTCCACCACCCGGAGTGGGATTTACAACCGTTACAGCGGCGGTGCCCGCAGATACGAGATCTGCGGCGGGAACCTGGGCGATAAGCTTTTGAGCACTTACCATCATAGTGGCAAGCGACTCTCCATTCCATTTCACGCCCGAGCCCGAGGTGAATCCAGTTCCAGTTACGGTGAGACGCAGGTTTTTTGAGCCGGGCGTAGCCCTACCAGGAAGAAGAGGTTGGTTCACAAATGGGACGGGATTGAGGGTCGTAGCCGACCCGATAGTGCCGAGGAAGAAAACCAAGCAGATTAGTCGAAAACTCGCTGTCATGAAAATCCTTGATTCCGTGCGGCTTTGCCATCGGAGCTTCTTGCGGGCTGTACAACGACCAAGCGCAGCCCAGAACCAGACACAATAACACGCTTTCGTTAGACGTGCTCCTTGCGTTCGGAACTCAGCCATTGTTGTAACATCGCGTTTCACTAACTACCCGTGTGCCTCCAGCAACCGTTCGTGCCACGTACCGGGGGCATTCTCCAATTCGTAGAGCACGTCGCCTCCGTGGTAGAAGCTCACACGCAGAACGCAGTCTGTTTTGCCGCCACACGCGACTTGTTCCGTCGATAGAGGGTGGTGCAATTTCCAGTTGCGTTTGAACTTCTCCAGTTCCTCTACGGGTTTGATTCGCACGGAGGACCCAACAGGGAACTTCTCCCGATAAGGCATGCTCTCAGTGTCCATGTCCGATTATCGCTCTTGCGCATCGTTGGTGAAACATCGCGTTAGCGCGTTTCGACCTCAACAAAGGCGAACGGATGGCGCAAGCTTGCGACAACGCCAGTTACCGTCGTAAGCCGCAGATTGCGACGCCAGGGTGTTCTAATTTTGTTACGACTATTAGCGAGTGGCGAAATATGCCCCAGTGCTCTTACTGCGGTTGTGATCTTCCCGCTTTGACAGACATCTGCCGGAAATGCTTCGACGCGAGGTATGCCGAAATAGACCGCCCGAAGTCTTTGATGGAAATCGTGACGAACCCGACGGGGCTTACTGCGGAGGAGTTGCGGCAGGTAAGGGAAGCACCCCTTCCGCTAGGCCGCAAAATTCTCACTTTCCTGTACGCATTTGCGCTTTTCGTCCTCTACGGCCTATTCCATGATCATTTCGGTTATCATCCTTATCCTTTGGGACCGAAAACCTGTGCCCTGATTGCGTTGCCACTTGCGTTGATTATTGTCTACGTGGAAAGCCGCAGCCGAAGATAAGTTTTTTTCTCCAACGATCCCTTTCGACAGAGTACCCGACGTAACTTGGATGCTTCTTTCCCGGTGTCTACCATGGTGTGAAAAGCGCAGGAGGCAATCGGCCATTTGAACAAACACGTCGCAAGAAACGTGCTCGTCGTGCTCGGAGTGTGGGTGTTGTCAGGAGTGATCGGCTTGGGAGTCCATGCACTCGTGATAGCGGTCAAGAATGGGCTGACATTTAAGGGGGATGTAGGCACCGTAACGATGTGGCTGTGGGAGGGACTGCCGGACGATCTGGTTGCGGCTCTTGGAGCAGTCATATTGGTATGGGTGATAGAAACGCGGAAACCTCTGGGATGGGTTGGT
>Ga0187851_10005361_pt1 | contig 10255 bp, 4 predicted proteins | sample June2016WEW_6_10_FD_132997 | JGI IMG/M metagenome (GOLD analysis project Ga0187851, IMG submission 132997) | Peatland microbial communities from SPRUCE experiment site at the Marcell Experimental Forest, Minnesota, USA - June2016WEW_6_10 | ecosystem: Environmental > Terrestrial > Soil > Wetlands... | reverse complement strand
GGCATTTGAAACGGCATTGCTGCCATCAGGGCCGGCCCCATTGCTTGTTGCAGAGGAGTAGGTATAAAACCCGCTCAATGACAGGTTTTTCCCGGCCTTGGCGCTGAAGCTGGCGATGATTTGATGCTGCTTGAAAACTGCTTCTGGGAAATACTCGTAAAGGTAGCTTTGCGAGCTGGTCTGCGGCGTTCCCCCGATGGCCTGGTTGGCATTGCGGAGCACCTGCTGGTGAACTCCAAACGAGCGCAGATAGGTAATCGTCACGCTCGCTCCCGCCAGCAATTGCCTCTCGATACTTACTCCCGCTTGCTCGGTGTAAGTTGCGTGATAATGCGGCGCAATCTCATAGTGGACGGGCGCAGTGTTCGTTGCCCCGGCTCCGGCGCCGCTCGCGCAGGTTGTCATATTGATGCTATCCAGAGAGATCGCGCTTGAACCGCAGTTGGGATTCGTCAGCACAATCTGTGTCTCTCCATCGGCGTGTTGAATGGTTAGCAGGGTTCGAGGTACGACACGGTCATAAAAGAATCCGTATCCGGCGCGAACCACTGTCCTGGTCTTCTTCCCTTTTCCGCCGTCGAGCGCATAGGTCAGTGCCGCTCGCGGAGCCCAGTCATCGTGATCGGCAATATGGTTCTGCGACTCCCACCTCATCCCTCCGGAGACGGTAAGCCGGGGGTTCACCCGCGCATCGTCCTGCGCGAACAGAGCCACGTCGAAAACATTCGCCACCGCCGATGGATTGCCGGCGGCATAGCTGGCCGACGAAGGGCCAAATCCCTGTTGCGCCAGGCTATTGAAGCTCTCTCCACTAGCCAAGCCATTGGCAAACTGCTCATAAACCTGGGTCGCGGAGTACGTGGTTTGCCCAATCGTAGTGGGTGAAAAATCGAATCTGCCGTTAAAGTTTGCGTTGCTTTTATTGGCGTCACGGTTGTCGCGGAGGCGCGTTCCGAATTCGATAGCATGGATGCCGTAGCTAAGCGTGCTGAGATTCTGGAATTCGAGTGCGACGCGATGATCCTGGCTAGTCTGGCCGGTGAATCCGCCGCCCACGAAGTCGCCCGCGACGCTCACGGTGCGTTCTGTTGAATCCGGATAGTGATTTTCATCGTGCCGCTCAAATTGAAAACGGCTCTCGTTGATGAAGTGATCGTTGAATATGGTCGAACTCGAAAGTTGGACCGTGTGGTCGGAGTTGGACTCATGCGTGGAGCCGCTGGTCAGGGTACCGGGGCCGGAATCGAGGTTGCCCTTTTCATTCTCATACCAGAAACCGTACCGCGCAGTCATGGTCGTCTTGCCCATCTGCCAATCGAATCGCAGCGAAGCGTTGTCGCGAATGTGCGGGCTCAAAAGGCTAACCGGGTAGTTGATGTTGTCCACATACACTCCGGCACTATCGGGCAGAACCGCATCTGGAATGACCCATGTATTGACGTTTTGCTGGTCGCGGCTGTCCACACTCAGAAAGAATGAGACGCTTCTTGAAATTGCTCCGCTCAAAGAGCCGCTGAACTGATAGCTGTAGTAGTCCGGAATGTTTGCCGTGAAGGGATTACCCGTGTTGATGGACTTGTCATTGCCCTGCAGAAGAGCTTGTCCGTGCAGTTTCTCTGTTCCTGGCCTGGTGAGGATCTCAATGCGCCCATAGCCGAGTCTGTCAAATTCAGCCGAGAAGGGATTCTGGTTGACGCGAATCTGCAGGATGGCCGACTTTGGGGGAAGTTCACCGCCGCTGAATCCGTCAATAAAAATCTCTCCGCCGTTGGGGCCGGCCACGGGGCCTGCCAACGCCGATAATTCGCTTGCCAACTCGTCCGGGTCGTCGGACAGTGCCTGAAGATCCCCTCCCTTGAGCACCACGGCGCTCGTATTGCCGCCCGCTTCGACGTTTACCTCAGCAACTTCGTCGGAAACCGAAACGCTTTGCTGGGCCACTTCAATGGCCATCACAATGTCGATGCGGATTACTTGGTTTGCCGTCAGCGTGATGATTCCGGATTGGAAGGGTACGAAGCCGTAAAAAGTAGCGTGGATTGTGTAGTCGCCTGGTGCGATGCCCCGGAAAATAAAACTGCCGGATGCGTCCGTGACGGCCGAAGCCACGTCTTTTCCCGATGCGGGGGTAACGATGATCGTCGTACCGGGCATCAGTGCTCCGGAGGGGTCGACGACCTTCCCTCTAATTGAGACTTTCGCCGGCGGGGCAGTTGCCTGCGCGGCTCCGCTGGCCTCGGCTACATGAGCCTGCGCCAATATTTGCAATGCGCACGAAAAACCAAACAACCCCAAAAACAGGGAGCGAATGAAATCAGAGCGACACGATTGCATGTATTAGAGAATAAACGTCAACTTCCGAGCAGCCGGTGATCCAACCGGAATCCATCAGGAATGCCTTTTCCACGCTCTGAAAAAACGGGCGCGGAAGACAGCGCCGCTTCAACTCTCACCCCTTCAATGTTGCAGATCCACAAGCCACTCTCATTGTTTATCTCTTTTTCAACCTTCCGTCATTGAGTTTTCATCCTCCGGGCAGCCTAATTGCAGAGCACGTCAATTCCCCACGAGGAGCCAAACTATGAGAGTAATTGCACGCTGCCTCCCGTTGCTTTTGATCTTCCTATCCATCTCTGCTGCGACTTCGCAGGCACAAGACACCGATTCCAGACCCAAGGTCAAGCACGTGTTGCTTATCAGTGTCGACGGCATGCACGCTCTCGACCTTACGAACTATGTCAGCAGCCACCCAGATTCGACCCTCGCACAACTGAGTTCGCATGGCGTTACCTTCGACAACGCTGCCACCTCGCAGCCATCCGATTCCTTTCCCGGACTCTCCGCTTTGGTTACCGGCGGATCGCCGACGACTGCCGGGTTCTGGTACGTGCCAGTGAGACTGAGACCCGGATTCACCTCAGCGGTAACTGCAATCAGTTCTGAACCGCTGTCGGGATCGTAGTTTGAGCCGCACCATGCGGAGATTGCTCCCGCCAATCTGCGCCGCGCTGGCCTTCTGCGGCGCGTCGAGATTCGCGTTCGTGCTGCACTCGAGAGCCTGCCGGATGGGTGGGATTGAACAGGTCGAATGCGCGCGCCCCCGCCTTTGCGACGGAAAGAAATCGCAAGCACGTAGCACTGGGCCCTAGTTCACCGTGACAGTGAAGGTTGTGGTCTCCTGGGTTCTCGACAAATCGTTGCCGGTGCCAGTCACTGTATAAGTGTAGAGACCGGCAGCCGTGCCTTGGACGGTGTACCCACCTCCCCCTCCGCCGCCTCCTCCATTACTCCCCCCGCCGCCGCAGCTCGCCATCATGCTGAGCACAACGAATGCGAGCAGGATCGAGAGCATGTTGCGCCAGCTTCGCCGACGCGCCGGGACACCGAAGAGGACCAGCAGGGCGAGAATGGCTCCCGAACCCACGCCAAACCATTCCTTGCCGCCTGGCACCTTAGGACGCTCCACATTCGCGGTGTAGGTGGCAGTTGTCGGAACCGTCGCGGTACCGCTTCCGCTCGCCGTGCCCGACGTGAAAGTGATGGTGCCGCTGACGGTGCAAGTGGGGATAGTGGTTGAGCTGGCTGGGGAGCTTGTGATGTTGCAGGAATTGAGGGTCACGGTCCCTGTGTAGTAGGTGGTGCTCGCGGTGCCGCTAATGGTCGAAGCTGCCGAGGAGCCGGGGTTCACGGCGGCTGGAGTAGTTGCGGCAAGCGAATAGGCGGATTGGGTGACGGTGACCGTAGTGGCGCCAGTGCCTGCCGCATATACCGCATCGCCACTGTAGGTTACCGTGAGCGTGACCGTCCCCACGCTGAGGTTGTCGCCGGGGATCGAGACAGCGACATTGCCTCCGCTCAGCAGTACGGTTCCAGAGTTGAATCCGCCGGTCCCGGTCAGCGTGACGAAACCCGTGGCCGCTGTCGGGCCTGCGCCCGTGACGGCAACATTTGCGCTAAAGGTTTGGCCCGTGCCGACGCTCGAGGGATTCGGCGTCACAGAGATCGTGGGGGCGAGCAGCGCATTGTTGCCGATCACTATGGTGGCGGATCCCGTCGCGCTTCCGTAGTAGTTGTTACCGCCGCTGTAGGTTGCCGTGAGCGTGTCGGTACCCACCGTGAGGTTATTGGGGAAAATGATGAATGTGTCGACACCGGGGCTGGCGTAGCCCAGGAGCGCCCCTGACTGGTATGTGCCTCCGGTTTGAGCCAGGGTCACAGATCCGCCGCTGGGAATCGACGCGCCCACAGGACCACTGACAGTAACCGAGACGTACACCTTATTGGCGACATTGTCGCTGGAGGGCGCGGTGACAATCACCGTGGGAGTAACTGTAGTGACGGTTACGTTTTCGGCCTTGCCCTGTGCGGCATAGTTTCCGTCGCCGCTGTAGTAGACATTGAGAGTGATCGAGCCTGGCGCCAGACTGCTGGCAGGGATCGTGATAACAGCGCTGCCGGCTGAGAGCGCTTTTGTAGCGCCCACGCCGCCGCCGGTCACGGTGATGGATCCGGTGGGTGTTCCGTAGCTGCCGGAGCCGGTCAGGTTGACGGTGATGGTGAGAGCTGTAATCGCGGTGATGGTTGTCGCCGACAGTTGCACAGTCATCGTGGATGTAGCAGTTCCCGACTGAGAGACCCATGTGTTAACGACATTGGCCACATTGAGAGAGCCAAGCCCCGTGGCGAGGTTGTAGCCGGGGGTGGCATTATAGGCGACGCCATTGGGATTGACGGTGCTGACGGCACTATTGCTGGTGAGGGTGCCCACGGTATCGCCGGAGTTCAATGCCGCGCAGTTGGGCGAAACGACACCGGCATACCCCTGAGCGAAGGTGTATTCTCCCGTGGAAGAGTTGTACACAAGGCCGCCGATGGAGGCGCCTTTGTCGCAGGGCATGGAATTCGTGCCCTGATCGATGCCATGAAAGTAGCAGCTGCTGGAGTTGGTGACGGTTTCGGCGCTGCAGCTGGAGTAGTTTTGCTGGCCGGCCAACATGTAGAGCTGGCGGAGGGGAAGACCCTGAGCACCGCCGGCTTTCTGATTGATGAGGGCCATGACGCCTGCCATGGCTGGGGAGCCAAACGACGTGCCACCGAACTCCTCCCACGTTTCTTCAGCATCGTTCAAATAGAGGCATGCTCCGTGGATGGCGGTGATGCAGACCAGATAAGCACTGTCCAGAGCGCCATCGGCTGCGAAAAAGCTCACGTCGGGAATGTCGCGTACGCCGTCGGCAGGTATTCCAGCCACTCCGGTCTGCCACGATGGCTTGATCCAGCCATCGTTGTAAAGGGGGATAGAGCCATCGGAGGTGCCGGTGGCAGTGGCGCCGGTAGTGCAACTACCCGAAGGGAACGAGGTAGAGCTGGGATTGGTGGTGTTGGCGACGCAGTTGCTGGCGCCGCCGCTGCCTCCCACTGTGTCAATGTAGGGAGCCACGGCGACGCCATTATTGTTGGCGATCGTGTGCCAATACGTTTGAACTTGGTTGCAAGTAGCCTCGGGGTTTGAGCCGCCCGGGTAGCCTAAATAGACAAGGACGCTGCTCAGATAGTTCGCAATGAGCGGGTTCAGGCAGGAGTCGTTCCAAGGGATCTCCGGTATGTAGCCGAGGGCGCTTTCGCCTGATTCGGTGGGGCTGTTGCTGGTGGCCCAATAAGCAGGCGACCCTTGGCTGGAACTGGAGGTTGGGCAGCCGGATAGAGTGCCGTTGGAGCTGATGGTCGGCTTGCACCAGGTGAAGTCTGTGCCGCCGACAGCAACGTTGTAGGGGGTGGAGGCAAGACCGCTGACGGAAAGACCGTATTGCGTGGAGTAGGGCCAGCCGATGGAGTCGCCGCCCTGATCGCAACTGGGCGCGCCGGAGTCGCCGGCCGCAACAAAAACTGCGATGCCCTCGGCCGCCGCCGACTGCCACAGATTGTAAAAGGCCACGTTTTGCGCGGTGCCCTGGGCAAGCTCGCACAGGCCGTAACTGACGGTGAGGATCTTTGCGGTCACATTCTGGACGACATATTGAGCCGAGTCGTAGACGGTGTCGACCGTGCCGGCGGAATTCTGGCCGGTGACGACCAGTGCGATGGAGGCGCCGGTGGCTACGGCACCGGACCATTCGACATCGAGGGTATTCTCATCGAGGTCGCCGATGCCGCAGGAAGCGTAGGGGCTGGTGCTGGTGCATCGTGCCGCAGTGGGTCCGTCGCCGGTGTCGATCTGTTTGAAACTGGGGATGGCCGGAAGCGCGAAGTCGCTGCGGAAGGCGGCGACGTCACCCGGCGTGATGAGGCTCGTGCCGGCGATGGCAATGGTTTGCCCCGTACCGTCGATACCAGCGCTCCACAAGGGCGTGATGTTGTAGATGGTGGCAAAGTCCCAGGGGGTCACGTCTTCTTCGAGATGGGCGCTGTTGTTCGAGCTGCCCGGGACGTTGATGCCGAACTGAGGAAGTGGGGTCAGCGCACTCGAGTTGGCCGCGGTGGCGGAGTCGGCCGTCACGCGCTGCCATCGCCCCGACTGCTTGTCAAATCTTGCCTGGCCGACAGCTTTATGAAGAGGCTCCGGCAGGAAATTATGCAGGGCCTTGACGCCGACGACTACGGGCGAGATCGCTGCTGGGATCTGTGGGTCGCTCATATTGCCGATGTGGGGAAAGCCCTTGACGAGGAGGTTGTGGATCTGGGTGTGGAAGGCGCTCTCAACCTGGGTGGCAGTGCCGTTGAAGCGGATGGACATGCGGTCCGGCGCAACGTTCTTGATTGTGAACCCGTAGCTGGCGAGCCAGCTGGTAATGGTGGCAATATCCGCCCGCGCTGGACCAAACTGCTCGCCGATTTGCACGGGGGTGAGCCATTGATGGTAGCTGGGTAAGCTGGGGTCGTATTGCTCGTCGATGAGCGCCTCGAAGGCCGCTTCCTGCTCCGGGGAGCGGCTGAGTACGAGGGTGAGGTCAGGCATCGAAAAATCGGCGCTGACGGCACCGCGGTCGTTCTTCGCATTGGCGAAAGGATGCGTGTTACCGCGCAGAGTCACGAGCGACGACTCGTCAATGTTTTCGACAATGCGGGGCTGCCACGAAGAATGCGGCAGAACCTGAGCCTCGCCTGGAGTCGCGAAAAACAGTGGATCTGCCAAGATGAAAGCAAGAAGCAGAATGAACGGAGAGTGCCGGAAAAAAAGGCGCATAGTGCCCTCCTATCGTGCATTTCGTTGGGCTCACGGAGCATGCTTCAAAGACTGAGAAACATGTTGGACAGAATGCAGGCGGAGTGTATCAAAATGCGGGCGCTATTGAAAGGTGATGCGTCACAAGCGCTCCGGCCAGGTTTCTGGGTGGCGTTCAGTTGAGGAGAATCCCCACTCGCATGAGAGGGAAATCAACGAAGCTCTGCGAGAACCCCAAGCGCCAGGCCCCTACCAGATGAAAACCAACCCCGAAGGACCAGTGATTAGCCTCAGCAGGCGATCAACTATCTATAAATGAGGTTGTGTCTGGTTTGTCGCCCACCCTTCCCTAACCCCGGGAGGCCCCGAAAATGGAGCTACATCCTGTTTGCCGGTCATTTAGTCATCCGACGACGTGGCCAAAGGTCTCCGATGTTTAGAAGGAAAAAGTCAGGATGCCCGGGTTGATGATCCGCGCAATTGCTGTGCAGCCGCGGTGGAGTTGATGCAAGCGTCAATATCCTTTTTCATCTCGTTCGTGAGCTCCTTTTGGGCTGCCATAAAGCGCCGCATCATCGGGGGCATGAACTCTTTCTCCATGACCGGCTGAAAATCTATCATGCGCTGACCGGCGGGCGAGCTGTAGAACGCGATGTAGGCATCGACGTCCGCCCGTGTCATGCGGCGCTGCTAGATAGGGCCCATTTCGGCGATCAAATCGTCGGTGGAAATGAGGGTGAGCGCTGGAACGGTACTTGGCGGAGAGGGAGGGATTCGAAGCGGCCGGTAACTATACGGTTCTTCTGCATGATACGGAATGCTCATGTGAACTACATCTCTTTATGCATACATGTTCCTCTCAGAAAATGCATACAAGAGATCAAGGAACTCTCGCCGGGCGCCAAGTCTTTGGAACTGACGTACCACAGTTCAAAGGCTTGAGGCATTACCCGTTACTTCAGGTTAGGATAGACGCGGTACGTCTCAATGGACGATGTGATGGGCATGGCACTCACATGCGATACCTTCAGGAGCAATTCAAAATACGGGATCTTGTTGGAATGCAACCGGTTCTCGAAGTCGGAGAGCCTTTCCTCTGATAATAGGAAATCTCCGCCTGCCTTTGTAGCCTCCGAGGTTGTCCCTTGGATGAGCAAAATATTTCCGCTGTGGTCGGCTTTGGGTAGATACGCAATCGCACAATACGAGGTCTCTTGGGGGGAGACATAGGTACCTTGCTCGCCGGCGGCGGGCGCGTTGTTCGTCACCACACTCATCTGACTGTTGTTCGGGGTCTCGCGAAAATTCAGTCGATCCTCGAAGGCCTGGTCCCAGGGGTTTGCCGTTGGATTTCCAAGCAGGATCACGTTGTTCCTAGCGAGAGGAGCCGAGGAGTAGTCTCGTGCGTTATAGAGATGGACGTCTTTTGAAGCGCGGTCGAGGGCCAGAATATTCACTGCCAGCTCCACGTCCGAGGCCCTGTCCAACTTCTTCCCCCATACCAAATCCAGGTTCTCACGCATTGCAGGATCGAGCTGCTGTCTTCCAATTTCGCCAATAAACGTGCGCTGCATGTAGTCGTTCAGAAAGAATGTCCGCCGGTCCAGGTTCTGCACCAACAGGAATGAGGAATCCTCGAGAACCACATCTGTGTCCCTCTCGTTATCCAGAAAACCCGACCACAAGCTCTCCAGCGCTGGCGAATTGCGCCAAGGAGAAAGAGCCCGGTGGAGGCTTCGATTTTCGCGCCACAACAGGAATGTGGAGAATGCAAGCGCCAAAACCAGCAGGCCGCCAACGATCCGACCCGCGAAGAGCCGTCCCGCGACGTATCTGGAAACCAGAGCTGCCCCGCCGTGGACCTGCGATATTCCCAGCTCCCGTTCCGGCCAGTGTGACAACGCCGACTCTGCGATCGCGTTTGGCAGCACCAATTCTGAAGCGCGATGAAAGAAGACGGGCACGTAGCTGCCCCGCGGAATCTCAACGATCAGACTTTCTCCCTGACCGTCCGCCTCGAAATATGAATGGATCCGCTTGCGCAACTCGGTGACGTTGGTACGAACGATGTTATCTACGTTTGTGTCGTAGCCTTCGGGCCGCCCAAAGACCTTTACCCCTATCTCCTGCTCCAGGATGCGCTTGCATCCCTCTTTCATGGAACGGTTGGTAACATAACACAGAAGTTCACGCAACCGGGCCGATCGCCGTAGCTGGGGGCTCTTATCGAGTCGCTCGAGCAGCTCCTCGCATTCCCGCTGACTTGGCTCGACAACGTATGCTGCGGTGGAAGCGGCAATCAACTGTTTTCTCCATCCTTGGGTTTGGCGTCCTTGTCCCGAATAGTATCTGCCGTCATCCCTGGAGTTGCGCCTCTATCCCAAGCGTCCTAAGGCTCGCTCCTCACAGTGAGGAGTAGCACCCAATCACTATAGCCGAAGTGGCTGAAATCTGAATAGAGGCCACTCCTCACTGTGGTGGAGAGCCCTTCATCGCTGTGAATGTTGTTGACACTGCTTGGCAAAGGGAGGAGGCTTCGTCTGCATTGAAATCTGACCCCAAATCATGCAAGGAAACGATCCCTGCAGGAAGTCCGGACTCTTGGATGCAGGGGTTAAGCTCTTTGAAATTTGACTGTATCTCCCAATGAAGGAAGGAAATATTGATGAAGACAGTTTTGGCCAAATCGCAGACGCTTAATCTGACGGCTGTTCTTGTCCTGCTCGGACTTTCGCTCTGCTGCCCTAGGTGCATGGCACAAAGTGGCGCGGGCTCCATCCAGGGGACCATCACCGACTCAACGGGGGCGGTAATTCCGGGTGCCGCGGTTCACGTCGTCAACAATGCAACTGGGGTTTTTAGCGACGCGAAGTCGAACAATGCAGGGTTCTACCAGGTGCCCGATCTCTTCACCGCCACCTATACGGTCACCGTAACGTCGTCGGGTATGAAGACCTCCTCCCAGAGAATTGAGTTGCTGACGGCTCGAGCCGCGGTTGTCGACATATCGCTGGTTCCTGGAGCCGTGACGGAGCATGTCGAGGTCAAAGCCGATCTGGTTCAGCTCACCACGACAGACAGTGGAGTGATCTC
>Ga0187851_10005360_pt1 | contig 10255 bp, 7 predicted proteins | sample June2016WEW_6_10_FD_132997 | JGI IMG/M metagenome (GOLD analysis project Ga0187851, IMG submission 132997) | Peatland microbial communities from SPRUCE experiment site at the Marcell Experimental Forest, Minnesota, USA - June2016WEW_6_10 | ecosystem: Environmental > Terrestrial > Soil > Wetlands... | reverse complement strand
CGATGTGCCGGGCGCCTTCAGCGGCGATTCCGCCAAGGGTCGACGGCGCGGGAGTGGCCATGAGCACAAGCGCCATGGCCGCGAGAGAGAAGCAAAGCCCGGCGATGCCGGCCGAAACCAGCATATGATACACGTCGAAGATGTCGAGGCCGAGGATCTTGAAGGCCACATGCTCCAGGGGGTGGATGTGCTTCAAAACCGCAAGCGCGAAAAAGAAGAACAGCGCGGAAAGCGAAGTTAAGACCGCCAGCGTGACATCTAGGCTGCGATGAAACTTCTGGCGCGCGCGGCAATGGGCGCACGCGGCAAAATGACCCTCGTAATCCTTGCGCATCTCAGGAGAGATGCCGGAGATGTCATATCGCCAGCTTGCCAGAATTGCGCCTACAACCCGGTCGGTGCATTGGATTCTTGCTTTTGACATAGTGGCTCACCTTGCAAAGAATTCAGCTCAACCGCCGAGCTTCCGTGAGGTGACGTGGAACGGAAGCTACACATTGGACGCCGCGACCGAGGGGTCGGTTGCAGAACGTCCACAAACGCACCGCACCATTCCTGGTGCATTGCACCGGCCTCTCCAGCGTCTTCAGTTTAGGGCCGCTGCTTACTTGCTATTGTAACTCCCTCTATTTAAAAACTGATAGCGGAAAGCGGCTCGTGTTGCGAAGCCAGCAACAGGCGGTTGGCCAGCAAGCTCGCTCGGCCCAGCAAAGCGCGCTCTGCCGCCACGCGCGCCAGCTCGGGAAGATTATTGTTTTCAGAAAGATGTCCGAGAATGACATAAGCGGCCTGCCCGTCGTAATCCTCTGAAAGAAACTCGGAGGCAGCGTCGTTCGACAGGTGTCCCACACGGGACAGAACCCGCTGTTTGACCGACCACGGATAGGGGCCGTCGCGCAACATCTCGAGGTCGTGGTTCGATTCAAGCAGCAGCAGGTCCAGGTCGCGGAGCTGCTCCCTCACATTGGGCGGAATGTAGCCAAGGTCGGTGGCAAAGCCCAGGCGTACCCCCTCGGAACTGAAAACAAAGCCTACGGGATCGGCTGCATCGTGCGGAATCGTAAAGGGATTAACGCAGATGTCGCCGATGGAGAAGGACTCGCCGGCCGAAAAATATTCGACCGCGGGAAGCCAGGTTGGATCCTCCTTCAGCGTAGGCGGATTACCGGGAGCTGGGTCAGGCGCCGGGTCCGGCGCGGTCGGAGCCGCAGTTTCGGCCGCGTTTTCCACATCCGACTCTTCGGGATCGGTTTGGGCATCGTTTTCCACAGGCTCGGGCTCGGCCCGCCGCTCGGCAGCTTGCTTGCGGACCATTTCCAGCCACTGGGCGTAGCTCATTTGGCGGCGCGGGCTCAGCCATCGCATCCACGCGCGGTGCGTGCTCTCCGTAAAGTACACCGGGATGCCCAGCTTGCGCGCAGTAACGGCCAGGCCGTTCACGTGGTCCTGATGTTCGTGGGTAATGACGATGGCGTTGAGCGTCGTGGGCTCTTCCCCGGCCAGCTTCATGCGCCGGAAAAGCTCGCGGCAACTGAGGCCGGCATCGACCAGGATGCGGGTGCGGCCACAGGAGAGTACCGTACTGTTGCCCCTCGACCCCGACGCCAGCACCGTGAAACGCACCATGGTCTGAGCATACAATCAACAGCACCCGTGGAGAACCGGGCCGTCTCATCGCCGTCTACCTCCGGTCGGATCCCCGGCAGTTTGCGATATTGCTCGAAAGGAGCCGTGCATGCGATCCAATTTGATTCCAGCTTTTCTGCTTGTCTGCTCCGCAATAGTGCCCATCTCAGGACCTGCGCAAGGGGCAAGTCCGCAAAGTGCCGCGCCGGCTCCCCTCCCTACGCCCATCGTCTACCACAATTTGCAGTACGGCTTTTGCTTTCTGCTGCCCGCGGACTGGAAGGGTTATACGATCGTCGTCGACCAGTGGAGCGGAAACGTTCTGGATAAGCCGCAGAAAGAGAGCGGGCCGCAACTGTCGATTCGCAATCCCAAGTGGACCAAGGCCGACCCCTGGCAGGACATTCCCATCATGATCTTCACGCCCAGCCAGTGGAAACTTGTAGCGGCCGACAACCTGGCGGTGAGCGCCGCGCCCATCGGGCCTGCCGTACTGGGCCAGAATGAAGGCTACGTCTTCGCGCTGCCGCCGCGCTGGATTGGCTTTTACGACGTGAAGGGAATCGACGAAGTGCAGACGTTGATGAACCAGAATCCATTCCAGGCGCCATGCGGGCACAAGGGCACTCCACCCGCCGCAAACCTTCCCTAGAATCAGTGAATTATTGTGGTGCGGCGATTCGCGGCATTGCTCAGGATGTCACCGACATCGAAGCAGGAATTTCGATCGAGACTGTCGTGCCCCGCCCGGGATTCGAGACCACGTCGAAGCGCGCCTGGTTGCCATAGAGAACCTCAAGCCGCTCCTGCACATTCTTCATGCCGATGCCGGCGCCGGCGCGGCGCAGGGCTGATGCAGGCCGCGCGTTCATGCCAACCCCGTCATCGGCCACCTCGATGAAGACACGATCGCCTTCCAGGCGGCTCCGCACGGTGACCGTGCCGCCGTGGATGCGTGGCTCCAGGCCGTGCTTGATGCTGTTTTCAATAAGCGGTTGCAGCAGAATGCTGGGCACCAGCACTTCGAGGGTGCGCGGGTCGATCTCTTTCTCGACGCGCAGCTTGTCCGCGCCAAATCGCACCACTTCGATATCGAGATAATCGTCGGTGAATTTGAGCTCGTCGCGCAGGGGAACGAACGCGTCGTGGTCCTTGAGCAGGGAGCGCAGGATGTTCGCGAGCTTGACTGTCATGGTGCGCGCCTGCTCGGGCTGGCTGCGGACCAGAGAGGCGATAGAGTTGAGCGTGTTGAAAAGAAAGTGGGGATTGATCTGGCGCTGCAAGGCATCGAGTCGGGCTTCGAGCAGGAGGCGTTTCTGCTCTTCAAACGACATTTCCACGCGCAGCGCATTCCACACCTTGAGCGCGATGCCCACGTTGATGGGTGCGGCCAGGCACACCAGCGCCTGCAGCCATAGTTGATCGGAGAGCAGCGCGAAGAGGCGGTGTGGAAAGAGATGCGCGATCCAGTCGCGGGCCATCTCCATGAGGGCGATGAGAAACAGAAGCAGAATCTGGCGGTCGATACGCGGCTTGATGACGTTGCGCCGCACCCAGCGATAGAGGCTGAGATCGATGAAGGGAGTGAAGGACCAGATCTCTTCTTTTTCGACGAAGCGGCCGATCATGCCGGCAACGAGACCGAGGAGCACGTCGAAGGGCAGCGCCAGATACTCGTGATGCAGGACGGCGGGTCCGGACAGAACGGCGCCGCCCAGCATGGCCCAGCCGGGGCCGATCAGAAGGCCGAGAAGAACGATAGTCTCAAACGAAATATCGGCGGCCAGAAAGTTCGGCACCCAGAACCGCAGCCAGACGCCGATCGTGAGCGGCACCAGGAAAAACGCCAGTAAGGCAAGCGTCTGCCCGGGGCTGCGTTTGTCCGCAAAAAACAGCCGCCGGAACGTGGTAACCCGCGCCAGCACGCTGGCCACTGAGGCCATGACGCCCAGCTTCACCAGCAGCGTAATGAGGATGAGATTGGCGGTAACCACCCCATCACTGTATCGCGCCGCGCGGGGCCAAGGCGAGAAGCGCGGCTACAGCTTGATGCGAATCAGGATCGGCTCTTCCGAGATTTGCGGAGACTGCGTTGCCTGAACAGGCCGCCCGGTACCGGTGCGTTCGAAGCCCATGCGTTCATAGAGCGCCAATGCGTCGCGCATCACGGGCATGGTGTCGCCCACAATTTCGGCGTAACCCGCCTCACGTGCCTCGGCCATCGCCCACTCCATGAGCGCGCGGCCGAGACCCAGGCCGCGAAAAGCCGGGCGCACGTAGAGACGCTTGGCTTCGGCGTGCAGCGCATCCACGCGGCGCAGGGCGATGCACCCGGCGAGTTGGCCGCCGCTGGTTGCCAGGGCGAGCCGGCCGCCCGGCGGCGCGTAGGCTCCGGGAAGTCCAGCGAGCTCGTCGCCAAAGTTCTGGAAGCAAGGAGTGAAGCCGAAGGAGTTCCAGTACTCCTCGAGCAGCGTGCGCACCGCCGCAATCGCTTCCGCGGTCTCGACAGGCTCGATTTGCCAGGCTGCGTCCACGAATAACCCCATAAGCGTATTTTAGGAAACGAGGGTGTCAACGAAGTCATGGTTTCTTTCATTCACATTGCCGACAAGAATAACGAGAAGGTGATCCAGCGAAACGGCATAAGATCTGTGAAAAGTAAATCCGGGGCCCGGGGCGTTTTCGCAATGCCGGTCGTCCCCAACTTCACTACGATCCATCAGTGGGCAAGAGAGCTGAAGAGGCGGCCAATCAGGGCACTGATATGTGTTCAGTTTAAAATCCCTGACCAAGAGCTTGTTTGGGTCGGAAAATATAACGGCGAAAAGCTTCAGATGACGGCTGCGGAAGCGCTGGGCGCGGTTTTCGAGCACACCGACCCAATGGGGCTGGAAGTAGTCATACCCAGAAGAGTCGCCCCAAAGGAAATTACGCGTACGTACCTTGCGCCGCGCGTCACCGGTTGGCGATATTCCCCCACGGCAAAGGGAAACCCGCCATTCTGCCATTGCAAATGGTGTAACCAGGGGGAAATACGAGCTCAGCGCCTCATACGAGAAGAGCCGGTCGACTGATTGCGTTGCACACCAACGCTCTTTGGACCACTCAGCCCGACCCCGCCACAACGACGCAAGGGCATTCGATCCAACGTAAAATAGAAGCATGGCATTGGAAAGCGTAAAAAAGGTTGCGGAAGCGGATTTTCCCACGCGCTGGGGCGCTTTTCGCATTCTGGGTTTTGAGGGCGTAAGTGTGGAGGGCCAGCCCGGCTGCGCGCCGGCCCAAACTGTCGAAGGACTGGTCGCGCTGGTGATGGGCGACGTGCACACGACGCCTCCCCTGGTTCGCATCCACTCGCAATGCCTCACAGGAGATGTTTTTGGTTCGCTGCGCTGCGATTGCCGTCTGCAACTCGAGCTTGCGCTCAAGGCGATTGCGAAGGAGGGCGCGGGGATTCTGCTCTACGAGCAGCAGGAGGGCCGCGGCATCGGGCTGATGGCCAAGTTGAAGGCTTATGAGCTGCAGGACCATGGCCGCGACACCGTGCAAGCGAACGAGGAGCTGGGCTACGCCGCCGATTGCCGCGGCTACGAGCTGCCGGCCGAGGCGCTTAAGCTGCTGGGCGTCAAGCGCGTGCGGCTGATGACGAACAATCCCGAGAAAGTCGCGGCCCTCGAGTCGGCAGGCATCACGGTGACGGAGCGCGTGTCCGCCGAGGTTGAGCCGCAGGAGAGCTTTGCCGGCTACCTCAAAACAAAGCAGGAAAAGATGGGGCACATCCTGGAGACGGTCGTCACCGAGGATCAGGCGGAGTAGGTTCGCGTGCGAGGCCGAGGCCGCTCAGCTCAATGCGGTTGAACACAAAGCACCTTCCCTCCTTCTAATGGCCCATCAGCACAGAGAATGAGGCGTTTGGCGAGTATTCTCGGCAGCCGAGCGCCCTCCATTTGTCATTTAATTGTCATTTGTAATCGAATTTGAATCTGCGACCTCCGAGAACGGAATGCCCTTGGGTTCTTGCCAGCTAACTCAGGATGAAGGAGGTTAATCCCGGGTCCCCGCCTCCGCATTTGAATCGCGGGTGAATTCCCGAAAAAGGGCTAGCCAGAGGGCGTCGCACCTGCTACTCTACGTGGCACATAGACGGTTGGCCGGCAGAAACCAACAGCGACAGCGGCCGATTCCGTCAACATCCCCGGTTGCAAGCCTTCGCACCAGTGTTTCCATCCCTCGTCTCCCATGATTTTTCTGGGCAGCAGTTCCAAAGTTTCTTTGACAATACCGGCCCCCGGATTCCCGGCAAGTCCCCTAGAATTCCCAGCAAGTCCACCCATTCGCATTGATTCTGCATAGAGGTGGAATTCAGAGGTATACGGCAGACCGAACGGGCCGAAACTTCGACGCTGCCAGCGGCATGTTTCCGCCGCGTCGCGCGTGATTCCATCCTCTCGGGCTGAATCGCAGCCGAGTTCGAGGAGAGGACCGTGCCATGAAAACCCTTTTCCATTGCCTTGCCGCCACCGCGGCAGGGCTTTTATGCTTCGGGAGTTGCAGCATCACGCATGCCGCGCCGCCGGCCAACTCCGCCGCGGCCGATGGCGGTTCTCCAGGCCGGGCTCCGGAATCGATCGTCATTCCGGGACCGTTGCGCTCCTTCCTCCGCATGGCGGGCGTCAGCCAGGAGGCCAGCCCCGCGGAGGTATTGCCGCTGTTTGCGCGCAATGCTTTCCTCTACGGACGCGTGGAGCAGAGGAAGACGGAGTATCTGATACTTACGGATCGCTACGTGCAGCAAGCCCGGGAGCTCCAACCGCTGACCGGCGCAGACGGGATGATTCATGTAACCGGATGCGACGACGCCGGCAAGCTGATTCAGGTTCTCGGCTACAAATTTGAAAACGGCTGCAGCCCCAAAGACGCTTCGCTGATCACAGCCGACGCGGAGCGAGCATTTCTTACTGTCGATTCCGGCTTCCCGCTGACGCAGTTGGAACAGTCACTGCAAAATGGAACTCCCTTCAGTTATGCCTATCCGGCGACGAAGGTTCCGATTCTCTTTTCGGAGACCGATTGGGAAACGCTCCTGCCTTCCAAGGAGAGGGCCGGAGTGACTCTGCTCGATTTGCTCTTGAACGATGAGGATGTGGATCGGCTCTACGCGGGGGTAGCGCGGCTTGACCCGCAAACGCGATACGCGCTGCTGCAAACGGTGGGACTGCGGCGGTTACTGGCGTACGCATCCCTCTTCGACTTTTACGGTAGCCGGATTTGCATCCGCTCCGGAGCCGTCGCGGTTCCCGGCGGCGATGCTGCCGAGCAGAGTTGGGCAGAGCTCGTGGGCGCAAGTCCGCGCTCGCCCGGCGATTTCGTAATCCGCTTGCTGGCAAAGGATCAAGGGTGGTTGGTCGCGTATTTCGATGCCCTGTCGCGCGTGAGCCCCGAGCAGCAGGCTCATTTCGTGGCCAATGGCCGTTTGAAACGCCTCTATGAGGCTTATAAATCGTCAATTCCAACCCTGGGCGCCGGCGCCAGCATTTTCCCGAGGAACGCCAACTTGCTTTTGCTGTTTTCCCGCGTGCAATGGGACGCGGCGGGCCAGCCGAAGGTACCCGGCAGCCCCACGTTCTGGCTGGGAATCTTCGCACAGGCAGACCGAACTGGCCATCTTCACGAACATCAGCGGGCCAACCGCGACAGCGGTCCCGATCGCCTCTTGGAGGCGATGGTGGCGTACACGAATCTCACCATGGGCGAGGGCCCCGCGCAAATCTTCGTCACCCTGACCGCGATCAACGGCGCACGGCCCGCTGAACAGCAATTATCTGAAGGAGCCACTCAGCTTCTCGCCTCGCACTATGCCGAGTTGAACGATTGGTATCTGACCTTCGTCGAATTTCCATCCCTCGACGATGCATCAATCAAGAGTTTTATCGACACCGTCGAACACGTCAATGCGATTAGCAACCCGGTACTGCGCTCCAATGTTCTGGGCGCGTTCCAGGCCGAACTCGGGATATGGCAAATTCTGGCTCGGCAGAAACAGATTCCCGCTGACAAGTTGAGCGCCTCATGGCAGGCTTTAATTCAGCCTTTCAATGGAATCCATTCCTCGAAGGAGCTCTTCGAGGCCGCACGGAAATCGCTCGCTTCCATTGTGTTGGCGGCGGGGGGCAAAGCTGATTTCACGCAGGATCAGTTGGTGGATCTGCTGGCAGGGCCGGCGCAAAGCAGCCCGGAAGGCACGCGCGTACACGAAGAGATTGCCAGGCGAATGCATGCCGTGCTCGATGATCAGCGGCTGGTGCCGCTCGATACGCTCTTCGGCCTCTACGACGGACTGGGTCAAATGGCACACGGAGACGCCATTGGCGACAGCCTTCTGCCGCTGGCGGGAGCGCTGCGCGAATTTGAATTGCCCCGGCCTATCTTCACTTCCGGCGAGCGCGTTAGCTGGTCACCCACGGTGTATGTCAGCCGCCACGCAGAGCTGCAGGTGCGCACCGATCTCACCAAGGTCATCAAGACGCCGGGAACGCCGGCGCAGTTGGAGGCGGCGCGCGAACGCCTTGCGCCCTTCCTGCGCGACACGCTGGTGGGGTTGAATTATGCGTACTTTGAGCCGCCCGGTTCCCAGGTACTGCACAGCAATCCCCTCTTTGTTCGCGCGCACGACTTCGCGGTATCGTCGGTTCAAGGCATGCATGACATTTGGGGACCGCCCAGTTTGATTGGCATCGGGGCCACGGCCGGCGGAGGAGCCTATCTCATCGGCTCGCTCGCCGAACTACCCTTCGTACTTGCCATGACCGAAGAAGATTTCATTTCTCCAGAGAAGTTGCAGGCGCTCATCTGGAAGGAGACTGTGCCGCAACTGCTGGTGAATTCCATCCTGCCGAGGTGGTGGAGCGTGAGCCACGACGAGCTGCACGCGGCCGCTCTTTATCAGCGCGCGGGCGAGGAGCTATTGACAGCATCCGCGGGCAACGCCGATCTGCGCCAAAAAGTATTGACGATCTTCTCCGGCCGCTTGAGCTGGGGCCAGCTTGAAGAAATGGAGCAGGCGCTCCAGCATCCAGACAGCACGGCTGCCTTGATTGCCCATTTTCTTCCCTCTGACACGTTCTATCTCACCGCTGAATTCCGCGAGAAATATCCGGGGACAGCCGCACAGTGGGGCCCGGCAAACCGGGAGCTGGATGACTTGGCAGGCAAAAACCCCGCGGACACTTCGCCGCAGCGGCTTGCCGCGGACTTCGGCGTGCCCCATCCGACGCTGGCCAATAGCAATTCCCCCGCGCTGCTTATTTCGGATCCCTTCCCGGTTGCGAGCGGATACGGAAGCCGGCTCTTTGGCGAATCGTGGGAATCGAGCAACCTCTACTGGGCGCGGCTGGCCGACGAAAAGGGCGAACCTCCAGCGATGCTCAACATTCTGGTTCCCGAGTTAACGCGCCAGATGGTGGCGAATATATCGGCGACCAGCATCGACGACTGGCCGGCTCTGCTGCGCGCCATGCAGCAGACCGGTGAGCAATTCCGCCAGGGGAAGATCAATATTCACACCGCGAGCTCGCCCGCAGTTAACCGAAACACCGCGAATGGGGGATCACATGTGGACCAGTAAGAGATACCGGATTGTCGCCAGTGCGGGAGCTTGTCTCGGCATCTTTCTTTCGAGCGCGGGGGGATCCCGCTTTGCAGCCCAGGACAGCGGTATGCACCTGCGCGTGAATGTGAATCTGGTGCAGTTGAACGTGGCTGTTACCGACAAAAAAGGGAATTACATTACCGGCCTGCGCCCTGAGGATTTTGCCATCACCGAAGACAAGATCTCCCAGAGACTGGCCACGTTCGAAGAAGGAGATTTCAACGTGCGAACGTCGGGCACCGCTGCCCCGCCCGGAGGCGGCAAGGTTGCCGGCAATTCCCTCGACAACGGACAACCGCTTCCGACCACCAGCCCTACGGGGGTAAGGATTTCGCCGCTGGCTGGCGCCAACATCTTCATCCTCTTCGATACCAGCAACTACATGTACCGCGGCTTCGTCTTCGCGCAGGATGCCATCTCTGACTTCGTGCGCTCCATGGATGATGCCAGCCAGATTGCGTTTTACTCGTACAGCCGCGATCTTTCGCGGGCCACCCTGCTTACCGCCGACCGCTTCCACGTGGTCAATGGCGTGCGCAGCACGGTGGCCGGAGACGACGCTGCGCTCTACAACTCGCTCCTGCTCACAGTGAAGGATGCCGCGCCTCTGACGGGCCGCAAGGCCATCGTCGTCTTTTCCAACGGCCCCGACAACGCCAGCTCCATTCCTCCCGAAGACGTTGCCGAGCTCGCGCAGTCCACGGGAACGATCATCTACATTGTGAGCACGCGCGCGGCGCAGGACGACCTGGTTTCGGCTGCGGCATTTGAGCGCATGAGCAGAGTCACCGGCGGCAAAGCATACTTTGCGGGGAATTGGAGCAAGGAGAAGCAGGCGTTAGAATCCATCCGCAGGGATCTGGGGCATCTCTATTCCCTCAGCTACTATCCGCAACCGAGCCCCAACCACGGTTGGCGCACCATCAGCGTCAGGCTCGTAGGCAAGGATCTGCAGAAGTACCTCATTCGCACGCGCGACGG
>Ga0187851_10005359_pt1 | contig 10256 bp, 8 predicted proteins | sample June2016WEW_6_10_FD_132997 | JGI IMG/M metagenome (GOLD analysis project Ga0187851, IMG submission 132997) | Peatland microbial communities from SPRUCE experiment site at the Marcell Experimental Forest, Minnesota, USA - June2016WEW_6_10 | ecosystem: Environmental > Terrestrial > Soil > Wetlands... | reverse complement strand
CGGCTGGTGGCGCGGGTCCGGTCGGTGCTGGGGGCGGAGATCGCGGTGCGGGCGGTGTTCGAGGCGCCGACGGTGGCGGGGCTGGCCGAGCGGCTCGAGCGGGGCTTGGAGCAGGCAGATGGCTGGGGTGCCTTGGACGTCTTGCTGCCGATACGGCCGAGCGGACGGAAACCCGCGCTGTTCTGCGTCCATCCCGTATCCGGATTGGCCTGGATGTACTTCCGGCTAGCGAAGGACCTTGATCCGGACACGCCCCTGTACGGAATCCAGGCTCGGGGTAATACACGGCCGGACCTGCTACCGAAGCGGGTCGAGGAAATGGCCAGATCTTATGTGCAGGAGATACGCAAGGTCCAGCCTGTGGGGCCGTACCGCTTGCTGGGGTGGTCATTCGGTGGATGCGTGGCCCATGCCATGGCAACCCAGCTTAAAAGCGCCGGCGAAGATGTCGACCTAGTTGCCATTCTGGACGGTTACCCGCTAGATGATCAGCGCAGGTCCATGATAGGCGACCCTGATCTCGAGGCAATAAGAGATATCGTCTCACTCGTCAGGCCGGACAGTAATGGTGATGGTGATGGTGATGCCGAGATGCCGACGATAAGCGATCTGCTGGACGACATAACTGCTCTATTCCCAGACTATATGAATGCGGCCGAAATAAATAGAGAGCAGGCGCAGGGGCTGATAAATTCAGCGATCAATAATAGCCGTATAGGTATAGATTTTACGCCAGCATGCTTCAACGGTGACATGCTCCTGTTCCATACGCCAGACTACGCCGGGTCGGAAGTGTCCGCGCTGTGGGATAACTTCGTGATCGGTTCGATCGCAACCCATGCCGTCAATGGCACACATGCCGAGATGATGGAAGAAAGATGTGTGGTCGAGATAGTAGAGGTCTTGAACGCCAGAATAGCAGCACTAAGTGAAGGAGAAATTACCGACGAGCCCGACGCGCCCGACGCGCCAAACGGGCTTGACGGGTCATTGCCTGCTGATATCGAACCCCAATCTTAGCAGGCAGCCACGTGACCATAACCAACATGTTCAGCTCGCTCGCCTGAGATGGATAGCGAGATAAGTGAACGCGCGGCAGGAGAGCGAAAGATGACATATGAAGAGGCGGTTAGGCTGGCAACCAAGATAATCTGCCGGCTGCGAAATATCGAGCCGTCGCAAGTTATGGAGGACACCGATCTCGCCCAAGCCTTCGGCTTCGACTCTCTCGATGCAGCTGAGCTGCTGGCGTCAATTCATAAAGAGACAGGGACCGAGCTGGGTATCGAGTCGGTAGAAGAGCTCAGCACAGTCGCGGGCATTGCCCGTCGGCTGACTACGGAAGAGGCGAAACTGTGACCGAAGTCGAAAAGAACAGGATCGAGGAGCTGGACCCACTGTGGCTGCTCAATCAGTATCGCGTCGCGGAGCTACGCGGAGCCGGAGCCATTATGCGTATGGGTCGTCTCGCCGATGACCTTACCCTGACTACGGACCTCAGCCGACATCTGCGGGACGAATCGGTACACGCCTGGCTGTGGACTAAAGTAATCCGCGACATGGGCGGTCAGCTTGTAGAAATGGACGAGCCGTACCAGACAAGACTCGCTCTGAACTTCGGAATTCCCCGCTCGCTCACAGACCTGCTTGCGCTCACCTGGGTATCGGAGAGGCGCGGCGTCAAGCAGTATAAAGAGCACCTGGACGTGGCGGAAGCGTCTCCGCTGATTAAGCGTACGCTTCGTGGAATTCTCAAGGACGAGCAGTGGCACGTCGAGTACATCAGCAAAGAGCTGCAGCGCAGGGTACATGCTGACGCCAGGGTTCAGCAGACGATCGACAAGGCCCTGGAAGCCGACCTGACGTCGGTAGACGCTCTTCGCGCGATGCCTGAACTAGACAAAGTTGCAGCTCATGACGCTGGACAGCCCTTGTGAGGCCGCCCGGCGTGGCCATTAGCCGGCGCGTACAGATCAAGGGAGACGCTGCGCGCGCCGGTGACCGTTCGATCGACGAGATCATACGCCCGTTCGGGGTCGCGGATCGGGGAATTACATTTCTCGATAACGACAAGAGAACACGGCTCTCCTATGGGGACCTGGCAGAGCAGGTCCAGCTAGTCGCGGCTAATATACGGCGCGAGGGAGTAGCTCCTGCAGAGCGTATCGCGATGACGCTGACCAACGACCTTCAGTCTGTAGTCGTCCTGCTCGCGGCCTGGGCGGCCGGCTGTACCGTGGTTTCACTACCGCCGCAAAGCCGTGGTAGCAGGGACTGGTACGCAGAGCGGTTTGGTTCGGTGCTGGAACGAATGGACTGCGAAGCTGTAGTCGACGCGAGTGACACAGAAACCAGCTATCTTCCTCGCTGCAGTGCACGTGTCCTGACGCGAGAGAATCTGCTGGCGACCCGTTCCGGATCTCCCAAGCCTCCCGGAGCAGAGGTGCCGAAGATTGCTCTGGTCCAATTTACTTCCGGAAGCGTCGCCGCGCCCAAGGGAGTGGCTATCGCGGCTGACGTCCTGGCCCGGCATATGACGTCCCTCGCCCAGACCGCGGAGATCGACCCTTCTCGGGATAAGTTCGTGTCCTGGCTGCCTCTTTACCATGACATGGGCCTCGTAGCCATGTTCCTGAATGCTCTCGCGTCACGCAGTGAGCAGGTGCTCATGCCGCACCGCACGTTCGCCTTGCAGCCTGCACGCTGGCTGGCCACTCTCGCCCGAGAGCGAGGCACGGTGACGGCGGCTCCGAACTTCGCGTATCGCATGGCGTCCGCTGTCCCGTATGCGGCGGAAACTGACTTGTCGTCTGTCCGCGTGTCCATCAACGCCGGGGAGCGCGTCGACTGGGACGTCTTGATGGGCTTCCATGAGGTCACCGGCCCGCTGGGATTCGATTGGGGGGCGGTGGTGCCGTGTTACGGACTCGCCGAGGGCGTCGTGGGAACAACCTATACGAAGCCGGGGCGCGGCGCCCGTCGACATGCGTCCGGATCTGTGTCGGTCGGACGCCCGATGCCTGGAATGCTGGTAGAAGGACCACTTGGACCTCCGGCAGGGCCGATCTCCATTTCGGGCCCGTGCCTGTTTGATGGGTATAATACCGTAGCCGGATTTGTGCCTCAGCTTGTGGATTCCTGGTTTGACACCGGTGATGCTGGATTCATTGACGAGGGCGAACTCCATGTTATGGGGCGTCGGGCGGAGACAGTATCCGTGGCAGGTCACAACGTCTTCGCGGAAGACATCGAAGCCGTCGTTCATGAGAAAGGCAGGCCTTCCGTTCGCGCCTGCGCCGCTTTCCGGCTTAAGGAGTCGGACCAGAAATTTGGCCTGATGATCGAGATCAATCCGAGAGCTATCGGCAGTACCACAGATATCGCGAGCTTTGCTGCGGACTTGCGCGCTACTGTAATTGCGGCACTCGGCGTGCGGGTAACTGTGCTGTTGATAGTCCGATTGGGAACAATCCCGCGTACCACATCCGGGAAAGTGCAGCGTGCGGAGTGCCGGGAGCTGCTATCTTCTGCAGTTATTTCGCGGCGGATTATTATTAGTCTTGGGCAGGGAGACAAAGGTATCAGCGTCAATTAGATAACACCTAGCGGTATAAATGGGAGAGGAGCAGTCGGATGGCGGGAAAGCTAGTCTGGGTCGATGGGGAAATGGTAGATTGGGCCGATGCCACGTTCCATGTTTCCAGTTTCGGCCTCCACTATGGCATCGGGTTTTTCGAGGGAATCCGATGCCATGAGACACCCGACGGCCCGGCGATCTTCAGGCTCGACGACCATGTACGGCGGCTCGAGCGCTCCGCGGCTATCTATGGAGTTTCTCTACCTTATGATAGCGCAGTTATAGCAGAGGCATGCAAGAAGGTAGTTCGCGAAAATGATCTTACCGACTGCTATGTTCGCCCGGTGGCATTCCTGGGAGAGGGCCGCAATCCACTCGTGGCGCCCTTCCATGTCGCCGTAATGGCATCGGAGGACGGCCCTCTGATCGGCCCGCCGAAGACGGCGGGGGTAAATGCGCGCATATCGAGTTTCGAGCGTTTTACGCCAAACTCTATACCAAACGCTGCGAAGGCGACAGGACAGTATCTAAACTCATTCCTCGCGGAGGTAGAGGCGCTGAGGACAGGCAGCGACGAAGCCCTGCTGATGAATGCGAGCGGGCAAGTCGCTGATGGCTGGGCACATAACGTTTTCATCGTCTCTGATGGGACCGTGCTCACCCCTCCCACATCTTCGGGCGCGCTGCCTGGTATTACCAGGGACAGCATTATGGTACTAGGTCATGAGGGCGGCTTGCGCGTCGCGGAAAAGATCTTGGTTAGGTCAGATCTTTACGTGGCCGAGGAATGCTTCCTGACCGGTACAGCGGCTGGCGTGGTCCCGGTCGTGTCGGTAGACGGCCGTCAGATCGGCACCGGGCAGTCCGGCGCCGTCACGAATCGTCTGAGCGACCTGCTCGATGCTGTGACTAGCGGCAAAGTGGCGGACCACGCTGAGTGGAGAAGCTATATCCAATGATGCTATCGGATGCCGGAAGTCCTGGCCTGCGGGCCGCAGATGTCTGTGATTATCGGCAGGTCGTGCGGAAGGCGCTCGTCCCGTTTGACACGGCGACCGTCTCTCGCTGGGAGAGTGCTCGCCATGTGCCGACTTCTGCTATTGCATGCCTGGCCAGGGCAGGTGTTTTCAGGGCGCGCTGGGAAAACGGCGCGGAGCGGGGACTGCCGCACCTTGTAGTCTTCTCAGAAGAGATGTTCCGCTGCAGTAGCGGTCTGGCTGAGTGTGCCATGGGGCATAGCGAGATGTTTACTGGAGCGCTGACCTGGCTGGCCTCAGATCCTTGGCATCATGAATTGCTCGAGATGTCCCTGGACGGGCGTGCCGTGGGTTGCTTTGCGGCTACGGAACTGCACGGCGGGTCGGATCTTGCCGCTATAAAAACGAAGGCGGAGCGGAGTAGCGCGGGCTGGCGCATCGACGGGTCAAAGCGATATATTACAAATATTGGCAGTGCCACTCACGTGCTTGTGCTAGCACGCGACTCGAAGTCATCCGCCGCGAATGATCTCAGCTTGTTCATCGTGCCCACCGATGTGCCGGGCGTGAGCATTGACGGATTCTTTGATATGGTGGGCCTTCAGGAGTGCGACGTGGGGCAGGCGAGCTTTCATGTGGATCTCCCAGGTTCAGCCTTGCTCGGTAGGCGCGGTCTTGGTTTGCTATATGTGACCCACCTGCTTCAGTTCGAGAGACTCTCGATTTGTGCCCAGCTTATCGCGGCGGCGGAGAGTGCCCTGGACCTTGCCGTCGCCTATGCCCGTGGCCGTGAGACCGCCGGGGTCCGTATTATGGACAGGCAGACTATTCGGCATAGGCTGGCATTCTGCCAGGCCGAGCTTTGGAACCTTGAGAGCAGAATCTCTGATTTGGTGGAGCGCGCGTCTAGGACTGGACACATGCCAGCGCATGAGATTGCCGCGCTTAAACTCACCGCCGGAGATGGAGTCGGGCGAATAGTAGACATTTGCATGCAAGTATTCGGCGCGCGCGGAAGTAGCCGCAACTTTCCACTTGAGAAGCTGTGGCGTGATGCGAGGCTTGCTCGGCTCGGAGGCGGTGCGGATGAAGTCCTGGCGGACATGGTTGGTTCGTATCTCGACCGCCCTGACGAGGATATTAACAGGATTCTGCAGAGAGCGATCGCGCATGACGATCCGTGCTGAACAGGTTTCGCCGCGGCGTGATTCGCGACGTCAGGCTCCGCGTTTCGTCCGAGCTGACATAGTGTTGGCCACGGCTGGCCGGGAGGTATGCAGATGCAGGCACACGAGCTCGGCAGATCAAGCACGCGACACACCCGGATTATGGGCATCGGAGCCTACCGCCCGCAGCGGATTGTCTCGAACGAGGAGGTCTGCCGGCGGGTCGACTCCTCAGATGAGTGGATCAGGCGGCGCACCGGCATCCGAACTAGGCGGTTCGCGGATTCGAGCGAGACATTGCCCGTGATGGCGGCGTCCGCCGCGACCAAGGCACTCGCCCAGGCTGGGCTGACGAACGCCGACGTGGACTGCGTCGTCGCCGCCACCATGTCCTATCTGTACCAGGCCCCCCCGCTTGCGCCGCAGATCGTCGGTTTGCTTGGCAGTACACCCGCGGCGGCGTTCGACGTCTCGGCTGCCTGCTCTGGATTCTGTCTCGCCCTCTCCCTCGCCAACGACATCGTGTCAATGGGAACAGCCCGGCATGTCGTCGTGGTGGGCGTGGAACGGATGTCCGACATCATCGACCCGGCAGATCGCTCTACCGCGTTCATCTTCGGCGACGGGGCGGGCGCCGTGGTGGTCGGAGAGGCCGACCGGCCGGGAATCGGCAGGACTGTCTGGGGCAGCGACCCGGCGGGGCAGCACGCCATCGAGCAGGAATTCTCCTGGCGCGGCCTGCGCGTAAGCGATGGCGCCCAGTGGCCCTATCTGCGGATGTCGGGACCCGAGGTTTACCGATGGGTGATCCGCACGATTCCCGAGGTCGCCCGGCGTACGCTCGCTGCCTCTGGTCTGAAGATCGATGATCTGGCGGCGGTCATACCGCATCAGGCGAACCTGCGGATATGTGATGCCATTGCCACGTCCCTCGGACTGCCCGACCATGTCCGGATCGCGCGGGACATCGTGGACATGGGCAATACCTCGGCCGCATCCATTCCGCTCGCCATGGAACGGATGCTGGCCAGCGGTGAGGTGGCAAGCGGCGGATTGGCGCTGCTGATCGGATTCGGTTCCGGACTCGGGTACGCGGCGCAGGTGATTGAGCTGCCGTAGCCGCTTGCGGCGGCGCGGCCAAGCCGGCGCGTCGGCCACTGGAACGACCCCTGGCGCCAGTGCCAGCGCCCGCACGCGTGGCGCCGTCAGCACAGGCACTCCCCTAACTGAGCAGCTACCCGTTATCATGCGCATATCCGTCGCTCTTCCACGAGTGCAGCACATAAGCTATTATCGACAACTGGCCGCTCTTAGCGTTTATTAAGAGGCCAGAGGAGCCAGGCTATGGAGTTCCGTATTCTCGGAAATCTGGAAATAGTATCGAGTGGCCGGACAATCGAGCTCAATGGAAACAAGCTGCGTGCTTTCACTGCCGGTGTACTCATTCATGCCTGCAAGCCAGTCACCCATCGTAAGCTGTCATTGTATATCTGGGACGAGCCGCCAAGTTCGGCGGCTGCCAACCTGCGCACTTACGCCACGGCACTTCGGCGTAAGCTCGCCGCGGCCGAGAGTGGTGCCGATCAGTGGCTGAAGACAACTTCCGGTACCTATCAATTTCAATTTGACCCGGCCATGGTGGATGCAGCCATATTCAATTCGCTCGTCACGGAAAGCGAACAGGACTTCGAAGGGGGCAATGTCGCTGGCGGTATCGCCAAACTTGACCGGGCGTTGAAGCTATGGCGTGGCAGGCCCATGCAGAATGTACAGGGTAGCTGGCTCCTATCCGCCGAGATAGCCTTTCTTGAGGAGCAGTACCTGGCCGCGGCCGAGCGCCGCGCAGATCTTTTCTTCGCGTCCCGAAGCTACGGTGATTCGATCCGTTACCTACGCCATCTGGTAAGCGAGTTTCCGTTGAATGAGCGACTGTGGGGCAGGTTGATGAAGGCATTGAATCATTCCGGCAGAAGAGCAGATGCGCTAGCGGCTTATCATTACGCACGGGGGCAGATTACGTATGTCACGGGGATGGAGCCCGGGGCAGAACTGAAGAGTATACACGGCGCAATTCTCAAGGGTGATCCGATTTGACGTCCTAGGTTTTTCGCTGGACAGGGCCGGGGCCAGGGGTGTTGCGGCGGCGTCTGGGACGCCTCCCCTCCGCGTAGGCCGACCACGTGCGCAGTGATGATCTTGGCGGTGGTGCGATCTCGGGCCCTCGGGATCCTGGTTCCTTACCTGGTCGGCTCGGCACCTGGTCGGCTCGGCCGTCGAGGAGGTGTCCGCGTCTGGGAGGTCGGGCGTGGGCCGGCCCTAGAGCCACTTTCTTGTGACGCCGTTAGCTCTGAGAGCGAGCATTCCAATGTCGGTTTGCCTGGTCGTGGACGTGTAGAATGCCTGCATGCTGGCTCTTCTGCGAAAGCGGTGGACCATGCTTCCGTCGTGGGCGAAATGGGTTCTTGCGGTATACATAATCGGGTTCGCCGACGGCACCGGCGCCCACGTAGAAGACCTAGTCCGCGGTGGCATTCATACCTATTCCTCATACTCCCAGGTCCCGATTCAAGTATTCTTCGTAAGCCTGGTTGCCCTTGATCCGCTAGTAGCGGTGCTGGTGGCCTTCGTGCGTCGGGAAGGCGTCTGGCTGGCGAGAGGCGTGATGGTGGCGGATGTGGCCGCGAATTGGATCGGCAACTGGCCTGAGCTGCGCAGTGATCCGCTGCGCATGATAGGGCTCATACCGGTCTTCGGACTGTTCGTACTCGTTTCTTCATTTCCCTTGCTCCGCATCATCGGGCCTTGAGAGCGGGCGGCTCGTCCCGGCCGGAGATCCATGTCGGCGTCCAGATCAGATCACTAGTTCCGTAGCCGTACTGCGGCGGCGAGGTGAGAAGGGTCTACCTGGACCCCCGCTCAGCCGACATTTGATTGGTACCCGCACGTGTGCCATAGTCGTGCTTGGCAATGTCATAGTCGTGCAAGCCAGGTCCTGGCGGGCGTTTCTTGAATGAGGGAGCGCGGAGATGAGTAGTGAACCGAGATTCCTCCGGCCGGACGTAATTGTCGAGCCCTTGATCGACAGGTTCTATGCGTGGTCGCATACAGTTGCGCCGGTACAGGCGGCGATGAATCTCACGTTCATGCAGCTGCCGCTTCTAGAATCGTATCTGCAGTCGCCGCTGGCTCACATTAATGCGAGCAAGAACCCGAGGCTACGCGGTGGGTTTTTCGTCGGCATTGAGCAGAGCCGGAGCGGCGAGGTCCGCGATCTGGTCAACTCGATTAAGCGTGACCGGGCGGACCTGCTGCGATTCGCTGCGGCCGTGGCCGAGGCCGAGGAGATTGTCCGGCAGGGTGCGACCGGGTTCGATCTGACACCGCTGTACCCAAAGCTCCCGACTGAGCTATCAGGACTGGTGGAGTTGGCATATGACACCAGTAACCACCCGTCCGTTCGGTTCATCGAGCCACTGGTGTACGAGAGCGGTCTTTACGCTGAGGACCGGCAGTCCGTTCAGCTCTCCCTGGAGCCCGGGACCGAGCGGCCGTTCATCCTGAGCACGCCACGGCTAACGTCACCCGATGTCCTGGAGCTGCGGATCCCGTTCCGGCATCCGGGGCTGGAGGAGCTGTTCAAGGCCAAGGTGGAAGCCACCACGCTGGATAGGCTGCGCGAAGCGCTGGAGCTTGGCGATGCAGAGTCCGCGCAGCTGGATGGTCTGCTCGTAGCTGAGCCCAACCTGGCCAGCGACCGGCACATCGACAGCGGTGGCCGGATCCGCTATTGCGGGCACGCTTGCCTTGTGCTGCAGACGCCGCAGGCGGCCATCATCACCGATCCCTGGATCAGCGCGGATACCTCGGCGACCGGCCGGTATACCTACCCTGACTTGCCAGATCACATCGACTTGGCGCTGATTACGCACGGGCATCAGGACCACATCGTGCTGGAGACGCTGCTGCAGCTTCGCGGTCGGGTCGGCGCGGTCGTGGTTCCGCGCTCCTCGCGGGGCAGCATGAGCGACCCGTCGCTAGCGCTCTTGCTGTCACACGTTGGCCTACCCGTGGTGGAGGTGGACGACTTCACCGAGGTGGCGTTCCCCGGCGGGAAGGTGACCGCCATGCCGTTCCTGGGCGAGCACGCAGACCTGGATATCCGGGCGAAGTCGACATACTGCGTGGAACTCGCCGGCCGGCGCGTGTTCGTGGGCGCGGACTCCTCGGGTATCGACCCTGGGCTGTACCGGTACATGCGTAATAATGTCGGGCCCGTAGACATGGCCTTCCTGGGCATGGAGTGCGCGGGGGCGCCACTGACCTGGCTGTACGGGGCGCTGCTGACCATGCCGGTGACCAAGAAGATGAGCGACTCGCGAACGCTGTCCGGGTCGAACGCCGCGCAGGCCAGTGCGATCTTGACTGAGCTGGGCGCCAAGGAAGCGTACGTATACGCGATGGGAGAGGAGAGCTGGCTGGTGGGCCACGTCATGGCGACCAGCTACACGGACGACTCTTACCAGCTTAAGCAGGTGG
>Ga0187851_10005358_pt1 | contig 10256 bp, 6 predicted proteins | sample June2016WEW_6_10_FD_132997 | JGI IMG/M metagenome (GOLD analysis project Ga0187851, IMG submission 132997) | Peatland microbial communities from SPRUCE experiment site at the Marcell Experimental Forest, Minnesota, USA - June2016WEW_6_10 | ecosystem: Environmental > Terrestrial > Soil > Wetlands... | reverse complement strand
CGTGGCCTTGCTGATCGCCCTAGGCTTCGAGTTCGTCAACGGCTTCCACGACACGGCCAACGCCGTGGCCACGGTCATTTATACGCACTCGCTGGACCCCAACATTGCCGTGGTCTGGTCGGGGCTGTGCAACTTGGCCGGCGTTCTGGTCTCCTCCGGCGCGGTGGCCTTCTCGATCATCACCCTGCTGCCGGTCGAGCTGATTCTTCAGGTAAGCACGGGCGCCGGCTTCGCCATGGTCTTCGCGCTACTGCTGGCTGCCATTATTTGGAACCTCAGCACCTGGTGGCTCGGCCTGCCCGCCTCCAGTTCGCACACCATGGTCGGCTCCATCATAGGCGTGGGCGTGGCCAACCAACTGATGAGTGTCCGCGACGGCACCTCAGGCGTCGATTGGGAGCAGGCCATCAAGGTCTTCAAGGTGCTGCTCATCTCCCCGATCATCGGCTTCGGCGCAGCCGCCCTGTTGCTCCTGCTCTCCAAGGCGCTCATCAAGTACCCGGCGCTCTATGAGGCTCCCAAGGACAATGCGCCTCCACCGTGGCCCATCCGCGCTTTGCTGGTGCTGACCTGCTCCGGCGTTAGCTTCTCCCACGGCTCCAACGACGGCCAGAAGGGCATGGGCCTCATCATGCTGATCCTCATCGGCACCGTCCCCACCGCTTACGCGCTCAACCACGCCGTCACCGGCAACCAGATTCAGGACTTTATTGCAGCCAGCGAGCAGGCCGCGCATGTTCTCAACCGGCACATCGACAAGGCCGGCTATCTGGGCCAGGATCCACGCGGCGATGTCACCGCTTACATCCGCACTAAGCAAGTTCAGCCGGCCACGGTGCTGGCGCTGCACGAGCTGGTTCAGGATCTGACCGGCGAAGTCGCCGTCTACAAGGAGTTCAAAGCGGTCCCGGCCAAGGATCAGGCCAACGTCCGCAACGATATGTACGTGGCCAGCGAAGCCATCCGCCTGATGCAAAAAAACGACGCCTCGCTCATCGCCGCTCACAAGCCGCCCGTCTTCACCGCCGACGAAAACAAGGCCCTCGGCAACTACAAGAGCAAGGTGGACAAGGCCACCAAGTTCATTCCGCCGTGGGTCAAGGTCGCCGTGGCTCTGGCCCTGGGATTGGGCACGATGGTGGGATGGAAGCGGATCGTCGTCACCGTCGGCGAAAAGATCGGCAAGGAGCATCTGACCTACGCCCAGGGCGCCTGCGCCGAGCTGGTCGCCATGGCCACCATCTCTGCCGCGGACACCTTCGGCCTGCCGGTAAGCACGACTCATGTGCTCAGCTCAGGAGTGGCCGGAACCATGGCCGCCAACAAGAGCGGGTTGCAGTGGTCCACCATAAAGAGCATTGCCATGGCCTGGGTCTTCACGCTGCCCGCCGCCGCGTTGCTCTCGGGCACGCTCTTCTGGGCCTTCCGGCAGTTAGCTCACTAAGTCGGCTTCCCCGGCTTCTTCAAAGGCGTCTGGCATTGCTGGACGCCTTTCTTTCGTCCTGGCGCTGACGATAGAAGACAAGCGGCGCGCAAGGTTCCTCGACTTCCGATACGATACTGGAAACGCCTCTCTCGGAATGATCCGGAAGGCAAGGAGAACGCAATCCGAAAGGCAAAGCAGAACGCAGTCTCAGAGCATTGTGCCTGTTGGAATAGCGAGGTAGCGCCGGCCTCCTGGCCGAGAGCGAGCGTGGACCTCCCGGTCCACGCTCGCTCTCGGCCAACAGAAGAATGCCCGAAAGAACCTCTGATTCAGTCGAGGTTTTGAAAGGGCACGACTTCAGTCGTGCCGCAATAGGCCCAATAAAATCGCGGGCTTTAGCCCTTGAGGGAAACTTCAATGAGTTATTGAATTTAATCGGAGGTCCCCGCACGGCGCGGAAAAGCCCAGGCGTCCAGAAAGTCGGCCTTGGCCGGCAGGAAAGCAGGTTGATGTGACTCGAAACGGTTTTACAATTTCGCCGCGTACGCGCTTTCGAGCAGCCCTGGCGCTGGCGATCGTTGCCGATGCGCTCCAGGTCGCCGTCTTCCCCTTGTTCATCGAGGGCGCGGAATCGCCTGCGGATGACATTCTCGATGCGGTCGTTGGAGCCGCGCTGGTTTACCTGCTTGGCTGGCACTGGGAGTTTCTGCCGTCGTTTCTTGGCAAGCTGGTGCCAGGAGTCGATCTGGTTCCTTTCTGGACGATGGCCGTTGCCAACGTCTATCGGAAGTCGAAGCGGATCGAGGTCGCCACGCAAGAGGGACGTGAGGAGCGTCCGCCGCTCGGTCCTGGCGGTGATTCAAGAGGATGAGAATCCGGCCAAAAGACGGCCCTTTTTGCCAGCAATCGCCTATTCTTGGGCTGAAAAGGCTCAAAATCCGGGGTTTGGTGTTACCGATTCGCTAACATTCCAGCTTAGGGAACCTCTGAACGAGGTTGCAAGATCAAGAACATTCAAGACACCGGAAGAGCGGTGGTCAGCCGCTAAGATTAAGTTTTAGAAGTGAACTTTTAGCCGAAGAGCAACCGCAGGTCCTTCGACTCCGTTTGGCGCAAAGAACACCTCAAACTCCGTTCAGGATGACAGGTTCGTTATGATTCGAACTCTGATTCAGGATCCGCATCCGCATGTTCTGACACCAGATCGGGCCGATGCGGCACCATCGGCTCGCATCTGACGCAAGCCACGCTCAGCGGACACCTCACAGGGTATCCTAAGAGAGAAGTTCGATCTACTCAGAGGTGTTTCCTACGTGCCCACGACCAAGCGTCCTCTCGTTCTGACCATCCTCGACGGATGGGGCTATCGCGCCGAAACCGCCAACAACGCCATTGCCCTGGCCCGCAAGCCCACCTACGACAAACTACTGCGCGAGTACCCCAACACGCTGATTCAGGCTTCGGACCATTTTGTCGGTCTGCCCGACGGCCAGATGGGCAACAGCGAGGTCGGCCACCTGAATATCGGCGCGGGCCGCATCGTGCAGATGGACATCACGCGCATCGACGCCATGATCGCCTCCGGCGCATTTCAAAAAGACCCGGCCATTGCGCGGGCGATGAAGCGGGCGCAGGAAGGCGGACGGCAGCTTCATCTCTTCGGGCTGGTCTCCGACGGCGGCGTCCACTCGCACCAGGAACACCTCTACGCTCTGCTGCGCACGGCGCGGGAGTATGGCCTGGAGCGGGTCTTCGTTCACGCCTTCATGGACGGCCGCGACACGCCGCCCGACTCCGGCGCGGGATACATCGCGCAGCTCGAACAGAAGATGCGCGAGTACGGCGTGGGCAAAGTCGCGACAATCAACGGCCGCTACTATGCCATGGACCGCGACAAGCGCTGGGAGCGCGAGCGCAAGGCCTTCGACGCCATGGTCAACGGCAAAGCCGAGGGCGGTGCGTATCCCAACGCCGTCGCGCGCATCAAGGAGAGTTACAACAACGGAGTTACCGACGAGTTCCTGATTCCCTTTGTCGTGGTCGATGCAGCGGGCAAACCGGTGAGCCAGATTCGCGACGAGGATGTCTGCATCAATTTCAACTTCCGCGCCGACCGCGCTCGCGAAATCACCCGCGTGCTGACGCGCGAGAGCGGATTGAATAAGCAGGGAGGACGCGATCTGGACGGATGGGAGGCGCTCGACGCCACCATTCCCCGCAGCGAAATTCCCAAGAATCTCTACTACCTCTGCATGACGCAGTACGACAAGCTCTACGAGCTGCCCGTCATCATTCCGCCGGAGTCGCTGGATAACATTCTGGCCAACGTGCTCTCCGCGCACCATCTGCGCAATCTGAGAGTCGCCGAGACGGAGAAGTTCGCCCACGTGACCTACTTCTTTAATGGCGGCATCGAAACGCCCTTTCCCGGCGAGGAGCGCATTTTGATTCCGTCGCTGAAGGTGGCCACTTATGATCTTGCTCCAGAGATGAAAGCCGAGGCCATCGGCGACGCTATTGTGAAAGCTATTAACGACGGCTCCTTCGATCTCATTGTCGCCAACTTCGCCAATGCGGATATGGTGGGCCACTCAGGCAAGCTGGAGCCGACCATCCGTGCCATCGAAGCCATCGACGCGCAGTTGGGCCGCATCTACAAAGCCATCCGGGAGAAGAACGGCAGTTGGCTGATCACCGCCGACCACGGCAACGCCGAGCAGATGGTGGACCTGGTCACCGGCAGCCCGCACACCGCGCACACCACCAACCCGGTGCCGCTGATCTACGTGGCCGAAGAGGCCAAGCACTACCGGCTACGTCCGGACGGCTCACTGCGCGACATCTCGCCCACTCTGCTGAACATTCTTTCGCTGGGCCTCCCCAAGGAGATGACCGGCGGCGATCTGCGCGTGCCGCTGGCGAGGTAGTCGGCTAGTTTCAATGATTTTGGAAGGGCCGAATCGGGCGCTTACCGAACCGTAGGCTGACTCCAGCTTGGATCGCGCGTTGCGTCCAGTACGCTCCAATTGCAATAGCCTTAGTCTTTGGATTGCTTCTCCGATGCAATCTGCGAGCTCGGCACTAGGAAACAAGATGAAAAGTATCAGCGCCGGCGAGGCGGGGTAGAACCACAAAGACTTGTGATCGTGTCGCAAGCGACCCTTGATAGCGATTCTAATGAATTTCTGACCGCACTTCGTGGCAAGGGACTGCCTATTTACTATCGTCAGGTATCGCTGAGTTGAACTCAAGGATCGAAGGCCGGAGCGATGCTCCGGCCTTCACCGTTCCATACGGTTTGTTGGCCCTCACCCCTGGATGTCGAATTGCTCGGGATGCAGCGTGGCGTCGCTCTTGACGAGGATGTTCTTGCCGATCAGCTCTTCGAATTCGGTGAGCCAACTGCCGTTGTTGGCCTTGAGAACCTTGACGGTCTCCGGGTTGACGCGCAGCAGAACGTCGGCGCTCTCGAAGTGCTTCCTCATCTTGCGCAGCTCGGTATAGATCTCGTTGCAGACCGTCGTCGGGCTCTTGACCATGCCGGTGGCCTGACATGTCGGGCAAGGAACCGAGAGGGTCCGCTCCAGGGATTGCTTGACGCGCTTGCGGGTGATGGCGACGAGGCCGAAGTCGTTGAACTGGAGGACCTTGGTGGGAGCACGGTCGGATTTGAGAGCCTCTTCAAGGGCGGCCATGACCTTGAAGCGGTTCTTGCGATCATCCATGTCGATGAAGTCGATGACGATAATGCCGCCCAGGTCACGGAGGCGAATCTGGCGGACGATCTCCGGGACCGCGTCGAGGTTGGTCTTGACGATGGTGTCCTCCAGACGGGCCGACTTGCCTACGTACTTACCGGTGTTGATGTCGATGGCCACCAGCGCCTCGGTCTGGTTGATGACGATCGATCCGCCGCTCTTGAGCCAGACCTTGGAGCGCAGAGCCTTGGAGATCTCATCCTGAATGCCGAAGTGCTCAAACAGTGGGGTTTCCTTGGTGTAGAGCTTGACGCGGCGGACCAGGGCGGGCGAGAAGCGGTTGAGGAACTTCACAACGCGCTCGTAATCGGCCTCGGAATCGACCCAAATTGCGGAGAAGTTGCTGTTGACCTGGTCGCGCAGGATGCGGTCGATGAGCCCGGAATCGTGGAAGATCAGCGCGGGAGACTTCGAGGCGTCGGAGCGCTGCTTGATATCGGCCCAGGAATTCAGCAGGTAGCGCAGGTCAGTGCGCAACTCCTCTTCAGATGCGCCCTCGGCGGCAGTCCTAACGATAAACCCGCCGCTGGCTTCGCCGCGCTCGTGGACCAGGATTCTCTTCAGGCGCTGGCGCTCCTCGTCCGAGGCGATCTTGCGGCTGACGCCGATGTGCGAGACGGTGGGCATGAAGACCAGGAAGCGGCCGGGGAGCGCAATGTGCGAGGTGATGCGCGCGCCCTTCTTGGCGATGGGCTCCTTGGCGATCTGGACCAGAATCTCCTGGCCCGGCTTGAGCAGGTCGCTGATAATAGGCAGATCGGACATCTGCATGGAGCGGCGCGAAGGGCCGCGGCCTCTGTCGGCCTGCCCACCCGGAACTGCCGAGCCCGCGCGTCCGCGGCGTCCGCGGGAACTGCGATCCCTGCGCTGCTGGGCCAAGTCACGGCCAGGGCTCCCGGCGGTGGGTTGGCCTTCGGCTGAAGGCTCTTCGTCCTCGTCGTCGAGCTACTCCTCGTCGCGATTCTTGTCGTCAAAATTCATCTGGATGCGATGGTCGAGGTGGGCCTCCTGAAGCATCTCGCCCAGGTCGCCGGTACGAAGTTGGCTGGGCAGCGTCTCCTCTTCGAAATCGTCCGTCTCGTGGTCGCCGCCTTGTCCGTGGTGATGATGGCGGGGAGCGTCGAATTCCTCCTCTTCGATCACCTCTTCCTCAATAAGGCCGCTGCCGGGAGCGTACGTCGAGGCTGGTGCGACCGAAGCGGGCTTGGGTTGCGGCTTCGCGGCCTCTGCTTCAGCCTTCTTCTTGCCGCCAAAGCCAAAGAGCCGGAAACCGGCGGGAGGCAGCGGGTCTACATTATGAGAAGCGGTCGCATCGGAGTCTGGCTCGAGGGGTTCGGTTCCGTCGGCTTCCTGAGTGGCAGGCTGATCATGCGCATCTTTCGCGAGGACCTCGTCCTGTCTTGTCACCGGGGATGCCAACGGCTCTCCGTCCGAGGGCTGGTCGATTGCCGTCCCGATGGCGTAATTTTCTGTCGTGGCGGGAGCCGCAACTGCGGGCTCTGGTTTACCCAGGGGCGACTGGGGCGCGACTTGGGCCGTTTCCGCAGTCATCTCTTCTTCGATCAGTTCTTCCTCAGCCAGATCTTCCTTGGCGAAGTGGTCTTCCGCCGGCTCGGGGAGAGGCATTACCTCCGTAAAGTCCTCGCTGGGCTCAAGAGCTGCATCGGGAGCAATCGCTTCAGGCGCGGCCAAGGTCGTTTCCTCGAAGAACTCCTGCTCCTCGACCGCATCCGGGGCGCCAGCGTCGATTTCCAGCGCATCGGATGAGAGTTCCCGGGGCGCAATTCGCGCCTCCGAGGCAGGCCCGCCGCCCTCGTTGTGGCGGCTGGCATGCCGTGAGAGCGACTCGCCCGGCAACAAACCGCTCCCGTCCCACTCGATAGGCGACTCAATCAGCGTTGCGGGCTTGAAGGCGCTTCCCGGCCTGGCCGGCTCGGTTGCATCGTCCGCCGAGGCGCCCTCCACCGGTGCGCCGCCGTACTTCGACAGCGACTCGCCCGGCAACACAAATGGGGTTGGGGAGATGGCTGTAGCGCGCTCGAAGCGGTGCACGGGCTCGACAAACCCGGTCGACGAAGGCGTGTCCGCGGGGACCCCAGCGGCATGAATCTCCGGCGCAACCTGCAATTCTGTTTCCGCAATTCCTTCGACGGAGGATCTGGAGGTGTCGCCAGCCTCGGCCTGTCCCTCGGGAGAGCCTGCGGGACCCCGGCCACCGCGACGGCGGCGGCGTCCGCGCCAGCGCTTGGCGCCGGGTTCCCCGGAATCTCCCTCCCCAGCGCCGGTCTGCTCGGAGGCGAATGTCGGTTCGGGAGCGATTGCCTCATCCGCCTCAGGCGCGCTCTCAATCAGGAGACGGCGTTCCTTGACGTTCTTCTCCGGGGAAGGCCTTTCAAAGGCAGCGCGTTCCTGCGCCGGGCGCGGTTCCTGCTTCTGCTCCGGCCTTTGGTCGGGCTTCTGAGCGGAGCGCCCGCCACGAACCTCGCCGCGGCTGTCGGGAGCCCCGCTGTGCCGGACTTCGCGGGGAGGCTGGCTGCCGCCGCTGGCTGCGGCCTTCTCCAGCTCGTCGGTCTCTTCCTGGTCTTCGAGTTCGAGGAAGTCGGTTACATAGAGGAAGGCGTCGCGCTCCAGGCCAATATCCACAAAGGCCGACTGCATGCCGGGCAGCACGCGGGTGACGCGGCCGTTGTAAATCGACCCGGCCAGCGTGTACTCGTTTTCGCGTTCGTAGTAAATCTCCGCGAGTTGATCGTCTTCCAGGATTGCCAGCCGCGTCTCATGCGGCGTCGAAGAGATGCAGATTTCCTTTGCCATCGTACCTTTCCGCCCAGCGGCGTCTGCCTGCTGGGACCCGCGGCGAAGTCGGATGGAGAGGCGCGAGGCCGGATGGGGGAGAGATGTGCCGAAGGGATGACCCGTGATTCGCTGGTATGCCGGTTTCCGCGCCACGCACGGCCCTGAAGGGCGGTGAGCCGAGGCGAAGGTCTTGCCCAACAATCTGAACAAACCGAACAAGCTGTACGATACGGTAGCCCGATTGCAGAGAGTTTGTGGCCAACCGTGCCGGGGCCCCCGGCGACAGGTTTTTGTCGCTGGGGTGGAACCGTGCCGGAAATCCCGGCGGGGCCGTTCCACCGCTGGCGATTGCACAGCCGTGCCGCGCTTCAGGGGCGAGGAATGTCGCCCCCAATCTTCTCGCGCGTCCCGTGCAACTTATACGCTGCCAACGGTTTTCCCGTCTCTGCGTGCTCATGAACCCTTTTCCTGCCTGGCGCGGCCCATTCGGACCCGGCCGGCGAAATGCTTGAAAAATAAACTCTTGTGGTCCGGACTCTCCCGGGGCGCGCAAGAGGTAAACCTGCCAGAAAAGCTTAGTTGACGAACCGGCGCATGCGGACATTCATCGCCACGCCCAGCGCCAGGAACGTAAACAGCACCGAAGATCCGCCGTAACTCATTAACGGCAAAGGAATTCCGGTGACGGGCATCAGCCCGATGACCATGCCTACGTTGACCGCGATCTGAAAGGTCAACACAGCCACTACCCCCATGATAACCAAGGAGCCGGGCATGTCTGCGGCTGTTTGCGCGTTCTGAATCAAACGCATCAATATGGAAAAGTATAGCAGCAGCACGAAAAGCGCGCCGACGAATCCGTGTTCCTCGCCGAAAGCGGCAAAGATGAAGTCGGCATGGGGGATAGGCAGGAAGTCGCCCTGGGTCTGCGTTCCCTTGGCCGCTCCCTTGCCCCAGACGCCGCCCGAACCGACGGCGATCAGCGCCTGCTTTGTCTGATAGCCCTTGCCCAGCGGATCGCTGTCGGGGTTCATGAAGCTGGTCAGCCGCGCCTTTTGAAAGCCCTTGAGGACCTTGATGCGGCCGGCTCCGAAGCCATCGGTCCACACCCCAGCCACCAACACAACGGCGCAAGCGGTCAGCACCAGCGCCTGGCGGAGATTGACGCCGCCAAGGAACAATCCGGCCACCAAAATCGGAGCGTAGGTGAGCGCGGTTCCCAGATCCGGCTGGATCAGCACCAGCACCATGGGAACTCCGACCAGTGCGATAGCTTTGAAGATATCCTTCCAGGTGAGGTTGCGCCCGCCCAGATTGGCAAAGTAGTGGGCCACGGCCAGAATCAGGATGAGCTTGACCCATTCGGAGGGCTGAAAGTGCATGGGGCCGATCTTGATCCAGCGGCGCGCGCCCAGCACCTTTGTTCCCAATAGCTTGACAGCCGCCAGCGCCACCAGACTGAACCCGTAGGCCCAGGGAGCCCAGTCGAGCAGTCGGTGGTAATCGATTCTGGAAAAGAGGAACATCGCCGCCAGCCCGCCGCCGATCCACAGCATCTGCTTGGTGTGGAAGCCCATGTGCCCTGGAACCCAGATCTTCTGGTCATTGAAGAAGCCGGGGACCGCAGCGTACTTGGTATGCAGCGTGGCCGAATAAATCTCCAGCACTGAGATCGCACAGAGCAGCAGCACCATGCCCAGCAGCGCCCAGTCGAAGTCGCGGAAGCTCAAAAATCGGCGCATCAGGGCTGGCCTTCCTTGAAGCGCAGAGGCAAGGCCAGCAGCCACTTCGGCAGCGCAAACTGACCGCCTGCCACCGCCTTTGGTCCGGGCAAGGGGCCCGGGTTGACCATGAAATCTCCGGCATGGAGTTGAGAATCCTGCCTAGGCAGACTGACAGCGCCGTGGCGCCGTCGGCCAGCGGGCGCGGAGTCAAACCAGACGGCCCCCATCTCAACCGGCTTGCCGAGGTTCGCCTGATTGTTGACGTTGTGGTCCGCCATGCGCTCTTTGTTGACGTACTCGACGACCATCGCCTGAGCGATATGGGCGGAGTTCGCGCCCCAGTCCCCATGCTCCTGGAGGACGCAAATTACAATCTCAGGGTTGCGGCGAGGCACCATGCCCACAAACCAGGAATTCGGCGTCTTCTCGCCGCCTTTGACGTGGGTATCTCCGCCGCCCACAACCTGTGCAGTGCCAGTCTTGCCGGCAAAGTCGATGCCCTCAATATGCGCCGCGGCGGCCGTTCCGGTGGTGGTGGCCGCGGCCATTCCG
>Ga0187851_10005357_pt1 | contig 10257 bp, 8 predicted proteins | sample June2016WEW_6_10_FD_132997 | JGI IMG/M metagenome (GOLD analysis project Ga0187851, IMG submission 132997) | Peatland microbial communities from SPRUCE experiment site at the Marcell Experimental Forest, Minnesota, USA - June2016WEW_6_10 | ecosystem: Environmental > Terrestrial > Soil > Wetlands... | reverse complement strand
TATTATCCAATGGTATCACTGGTGGAGAACTTACCCCGGATTTAAAGGAGCAGTTAAGAAGGCAGGAATATGATCCTGAATTAATAGAATTTACTGGATCACAATTTGATCGAGTATTCATGGGAAACTCTACGTTGACGTATACTTATTTTTTATAATAAAAGATAAAGAAATTAACTTAAAATCTTGATTTAATATTTAAATCAATTTCTTTTTATTAAATAAAATTTTTAAAATTAAGTTTATGTAAAAATTTGCAATAAAAAGATATCAACAATCAAACTAGGCCCCAAAAATTCGATAAAAAAATAACTTTTAATGTACACTAGTAATGACTTCCAAAAAATTGAAAATAAAACAAAAAAAATAAAAAAATTTTAAATCTTCCATAACTTATTTTGCGTCTCCAGGAAATAAATCATTTCTTTCATTGCTTCTACTTTTTCTTCTTTCCCATATCCACAACAACTGACTACATCTCTTGGTTTATCAACCCATTCCTTATTGAATGGATTCCAGAACAGCACGCCATATTTTTCATGTATGTCTATTTTTATTTCTGCGTTTTTATGTACGATTTTCATATTTACACCTTCCTTATTTAAGCCATAGTATTACATTATATATAAATGTTATTATTAATAAAAAAAGAGAATTAACATCATTATATATTATTTGGAAATAAGCAAAAGAAGAGTTAAAGGACTAAATAAACAGTTATAATGGCTTCCTAAAGGAAGCACGATGCTATACTGCCTTCAATATTTAAACACATGCATCTCCATAGTTTTTATATTTTCATATGAATTAACGTTAATTGACTTCAATCTCGATTGCTTGCTCTGTTCTTTATGTTAATTATTAATTTCACAAAAATCACTTTCTTATTAAAAAGGTTTTCCTTTTGCTTGTAATAGAAAGCAGCATTAATAATAATAATTATTCTAAATATTAATGATTAAAAATGGAGAGGGTGGAAAAATTTATAGAAGAAACTCGTTCTGCTATTAAAGAAAAAAGCAGATATTTCAAATTATTTAATTTTATTTTATTTTTGGGATTAATATTCATAGGTTCTATTATTTTATCTGGGGCCACATCAGCAACTGCAATTAATAATTCAACTATCTATGTAAGCATACAGGGAAACGATACCTGGAATGGATTATCAGCTACTTATAACAATACAAGTGGTTACGGGCCTAAAGCCACAGTTGCTAATGCTACAGGTTCAGTAGCAAATAATGGAACAGTTTACATAGCTAGTGGAACATACAATGAAAATAACATCACTATCAATTCGAATGTGACAATTACAGGTGAAAGCCAACAAAATACTATTATTAACGGCAAAAGTCAAGGCAACTCTATATTCATTATAAACCCCAGTATAACCATTATTTTCGAAGATATCACACTCATCAACGCCAAAACCAATGATGGTGGAGGTATCTACAATAATGGTAATTTGAATGTTAATAATTGTACATTCTCAAATAATATAGTATATGGTTATGGTGGTGCAATTTACAATAACCAAGGTAATTTGACTTTAAATAATTGCACTTTCACAAGTAACACCGCTGATGTTTATGCTGGTGCAATTTACGATAATGGCAAAAAAAATGCCGATACTTTGATTGTGAATAATAGTACATTTACGGACAACGTTGGATATGGTATTGGTGCAATTGACAACACGGGTTATTTGAATTTAACTAACAGCACCTTCAACAATAACTCCGGAGAAGGTGAAGGCGTTGGTGCAATAAATAACTATGGTATTTTGAATATTATTAATAACACTTTCAATAACGACAGTGGTGGTGCAATTTACAATAATGGTAACTTGAATGTGACCAGTAGCACTTTTACTAATTGTGCAGCACCTAACGGTGGTGCAATTCTAAACTATCATGGTACATTGACTGTTAACAATTGTACATTCACAGGTAACAATGCCATAGGAACAGAATCAGGAAATTTATACATTAAGTCTTTTGGAGGAGCAATCGATAATTATTATGGTATTTTGAATGTGACAGGATGTACCTTCACCAACAACACTGCGAAAAGTGATTATTTTAGTTATGGTGGTGCAATCTACAACGAGGGTGATATTGCTACAGTAAACCATAGCACCTTCACTAACAACACTGTAATTAGTGATGATGAGTATAGTGCTGGTGGTGCAATTTACAATGGTGAGTATGGAACTTTGAATGTAACTAACAGTACCTTCATCACAAACAACGCAACAGGTTTTAATGGTGGTGGTGGTGCAATCTTCAACTGGGGTACTTTAAATATTACTGCCAATACTTTCACCAATAATACCGCAACAAGTGAAGCTGGTGGTGCAATTTTCAATACTGGCTCTTTGAATGTTACAGGCAGTAATTTTATTGGTAATGATGCAACTACGGGTGGTGGTGCTATTGAAGATGGTGGTGGTTCTTTGAATGTATCAGGTAGCACATTCACAAAAAACACAACAAATTCTGATGGTGGTGCAATCGACAATTATGGTACAGCTAATGTTAATTTCAACCGGATAGTTGGAAACACTGCAACGAAAGGCAGCGCCATCTATAATGGTGGAACATTGAATGCTCAGTATAATTGGTGGGGTTCCAATGTTAATCCAACTAGTCAGGTATATGGTAATGTATCAGTTACTCCTTGGTTAATTTTAACATTAAATGCAAGTTCAACTATTATTAAAGCAAATGGTACATCAATCATAACAGCTGATTTACAACACGATTCCAATGGTATTTATCACAATCCAACAAATGGCCATGTTCCAAACGGAATACCTGTAAAATTTACTACAACATTAGGAACTATAGGAACTCAATCATCCACAGTAAATGGTAGTGCACAATCTACTTTAAAAGCAGGATCAGTGAATGGTACTGCTAATGTTTCTGCTAAAATGGACAATCAAACAGTATCAACACTAGTTACAATCGATACTATTCCACCTAAGGTAACAGCAGTTAATCCGGTTAATGGATCGGTGAACATAGCTAACAATACGACTATTAAAATTACTTTCAGTAAACCTGTTAAAGCGGGGACTAATTGGTTTGTATTTACAAGCAGTAATGGAACAGCTATCACGTTTAAAACGTCTATTAATGGTACTGTTTTAACTATAACACCTACTAATCCTTTAACCAATGATACCAAGTACAGTTTAACCTTGCACACGGGCAGTGTGACTGACCTTGCAGGTAATCCACTCGCAATTTGGAGTAGTAGTTTCAGTGTTGGCCCTGCACCTACGATAAAAAGTGTTAACCCGCTTAATGGAGCTCTTAATGTATCAACGAATAGAACATTTACAATTACATTCAATGAACCTATCAAAGCAGGTAACTTGAGTATTCAATTTGAGAATAGCAGTGGAACAGCAATACCATTTACAACATCTATTAATGGTAATACGTTAACAATAACACCCAAAACTTCTCTAACTAAATCAATAAAATACACGATAATCTTACACACAGGTTGTGTAACTGATCAAGCAGGCAACCCATTAGCTTTAACTAGTACTAGTTTCACTACAACCAAAATTTAAAAATGAGCAATGAAGGGTTAAATCCTTTATACTTTTTATTTTTTAATATAATTAAATTATCGAAGTCTATAGATATAACCCACTTGATATAGCCCAACTATCCTATTTTCACTACTTTCGAGCAACTTAAAAATAAAACCATAGATTTCACGGGCTCGCTTCTAGGTTTTCTTAGAATTACAATCTCTTTTTCTTATTCAATTCGGATGGAATCATTTATTTTCAAAAGTCTATGCGAGCGTTATAGGTGGAAGTAGTTAAGTTCTTTAATAGTTTAAACTAACAAAAAATTATAAGATTAATCTAATGCGAGCAATAAAATTTGATAGGTTTTTTCATGCTTGAAGAGTGGAAAAAAGAATTAACTGATATTGAAAGAGAATTATTAAATTTTATTTATTCTTACTGGAAAAGTAGTGATCATTGGCCTGAAAATAATGAAATAAAAATAGCGCTTAAATATATATTTAAAGATGGAGTGAATTTAAATTCAATTGGTACTAGTGAAAATAGTCTAAATGGATATTTTATTCATTATTATGATCAAGCAGAAGTTACAAGCCTTTTACCACTCGGAATTGCTTTGTGTGATAATTCAGAGGAAGATGTTGAACTTTTTTTGAAAATAGTTAGATTCTTCGCTGAAAAATATAATCATGATTATCAGAATTATAAGAATGTTATATACGTGAAAGATTTTCCATCAAAATATTTCAATTCTGACGATAAAATCAAAAGTTTCTGTAAATTTTTCCTTCGTGAAACACCTCAGTTATTTCATTTTACAGGCACCGGATGTAATTTCCGATTAGATAATAAAATTATTAATTTAGAAGACGTTTCAACAATGCATGAATACTACGCGAAAATATATCATAATGCCATACCTCCCAGATTCAATCAGAATTCTTCAAAAATTGTGGAGGTTGAGCCTAAGAGAAGAATATTAGAGATCTTATATGATCATGCAAAACATAATCCATATGGTAGTGGATTGTCAAATCATGAGTTACAGAATGAATTGAATATTGATGATAATAAGTTATTTTTTAATATTAGTTATCTAGAAAATGATAATTATATTGAAGTAGTACATAATTTTGATGGATTTTTTGTTAAAATTAATAATCGTGGCAGAGACATTATCGAAGATAATTCACTTTTTAATAATTTATTTCCACCAATTAGTGTTACTCAGAATATAATACAAAATAGTAGTAACGTCATTATAAACTCTAACCATGCCAGTATAAACATTGATGAAAGTTTCAACCAGATTTATAATAGAATTGATGAAGAAAACGTTCAAAACATGGAAGAGATTAAAGAAGCACTCAAAAATATTGAAGAGGAGTTTAAGAACGATTGTATAAGTAAATCAGAAATTCAGGCCTCTTTAAGCACTATTGATTTATTAAAGGGTAACGCTTATTGGATTATTCCAATGATCCTGCAGCTTATAACATCCATACTTCTTTATAAGCCTTAATAAGATGTTAACGGAAGAATAATGTTCAAAGATAAAATAGTTAGTAATTATGGTATTTAGAAGAATATCTTGTATGTTGGGAAAAAAATGTTGCATGGAAAATTTCACATTTTCGCCTGCTCTTCGACAGTGGACGATTACTTAAGCGGAAATGATAATAAATTGATAAATCGCATAGATGAAGAATCAGAGGATTATATTCTTAATGTAAACGAAAGTGACTATACAAATTATTTGTTCGATGAATTTAAAGTGGATATACCTTATATTAACTTTGAAGCGATTTCGGGCGAAGCCATCGAAATAAAAGACCCTAGAACGGCAAAACGTAATTCAAGATCTACTTTCGTCTTTTGTTTGCCGTTTGAAGGAGATGGTAAGCTATTTCATTATAGAACAAATCCTTCGCCATTGAGTTCACAACTCGAATACATCAAAGATAGTTGCTTATGTTTTGATCTAGTTGAATGGAATCATGCCCCACCAGATAGATTAAATAACACTAAAAACGGTGTTATTTCTTTAATAAAAGGATTTTATACCACCAGTATCCCAAGGTTCGTTGACTGCAATTAATACAAAGAATAAAACAATGATAATGATGATGAAAGTGGGGCTCAAAGACATTGCACATTCAAATATCAGATAAATAATTTAAATAAGATTAGTAGAAACAAAGGAAAAGATTCTTTTGAATATTTTAAATCCTCTTAATATTTTGTAAACCGAAAAAAACATTTCTCTATATTAAATGTTGGTTTCTAAACTTACATTACATAAATTAACCATTAGAATTTTAGATTAAGGTAACAACTCATAAAAAAGTTAAAAAAAGTTAAATTAAAAAAAATAATTATGTTATGAAATGAAAAAATTTTTAATTTTTAGTTTTCTTCTTGCTGTTCACGTTCCTCTTGGTATTTTAGTTCGGTTGCTCGTCTTGCGAGATAATCACCAAACTCATTGATAAGTTTTCGCTCTTCTTCATTATAAATGGGTAGCCCGGTTATGGGTTAACCAGAAATTTTATACTTAGGACGGTTCAATAACGATTATCAAGCATATCAATCACGCCAGAAAGCTTTGAAGGATTTATAAAAGTTCTAAGGATATTAATTAAAATTCTAAATAAATTCTAAGTAAATTTAAAACAATAAATTATCAATCTTGATTATTTATATTTTTTCTCAATTATTTCTTTTAAGTTTTCCATTTCGGATTTCATTTCAAGTATTATTTTTTCAAGTTCAAATCTTTCAATTTCACTTAATTTCTTTTCTTCTTTTTCTTCGAATTTTTTAGTTAAATATAAAGTAATTGAAGCAGTGAAAAAACCAAAGAAAATAATGCCAGATATTATAATGATAACCGCTACTATCCTACCCCCAGCTGTTACAGGTGAAATATCTCCATAACCCACTGTAGTCATGCTAATAATTACGAACCATAAAGCATCGTAAAAATTATTGATGTGTGGATTAACTCCGACTTCTAGAAAATAGAATATAACAGTTCCTGTAATAAGAATTAAAAGGAGAGTTATGATACCATAATCTAATTGTGTTTCACGGAAAAAAGTGTCGATGCGTGTTAATTCATTCTTAAACAGTCCAAAAATTCTTAGTAATCCAAATATTCTGAAATATCTAATAATTGAAGATGCTTGTGATACAGTGGGTGCTATGAAAATTAATGGTATCATTCCAAGAATATCTAACATATTGTTTCTTAAAAAAATTTTTTTATTATCACATTTCCGGAATCTAACGATAAAATCAGAGAATAAAATTATACAAATAATTAAATCAAGATAAACGATGATTGAATAAACCTGGGAACTCACTCTTAAAAACAATACCAAAGTAATAAGAATTATGTCAGTTAATACTAAATAAGATAAAAAATAATTGAAAAATTTTTCATTTTTTTTCATATCAGTAGTAATATTATCCAAAGAGATAATTATCCTCCAAGATAGATTGTAGATATCAATTTCATGTTAAATGCAGTTTTTATTGGGATTGCACTACGATCCATGTGTTAATTTAATGAGTTCTGTACATGATGTACCATAATCTACCATTCTTAAATGACATATATTTACTTTAAACAGGAATTAGTTTAATTTTTTTTTATTTATTCAGTATTTGTTTAATGCATTTTGCTATTTTTTCGAATCCTTCTAAGTCGCTTGATTTTATTAAAACAGCATCTACTAATTTTGCATAGTGATTATTTCCGATATCTGGTAATAATGTTGTTAGGATGATTATAGGTATATTATTCAATTCATTATCTAGCTTTATATCCTTAAGAACATCTTTTCCATCTCTTTTAGGAAGATTCATATCTAATAAAATAAGATCCGCTATAGGAAAATCCGAATACTCACCTTTCCTGCGTAACATTTGGAGTGCCATTTCCCCGTCCTTGGCAAGATAAAGCTGATGAGAAATATCAGCTTCGTTTAAAATTTCACTAATAAGACGTGCATCCCCCGGATTATCCTCAACAATTAAAATATTCGGTTTATGACTCATAAGACTCTTCTCAACGAACTAAATTTGATATAAGATTTATCAAAGATTATCAGATTTGAACTATATTAATTCTGGATACATCGCACCTTAGAAAAGGATAATGCAGGAATTATTACTTTAAAACAGGAATTAATTTAATTTTTTTAATAAATTTCGTGTAGTATTGTTCAAAATCGTTTTTCATCTTTTCGAGGTCATCTTCAAGCTCTCGATTGGAAATATTCATATTTGATTCAGGGTAGATGACATATAATTTGATAAAATTACCATTTCCGGTTATCGTGAGCTCGGCTCTCACTTCTACATTTTCATATGGTTTATAATTCTTCAAACGTGTCATTAGTAACGGCAATGCCTGATTTATTAATTCATCATCTTCAAATGTTAGGATAAAGGATTTCACATCTTTATCAATTCCATTTATGTGTTCTTCCAATTTTATAAGCTGCAATATAACATTTATTCCTCCTATCAATGTTTGGTAAAATGGATTTTTTAAATCTGCCAAATTCTTTAGGGTATCACCATAACTGGAACTCGAGCATCTCTTAATATCTCTTTCGGTAACACTTCCTAACATAAATCTATCCACAGAACTATGTCGACCAGAGGCCCCCATTATCACTAAATCAACATTTTCTTCACCTATTTTATTAAAAATCTCAATATAATCTTTACCCGACTTTTTTTGGTTTGGGAAGTCCCGTTATTTGACCATTGTATTTTTTTATTTTAATTTGATTATTCTTTTGATTCTACTTGTGGGTTTAAATCTGCTTTTGAACCTGTTTTGAGTGGCTTATCTTCGTGTATATATTTTCCTCCTCGTAGTGCTGATAGTATGGTGGCTATTGCGGATATTATTGCCCCAACGTAGAATGATATCCTTAGTGATGGTATAAACGCGTTTTGAAGGGTTGATGGGAACCATGTGATGCCAGTTAAGGTGTTTAATGTTGAATGAGGTATATGTGCTACAAGAGGTGCTGGTAAAGCAGCTAATATTCCTGTAACAGGATTATAACCTAATAAAGCTGAAAATAAAGCCGCAGTAGGTGGAATATTACTCAGTATGGGTGCTAATTGTACAGCACCTATACTGGCTAGAGAAGATGTCATAGCTCCAGGGAAGTTTTGACTTAATCCTATTACAACTATGGTAAAGAATATAGCTATACTGGCAGGCACGGCAGTATTGAACATAGTATACATCATTCCCGAGGCTACACCCCTATCTTGAGCTGATACTGAGTTCATAATAGCTGCGTTGTTGGGGGAGCCGAACATTCCATTTCCAATTCCCATCATAAACAATATTAAACCTAATTCTAGGTAACTGAAATTATATGGTAGTGCTACTAGTAATAGGAAAGTTAATGTAACAATAGCCATTCCACCGGTAGCTATCCATCTTGGTCCGTATTTATCGGATAATATACCAGATATCGGTCCCATGATGATTATTCCTATTGTGAGTGGTACTAAATATATTCCAGCCCAGAATGGGGTGGAACTGTAACTGTAACCGTGAAGTGGTAGCCAGATGCCTTGTAATAGTATTATGATCAGGATCATGGCACCGCCTCGAGCTAAAGCACTTAGTAAAGTTGCTAGAACTCCATAAGTAAAACTTTTAATTTTAAATAAATCTAAGTTGAACATGGGTGATTCAACCCGGTTTTCAATAATTGGGAATAGGATCAGTGAGATTAATCCGAGGATCATGGAGGTTATCACCCATGGGTTGTTCCATCCCATGGAATTATTACCGTAAGGTATTAATCCGTAAGTTACACCCACAAGTAGGAGGGTTATGCCTAAAACGAATGTGATGTTTCCCCATATGTCAATTTTAGTTTTTAAAGCTTTAATGGATAATTCTTTAAGTTTATAGGATAATACAAACCCTAAGATACCGAATGGTACACTGATTAGGAATACGTATCTCCAGTAAAATACTGCTAGTATACCTCCCAGTACTAAGCCTAGGAAATTTCCAGACATTCCTGCAACCATATTAATACCTAAAGCTTTTCCCCGTTCAGTAGAGGAGAATGCATCGGTAAGTATAGCTGCACTATTTGCCATGAACAGTGCACCGCCTACGGCTTGGATTATCCGGAATATTATAATTTCTAATGCACCCGTATCACCAGTGGAAGGCGTTAAATAGAGCAGAACAGATCCCACTGTAAATATAAGAAACCCCAGCCGAAACATTTTAATTCTTCCATACATATCTGAAAGCCGACCGAAAGTTAACAGTAATGTAGCAACAACCAATAGATAACCCATTAATATCCATAAAAGATATTGGAATGAATTCAATGGGTTAATATGGATACCGTTAAAGATGGCGGGAAGGGCGATTAGAATAATCATCATATTTATACTTCCAATTAAAGTGGCTATGAAAACGGCTGTCAAAGCTGTCCATTTATACTCCAAAATTATCACCATCCTCTTTTTCATCATATATAACTAGGATACCAATATAATACTTTAAAACATTATTTTTTACACTCATATGCTGTTCATTCCCTGTTTTCTTATTTTATTTGAATTTCTTTTAATTAGAGGGATTTTTTTATTTTTTCAAGTCTTTCCATGAAAATTTCTATTCGTTTCTCGTTGAGTGC
>Ga0187851_10005354_pt1 | contig 10259 bp, 7 predicted proteins | sample June2016WEW_6_10_FD_132997 | JGI IMG/M metagenome (GOLD analysis project Ga0187851, IMG submission 132997) | Peatland microbial communities from SPRUCE experiment site at the Marcell Experimental Forest, Minnesota, USA - June2016WEW_6_10 | ecosystem: Environmental > Terrestrial > Soil > Wetlands... | reverse complement strand
GCCTACCACGGCACGTCGATGGGAGCGTTGGCCATCACCGGGCTGGCCGACATCAAGTACCCCTTCGAGCCGCTGCCGCCCGGCGGGGTGCGGGTGCCGAACACGAACTTCTACCGGGCCCCCGACTTCGTTGCCGACGACGTCACGGACTTCGGCCGGTGGGCCGCCGACGAGATCGAGCGGGCCATCCTGCGCGAGGGCCCGGAGTCGGTCGCCGCGGTGTTCCTGGAGCCGGTGCAGAATTCCGGCGGCTGCTTCCCACCGCCGCCCGGCTACTTCGCGCGGGTGCGGGAGATCTGCGACACCTACGGCGTGCTCCTGGTGTCCGACGAGGTGATCTGCGCGTTCGGCCGGCTCGGCCACTACTTCGGGTCGGCCCGGTACGGGTACCAGCCCGACATCATCACCTTCGCCAAGGGTGTGACCTCCGGTTACTCCCCGCTCGGCGGGATGCTCGTGCAGGACGCGCTGATGGAGCCGTTCAGCCGCGGGACGGCGACGTTCCTGCACGGCATCACGTTCGCCGGGCACCCGGTGTCCGCCGCGGTGGCCCTGGCCAACCTGGACATCTTCGAGAAGGAAGACCTGCTCGGCAACGTCCGCGCCCACGAGGCGAGCTTCCGCGCCACCCTGGAGAAGCTGTACGACCTGCCGATCGTCGGCGACATCCGCGGCGACGGGTACTTCTACGGCATCGAGATGGTGAAGGACAAGGACACCCGGGAGACGTTCACCGACGAGGAGTCCGAGCGGCTGCTGCGCGGGTTCCTGTCCACCGCGCTGTTCGACGCCGGACTGGTCTGCCGGGCCGACGACCGCGGCGATCCGGTCATCCAGCTCGCGCCGCCGCTGATCTGCGGCCAGGAGCACTTCGACGAGATCGAGCACATCCTGCGCGAGGTACTGACGGAAGCCTGGCAAAGGATCTAGATCTAGCTGTGCTGGCCCGGGGGGTCGCCCCCCCGGACGGCGTCCCGATACTCCGCCAGGGTCTGCTCGTCGGGGGGGTAGGTGCCGCGGATGCTGGCCCCGCCCGCCACCCGCTGCTGAAGCCAGGCTTCCAGCCGGTCCCGCTCGTAGCAGCGCACGGCGACGTCCTCGGCCACACCGGCCGGGATGACGACCACGCCTTCAATATCACCGACCAGGATGTCGCCGGGCTGCACCATGACGCCGCCGCACCCGATCGGCAGCCCGAAGTCCACCGGGTGGTGCAGCACCGAACTGGTGGTGCCGTGCGCGCCGCCCGCGTACGCCGGGAAGTCGAGCTCGGCGATGGCCGGGGAGTCGCGCAGCGCACCGTCGGTGACCAGGCCGACGGCCCCGCGCACCATCAGCCGGGTGCACAGGATGTGGCCCAGCGACGCGGCGCCGGTCTGGCCGCGGGCGTCGATGACCAGAACCTGGCCGGGGCCGATGGTTTCCACCGCGACCCGCTGCGGGTTGGTCCAGTTGTCGTACTCGACCTGGAAGTCGAGATCTTCGCGGGCCGGGATGTAGCGCAGCGTGAACGCGTAGCCGACCAGCTTGGTGTCCGGCCGCAAGGGCCGGACACCGGCCATGAACGTGTTGCGGAAGCCGAGCTTGAGCAGCTCGCTGGTGAGGCTCGCGGTGGTGACCGCGTGCAGCTTCCGCCAGGATTCGGTTGAGAGTTCCATCGGGACCCAGTGTCCCATCCGGGCCTCGCATGGCGCCCGGTCGGGGCGGGACGGTCCGAGGTCAGGCGGCCGGCCCGGCGGCCCGACAGGGCGCCGAACGCGCCAGTGCGGCGCCCCCGACCCTGAACGTCCGCCGGCTGGGGCGGTCGGGGGAGTTTTCCTGGGCGGCGCGGCAAACACTTCCGCGCCGACGGTAGACAGACCACCTGTCCGAGCCACGACGGGGAGTTTACGTGTAGGTAATCGACGTGGGAAGCCGTTGGTTACTGCGCGGGCGCGATTGGTCCCGGAAGACGAGAACGCCCCCGGCCGCGTGGGCCGGGGGCGCAAGATGCCGGGGCTGAGCGGACCTCGGCTACTGAGCGGCCTTGCCGGGAGGTGTGGCTCCCGTCGTGGCCGGGGTGGTCTGGGCCGGGCTCGTCACGCCGACCGACGGCACCGAACTGGGACTCGGGGCCGGGTTGGTCGCGCCCGACGTGGGCTGCACGGAGCTGTTCACACCGGGGCTGGCGCTCTGGCTGGGCGTGGCCGACGTGCCCGGCGTGGCCGGCGTGGTCGGCTGCACCGTGCTCTTGCTGCTGGTGCCGCCGGTGACGTTGCCCAGGGTGGTGCCGGTGGCCTTCTGGCCCCACAAGCTGGCGCCGATCGGCTTGCCGGTCCCAAACTCGATCAGCGTGATCACGAGCAGCGCGACCAGGAACACCGTGGCCGACGTCACCGCGGTGATGACCCAGCGCGGATGACCCCGCAGGCCGCGGCCAGCGCCGCCGGCGCCGCCCGTCCCGCCGCTGTGCTTGCCGCCGCCGTTGGTTGCGTTAGTTCCGTTGTTTCGGCCGGAGCCGGTGGGCCCGTTGCGGCCGTCGCTGCCCATCCGTACGGTGCCGAACCGGGCCGTCTCGGCGCCCGCCAGCCCGGCGTCCGCCCGGGTCCGGCTGGCGCCGGGCCCCCAGGTCTGGCCGTTACTGGTCCAGGTCTGGCCGCTGCTGGTCCAGGTCTGGCCGTTACTGCGGGTCTGGCCGAGGTCGCGCCGGGTCTGGCTGATGTCTGGGGCGGCCTGCCCGAGGTCGTTCCGGGTCTGCCCAAAGTCGGCGCCGGGCCGGCCGAGGTCTGGACCGGCCTGCCCGGGGTCGGCGCGGGTCTGGCCGGGGTCCGTATGGGTCGGGTCGTTGTCGCGCCGGGCCGGCTGCGCAGCCCCGGGCGCGGCGTGGCCGGAAGCCTGAGTGGTGGGGTTCCACTGGCGGGCGTGCTCCACGATCACCGGCGCCACTTTTTCCTTCGTGCGCGCCAGGTAATGCTTGTAGACGGCGAAGCCGGTAGTGCTGACCCCGGCGCCGACAGCGGTCCCCAAGATCGTCCCGCCATCGCCCAGATACGACGTGAGAACGGCCCCTGTCACGGCCGCTCCCATGCTAGAGATGACCTGCACGGTGTTCAGTTCGATGCGAGGCCGGTCGCTCATCATCCCCCTTCACGCGTGCAAGTTGCTGGCTGATGGGTGGCCTGGATCCTGTCTACCGCGCTCTCTGGCGGAGGACCCGGCAAACCGGGTCTCTGGTCCGCTTTCAGCCTATAAGTCCCCGCCCGGGGATCGAAATCGCGCGACGGTCCCGCGACGTTTCCCGGCGGGTCACCCGGTCGGTCCTGGCCGGCGGTTCCGCGCGGGTCAGCGTCCCCGATAACGTCGGGGAATGGACGGCAGCGAAAACGATGTCCTGGTGATCGGCTCCGGGGTAGCGGGCCTGACCAGCGCTATCAGCCTGGCTGAGGCCGGCCTGCGGGTCGCCATCCGCACGGCCGCCCCGCCCGAGGCGACCACCTCCGCGGTGGCCGGGGCGGTCTGGGGCCCGGTCAATATCCGGCCGGCCGGACGGGTCCGGGAGTGGGCGCGAATCGGCCTGGAGACCCTGCGGAGCCTGGAGAGCGATCCCCGGACCGGCATCAGGTCCCGGTCCGGGCGGGAGCTTTCCCGGGTACCTGAAGATCCGCCGGAATGGGCCGACCTCCTCAATGACCTGCGGCTTTGCTCCGCCGACGACCTGCCGCCGGGCTTCGTGTCCGGCTGGCGCTATACCGCGCCCGTGGTCAGCATGCCGGTCTACATGGCCTACCTGCGGGCCCGGTTCGAGCGCGCCGGCGGCACGATCGAGGTGAATCCAGTCACATCGCTCGCCGAGGTGACGGACGGGGCGGCCGGCGCGGCACCCGTGGTGGTCAACTGCCCGGGAGCCGCCGCCCGCCAGCTGGTCCCGGACCCGGGCGTCACCGCGATCCGCGGGCAGATCGTGGTGATCGCCAACCCCGGGATCGAGGAGTTCTACATCGACCACAGCCCGGACCCGCCGGACGTGATCTACCTGTTCCCGCACGAGAACACCGCCGTGCTCGGCGGCACCGTAGCCGAGGGCGAGTGGGACACCGCGCCGTGGCCCGCGGTGGCGATGCGCATCCTGCGGGACTGCGCCGCCGTCGATCCCCGGGTGCTCGGCGCCGACGTGCTCGCGCACCGGGTCGGGCTGCGGCCGTCCCGGACCGAGGTCCGGCTGGAGGCCGAGCCGCTGGGCGGCGGCCGCGTGCTGTGGCACAACTACGGCCACGGCGGGGGCGGCGTCACCGTGTCCTGGGGCTGCGCGCGGGAGATCACCGCCGCGGTGCTGCACGGCGACGGCCACCCGCAGGGCCGCGCGGGTGCGGAAAAGCCCGTTGGGTGACTGCTCGGGCCGGACGTTCCTGGTCACCGGGGGCAACACGGGGGTCGGCCTGGCCGCCGCGCGCGACTTCGCCCGCCGCGGCGGGCGGGTCTACCTGGCCTGCCGGTCCCCGGAAAAAGGCGAGGCGGCCGCGGCGGCCATCACCGCCGAAACCGGCCAGCCAGTCACCTTCCTGCCGCTCGACCTGGCCGACCTGTCGTCCGTCCAGCGTTGCGCCGAACAGTTCCTCGCCCTCGGCCGGGACCTGCACGTACTGCTCAACAACGCCGGGGTGGCTGGGCAGCGCGGGCTGACCCGGGACGGATTCGAGCTGACGTTCGGCGTCAACCACCTGGGCCACTTCGCGCTCACCAGCGCGCTGCTCAGCCGGCTGGCCGCCAGTGCCCCGGCCCGGGTGGTCACGGTCTCCAGCGACGCGCACTACCAGGCCACCGGGATCGACTTCGGCGCCGTCCGGCGGCGGACCCGCAGCATCACCGGGCTGCCCGAGTACGCGGTGTCCAAGCTGGCCAACGTGCTGTTCAGCCAGGAACTAGCGCGCCGCACCGCCGGGCAGGGCATCACCACCTACGCCCTGCATCCCGGCCTGGTCGCGTCCGATATCTGGCGCCGGGTGCCATGGCCCGTCCGCCCGCTGCTGACCCGGCGCATGCTCAGTACCGAGGAAGGGGCGCGCACGCCCGTCTACTGCGCCACGTCCCCCGAGGTCGGGCCGGCCACGGGGCGGTTCTACGTCGATTGCCGGGAAGGGAACCCGAACCCGGCCGCCACCCCGGGACTCGCCGGGCTGCTCTGGGAGCGCAGCGAGGCGTGGACCGCCCTCCCGGCCTAGCCGTCGCTTGCCGGTCACGGGTTGCCGATTGATACTGGTCGCGTGTTTGCCCGCGTACGGAGCTGGTTCGACGGAGCAGGCTGGTTCGTTGGCCTGGCGGTCGCGCTTTTTGCCTTCGCGCTCTTGATGGTGCTGATTGAGCTGCAGTCACCAGACCTCGTGCTGTGGACGGGTCACCGGGTTGTCGGTACCGAACAGGGCGGAATCGTCAGCTACCGGTGGCACGGTCAGCCGTATTCGCTCAACGCCTCGGGCTACGGGTCATCGAAAGCGGTAAACGTTTACCTCAATCCAGCTGATCCCAGCACTGCCATAATCGACAACGTGGCCGACCGGGCGCTGGATGCCTTGCTGATCGGCGGCCCGGTGGCCGGCGGCGTTGTGTTGCTCGCCGTCGGCCTGACACGCAATTACCGATGGGACCGTCGCCGGGCCCGCCGGGCTCGTGAATTCCAGCTGTGAGCTGATCTGCAGCTCGCGCGGCCGTCCTCGCCTTCGCAAAGCGACAAGGACGCGGCGCCGCATACTGCCCCTGCACGGGAACGAACGCGCGGGTGTGGCCGGGCTGACGCCGCCGCCATCGCGCGGCGCGGCCCAGCCTAGGGTGGACACCATGCGGATTGGTTTCGGTGCCCCGGTCTCCGGAGCGTGGGCGTCCCCCAGGGACCTGACCAGCTTCGGCGCCCAGGCTGAAGAGGCCGGCTATGCGTCGCTGTGGACGTTCCAGCGGCTGCTCATCCCCGCCGGCGCCAAGATGGACCCGGTGTACCAGAGCGTGCTCGACCCGATGGTGGCCCTCGGTTTCCTGGCCGCCGGGACGTCCCGGATCCGGCTCGGCGTCGCGCTGATCAACATGCCGTTCATCTCCCCCGGCCTGCTGGCCAAGCAGGCCTCCACGGTCGACGTGCTGTCCGGCGGCCGGCTCGACCTGGGTCTCGGGATCGGCTGGCTGCCGGAGGAATTCGGGCTGACCGGGGCGTCGATGGCCCGGCGCGGGGCCCGGGCCGAGGAGTACGTGCGTGTGCTGCACGAGCTGTGGAACCCCGGCGCGGACGGGATGAGCCAGTACGACGGCGAGTTCTACGCGGTCCCGGCCGGGCGCCAGGATCCGGAGCCGGTTCAGCGCCCCGGTCCCCCGGTGATTCTCGGCGGCATGTCCCGCCCCGCGATGGAACGGGCCGGCCGGATCGCCGACGGCTGGATGACGGCCAGCCGGGCCGACCTGACCCGGATGGGCGACAACATCAAGATCGTCCGCGCCGCCGCCGCCGACGCCGGGCGGGACCCGGGCAAGCTCCGCATCGTGTGCCGGGGCGTGGTACGCGCCGGGGAGGAGGCACACTCACCGCAGACCGGCGAGCGGCTGCTGCTGTCCGGCAGCTACGCGCAGATCCGCGCGGACACCGACTGGCTCGGCGAGCAGGGCGTCACGGAGGTCTTCTACGACCTCAACTGGGACCCTCTCATCGGGTCACCCGAGGTGGACCACGCGGCCGCCACGGGACGGGCCCGGGAGATCATCTCCGCGCTCGCCCCGTCCGGCCGGTCCGAGCTGCCTTAGGCGGCTAAGCGCTGTTGCTGCGGGCGATGCCCTCGCGCAGCGCCATCGCCGCGGCTTCGGTCCGGCTGGCCACGCCGAGCTTGGCGAGGATGTTGGACACGTGCACGCTGGCGGTCTTGGCCGAGATGAACAGGGCCGCGCCGATCTCCCGGTTGCTGCGCCCTTCGGCGATCAGGCGCAGCACCTCCCGCTCGCGGGCGGTGAGCCCGGCCGAACCAATGGCCTGGCCTGCCTGCCCGGCAGCCCCGCCCGGAAGGCGGTCGACCGGAGCGGGCCCATTCAGCTGGTCCGGGCCACCTAGCCGGGCCCGGCGGGCCAGGTCATCCAGGGCCGCCTGTAGCGGTGCGGCGCGGAGCTGGCCGGCGGTGCGGGCGGCCAGCCGCCACTGCTCCTGAGCCGCGGTGCGGTCGCCGGCTTCGGCGAGCGCCTCGGCGAAACGCCATCGGGTCCGGGCGACCTCGTAGATGAAGACGGGACCGAACTCGTCCAGCACGGCCTGCCACCCGGCCGGGTCGTTGTCGCCCCGGGCGCGGCGGAACTCCGCCTCGCCGCGGGCCAGCCAGCCGCGTCCCTCCGGCCCGAGCACGAAGTGCGGGCGGAACCGGAAAACGGCCCCCTGGCGGGCGATGTCCAGCAGGCGCTCTGCCGCCTCTACCTCGGCTTCAGCCCGCGCCTCGTCCCGGGCCGCCCGCGCCTGCCGGGCCCGGTCGGCGCGCGCGGTCAGCCCGACGACTGCGAGGCGGATGACGGACGGACCGTAGCCGTATTCGTCGGTGTCGGCCCGGATGGCCGCCTCGGCTTCCTCCAGCGCGGCGGCGGTGTCGCCCTGCCACAGGGCACGCTCGGCGAGCAGGCCGCGGGCGACATAGACGCAGAACCGGTCCTGCGACCACAGCGGCTCCAGCCATACGCGCCGCTCGGCGGCAACCGGCCGGCCGCGGGCCACGTCAATGAACAGGGCCATCGCCGACAGCAAGGCTTCGGGGATGGTGGCGACCCGGACCGCGAACCCGTCGGCGAGCTGCTGCGCGTGGTCCCACTCGCCGTCGGCGAAGTGCGCTTGGAAATGCAGGTGCAGCACATCCAGGCCGTACGGGGCCAGGCTCAGCCCGGTCTCCTCGGCGCGCCGCACCCCCTGATGCGCGACACGCGCGGCGGCGGCCAGCTCGCCGCGCTCGAGATGCGCACGGGCCAGGTGCGCCGCAGCCCGCAGCTCGACCCCGAGCACGCCGGCCTCACGCGCCTGCCCGTGCGCGGCGGTGAAGAGCCGGATCGCGTCGTCGTTCCGTCCCTGCCGGTGGCTGAGCAGGCCCAGCGTGACCAGCGAGTCCGCCTCGACCGACTGGGAGTGGGCGGCCCGGGCGGCCAGTCGCCCGTGCTCCGCCCATTCGGCCGCGGCGCCGTCCTCCGCGACCAGCAGGGTCCTCGCGTAGGTGGCGATGGCCCGGGCCCGTTCCCAGGTCGGCGGGTCCGCGGGCAGCACATCGACGGCGGCCCGGGCCTCCTCGACGGCTTCGGCTTCCAGGTCCTCACGATCGCTCCCCAGCAGGAAGTAGGCAAGGCGCTCGCCAACCTTCGCGGCCAGCACGGGATCCGTCCGGGCGTCCAGCAGGCGGCGCAGGCTGCGGAGCTGGTGCACGGCCCGGAGCACGTCCCCGCTCGCCCCGGCGTTGCTCGCCGAATACAGGACCAGCTGCCCGCGCCGCATGCCAGCCAGGCTCTCCGGCTCGCTGACCCGCTCCCACAGCGCCAGGGCCTGGTCGAAGTGGCCGTGCGCCTCGGCGGGGGCGCCGAGCCGCTCGGCCTCCATACCGGCCCGCACCGACGCGGTGAACGCGCCCGGGATATCGTGGCTGGCCAGGTAGTGATGGGCCAGCTCGGCCGCGGTGCCTGGGTTGGCGGCCAGCCGGTCCTCGTCGGCCAGCAACCCGGCCAGCACGCCATGCAGCCGGGTGCGCTCGCCGGGCAGCAGGTCGGCGTAGACGGCCTCACGGAGCAGCGCGTGCCGGAACGCATAGCCGTCCGCGCCGTCCGGGACCAGCAACTGCTGGGCGACCGTCTCACGCACTGCGTCCTCGAAGTCGGCCACCGGCAGCCCGGACGCGGCCTGGATCAGCTCGTCGTCGGCCCGTCTCCCGGCGACCGCGGCCACCCGCAGCACGCGCTGCGCCGCATCGGACAGCCGTTCCACCCGGTTGAGCAGCAACGCGACCAGCCCGGCGGGAAGCCCGTGGTCCTCTGCGGCGTGGTCCGCCGACGCGGCGAGCAGCTCTTCCGCGTAGTAGGCGTTGCCCTCGGCCCGGCTGATGATGCCGTTGAGGAGGACGGCGTCGAGCGCGGGTACGGCAGCGGCTGCCCGGAGTCTCCCGGCCCGGCCGGGAGACTCCGGGCCTACCGCGTCCGGGCCTGACCCACCGGGGCTGGGACGGTTCGCCTCCGCCAGGGCGGTCAGGTGCTCGGCCAGGGCGGCCGGCTCCAGCGGGCCGAGCTGAATAGCGGTCACGGTCGGCAGGCGCTGCAATTCCGCCAGGACCGGGCGGAGGGGATGGCGCCGGTGCAGGTCATCGGTGCGGTAGGTGCCGACGATCGCCACTCGCTCGGTGCGCAGTACCCGGCTGAGGAAGGTGAGCAGGTCACGGGTGGACGCGTCCGCCCAGTGCAGGTCCTCGAGCACCAGCAGGACCGGGGCCGCGGTGGCCAGCTCGGCCAGCAGTCCGAGGACTGCGCCGAGCATCTGCTGGCGGGCCATGCCCGACTCATCGCGACCGGCCGGAGCGGCCGTCCCGCTCTCCGGCAGCAGCCGGCCGAGCAGCGGACGGGCCGCAAGGGCATCCCGCAGCTGCGCCGCCCCGGGTGGCTGGCCGGCCGCTGCGCGGTGTGACCCAGCCGGCGCGGGCCCCGGCGGCTGGGTCACACCGCGCAGCGCGTCCGCGAGCGGCAGGTAAGGGACGCTCTCGCCGAGCTCGGCGCAGTGCCCGGAAAGCACGGTGAAGCCCTGCCCGGTGGCCATGCGGGTCACCTCGGCCACGAGCCTGGTCTTGCCCACCCCGGCGTCCCCGCCGATCAGCGCGACCACCGCCTGGCCTGACGCGGCGTCGTCGAGGAGCGTGAGCATACGGCCGAGCTCGGCATCTCGTCCGACCAGCCGTCCCCACGGCACCTCCTGGAGCATGCCCCGAGTATCCCATCAGGCCCTGACATTGCCGAAGGATTAACTGGCCCGGCCAGATAGTTTCACTAGGTATGGAAAAGGTCGTCAGAACGAATGAGGAGTGGCGTGAGAAGCTCGCGCCCAACGAGTACGCGGTACTGCGTGAGGCGGGGACAGAAGCGCCGTTTACCGGTGAGTACACCGACACCAAGACCGTTGGCGTGTACCGGTGCCGCGCGTGCGGCGCTGAGCTGTTCCGGTCGGCTGAAAAGTTCGAGTCCCACTGTGGCTGGCCGTCGTTCTACCAGCCGACCAGCGACGACGCCGTCACGCTGATCCAGGACCGCTC
>Ga0187851_10005353_pt1 | contig 10260 bp, 4 predicted proteins | sample June2016WEW_6_10_FD_132997 | JGI IMG/M metagenome (GOLD analysis project Ga0187851, IMG submission 132997) | Peatland microbial communities from SPRUCE experiment site at the Marcell Experimental Forest, Minnesota, USA - June2016WEW_6_10 | ecosystem: Environmental > Terrestrial > Soil > Wetlands... | reverse complement strand
GCGCACCGCGTACCGCCATCGGTCCGCCGCGTCGTAGGCTGCCCCGGCTCCCGGCTCGAGCTGGGCGGCCCGGTATTCGTAACGCATCCGCACATCGCCGTACAGCTCCATGTCTTTAATGACCTTCCCAACCTTGAACTTGAACCCCTCATGATTGGTGAGGCCCGGCGCAGTGTTGGTCAGGGACTCCTGCTTCAATTGTTCCGCTTCGTCCTGTCTCAGAATGCCTTTGGCCACCAGCTTGTCCAACAGCGCGTCGGCCGAAACCTGGGCCGTTGCCGTTGCGGCCAGGGTCCAGCACCCCGCTATACCAGCCATTATTCCAGCTAATTGATATTTTAGATTCATCCTCAGTTGCATGGCAGATGCCGTTGCAGGTCATTTGATACAGTTTTTCCGCGCCCGCTCAAAGCGTATTTGTGTGACAATTACGTGACGATTTGCCGCCATTTTCACAAGTTCTTGGAAATATGATGCTTGCGACACGGGAATGTGACATTCCTGTTAAATCTGCGTTTATTGGGTGATGATGCCTTGACTCAGAACGGGGGTTTGGCGAAAGTCCGGGCTACTTAACAGATATTAACTTGGATAATGAAAAAAGGCCTCCATGCCGCCTTCCGCTTGGCGCAGTTTGCCGGCATTGTGCTGTGCCTTGCGGTCTGCCTGCCCGCTTCCGTTGCAGGTCCGACGGTGCTCTACTCCTTCAGCAACAGCGTCGGGCAGGCCCCCGCTTCCCGAATGGTTCTGGCCAGTGACGGTAACCTCTATGGAACCACTCTGCGCGGCGGCGCCAACGGCGCAGGCTCCATCTTCCGCCTGGCCCTGCCGGGCAGCCTTTCCAATCTGTATTCCTTCCCGCCCGCCACCAACAGTAGTGGAGAAACCAATTACGATTTGGGGCCAAATGATTTGGTCCAGGGAACGGACGGAAATTTCTACGGCACCACCCGGCTGGGCGGCTCCAATTTCAGCGGCACGATTTTCAAGTTATCGCCTTCAGGTTTTTTCACACTTTTACACACTTTCGCTGCGGAGACCCTCAATGCCCAGGGCTACGAAACCAGCGCCGACGGCGCCATGCCGGTTGGCGCTTTGACGCAGGGCAACGACGGCAATTTTTATGGCACGACGCGATACGGCGGGAGCAACGACGCAGGCACGATTTTTCAGGTAACACCCAATGGCGCTTTCACCGGCTTGTATTCCTTCATCTTGCCGGCCACAGGCTCTGTCGCCACAAGCGGTGCCGTTCCAAATGCCCTGACCCTGGGCAGCGACGGCGCTTTCTACGGCACCACGCAGCAAGGCGGCCCCATCAATGCCGGCACATTTTTTAAATTCACCGTGGCAGGCGGTTTTACCCAGCTCTATTCGTTCAACGACGACACGCCCGGCAACGATCCAATCACCCCAAATTCCACCCTGGTGCAAGGAGCCAACGGAGTTTTCTTCGGGACGACCGCGTATGGAGGCACGCAAGGGGGAGGCTGCATTTTTGAAATCACGAACACCGGCGGCGCGAACGTGCTGTGCTCCTTCCCGGAGCTTAATGCCGGAGCCAGCGAGACTCTGATTCTAGGTTCGGACGGCATTTTCTATGGAACAACCGCAGAAAATGGAGTCAACGGGCAAGGGATGCTATTCCGCTCCACGCCCCAAGGCGATTACAGCGGCTACTCCTTCAGCGCATTGGACACCAATGCTGACAATGCCGACGGCGCAAATCCGTCCGCCGGCTTGACCGCCGACGATGTCGGCAATTATTACGGCACCTGCGCCGCTGGGGGCACTAATGGATCCGGCCTCATCTTCCAGATACTCAGCCCCACTTTTATCCCGCCCTCCTTCTTTCCCTCCACTAATTGGCCCCCGGCGCAGACAAACACGCTGGTCGGTTCTTCCGTCGCTTTGTCCTACCTCGCCCAGGGGATTGCGCCGATCAGTTATCAATGGCTACTCAATGGTACCAATGCTTTAACCAATGGAGGTGACATCTCCGGGTCCACGAGCGGCACCTTGACCATTGACCCTGTTTTTTCCAGGGATATCGGCAGCTACGCCCTTGTCATTAGCAACACCTGGGGCGCTTTGACCAGTTCCGTGACCGCTTTGACCATTAAGCCTCCCGGCATTACCATCGTGTCGCCGAAACCCAATGCCCGCACGACTTCGCGGCTCTTCTCTGGAACTGCCACCAGCGCGCCACTATTCCCCGGAACGCCTCCCAATCTTAACCACCTGACTGGAGTGATGTACTCCTTCACCAACCTTTTCAGCGGCTCAAACATCACCGGGACAGCAGCAGTCACCCTGGGCACCAATAGCTTCGATTGGTCATTCACGGCGACTCCATTTCCTGGCACGAATATCCTGTCGGTGCAAAGCGAGGATGCGTCGGGAAACATTTCGGCCATGGCTTCCGTGACCTTCTTTTACGAAGCGTCGTCTCGATTGACCATCCTCAAGACCGGGAGCGGGACAGGCTCATTTACCATCACCAACGGCGCGGTGCTCAATCTTGGACAAAGCTACTCCATCACCGCCAGGCCGCTGGCGTCGGTTTTCAGCAATTGGTATGTCGGCGGCGTCATCAGCTACAAGCCAACCGTTCAGTTCATCATGCAATCGAATCTGGTTTTGACCGCCGATTTCATGGCGCGGCAACTGCCGGTCGCGGTCATAACTTCCCCCAAGGCGCACGAGCGCACCGATGCGCTGTTTTTGGAAGGGATCGCAGGTAGTTCGCCGCTTCTTCCCGGAGCCAGTCCCGCCAACGTCCATCTCACCAATGTCGTGTATTGGTTGAGCAATGGGATGACCGGTTCCGTCATCACGGGTGTGGCAGCGCTGGCGAATGGCCTCACTTTCTCCGACTGGTCCATTGCAGTGACCAACCTGCCAGGCGTGGGGCCTGCCGTGCAAAGCGCGTCGAGTGGAACGATGCCTGTTTTGCCCGGCACGAACACTCTGTTAGTGCAAGTCTGGGATGCGTCAGGCGGTGTCTCAGCCATTGTGTCCAGGACGTTCTTTTACAAAGTGCCGGCCCTGTTTACCCTCACCAACGCCGGAAATGGGACTGGCACGTTCCTGGCAGCCTCTTTGGTGGCTGGCGACACCCCCCCGACCAACGGTGCCATGCTCAATATTGGCGAGAGATACAAGCTCACCGCCATACCTGGCAAAACTTCCCTTTTCGTCAACTGGCTTAGCAGTTCCGGCGCATCCAGCACCGCGCCGGTGAACTCATTTATCATGCAGTCAAACCTGGTTTTGACGGCGACTTTTGTTGAGATTCCTCCCGTGCTCACCGTCTCGACCCCGGCGGCGCATTTCCGCACCTCGGCGCCTGTTTTCGCGGGGACAGCCTCCGGGCATCTTCCGATTGCCAATGTAATCTGCGCCCTGGCCAACACCAACGGGCTTGCGAAGCTGACGGCAGGCGCCAATGGGATATCCAATTGGTCCGTGGCCCTGGCCCCCGTGCCCGGAACCAATTACTTTAGCGCATATTGTGTTGATGCCAACAGTAACCGGTCCGCTTCTATCTATCGCGAATTCTTCTACAACGTTCCGGCCCGCCTGACCGTGACCCAAGCAGGAACCGGCAGCGGCAGCTTCCGGGGCGCGGCCTTGGTCGCCGGCAACACCGCGCCCGCCGATGGCGCAAAGCTCTATATCGGCGAAGGCTACAGGATTACCGCCCTGCCAGACAAAACCTCCCTCTTCAGCAATTGGGTCGGCGCGGCAGGCGGCAGCGTCCTGGAGAAAAGCGGCGCCCCGTCGCTGTCGTTTGTCATGCAGTCAAACTTGGTATTGACAGCCACGTTCATCACCAATTTTTTCCCGCCCCTGGCCGGCACCTATTACGGGCTGTTTTTCCCTTCCAGCGCCGTTGGAGTGAATACGTCCGGAATGCTTTACAACTTGGTGCTTCGGGATACAGGCGCTTTCAGTGGCAAGTTTCTGACGCCCGCGGGGAATTACGCGTTCGCAACAAGTTTCAGCGCTTCCGGCAGCGCCGACTTCAGCGCCGGGCCCTTTCGAGCAACTCTGAATCTAGACACCGCCACCTCGCAAATTACCGGGACTGTTTCCGAGTCGGGCGTCACCGCGGGCCTGGTTGCTGATCGGGCTTCCAACATCCTGGCGTCGGCCGAGTACACTATGCTTTTTTCGCCGTCCAACGATGTTTCGACCAATTTGCCCCCCGGCGATGGCTACGCCCTGGTCACTAATCATGGAGGCGTCGTCATGCTAAGCGGCGCACTGTCTGATGGAACTCACTTCAACCAGACGGTGCCTGTGTCTCGGGGGAGCTGTGTTCCCGTCTATTCCAGCCTCTACACTCAGAACACCAACACCGACCGCGGCCTGTTGCTGGGCTGGATCGACCTCACCAATCTCCAGGCCGCCGCGCCCACCAATGCCCTGACGTGGATCAAACAGAAGAAACTGTACCATTCCCCTGCGCTCTACACCAACGGCTTCACCAACATTCTGTCCACCCGAGGAGCGCCTTGGATTGCGCCGCCCGCCGGGACCCCGGCTCTTTCATTCACCAACGGCGAACTGGTCCTCTCCAACACCGACCTGTTCCTTGCCTTCACCAACATTTCTGTGAGCGATGACAAATTGGCGGATTCAGGGGGTCTTCCGACAAATTCCTTGACCGGCACGATCGATTTCAAGACCGGTCTTTTGACCGTGGTGTTCGGCGATGGCAAAGGCCGCGCCACTGACAGCGCTCTCGGAGCGCTACTTCAGGACGCCACCAACGCCGGAGGCTTTTTCCTCACCCCGACCAACGCTGGTTCCATGAATTTGCAGCCGTAAGGTGAAAAAGAGGGACGGCGCTGGTTAAGATCCCGCCTGGGTCGCCAGGCCGATTTTAGTTATCTCCAGTTGCTGGAGCGCGTCCAGCACCTTGATCATGCTTTGGTATTCGACGTTGTCCGCGCCTTTAACAACAATTTTTGGGTCTGGATCGTCTGCCTTGAGGCTGCGCAACCTGTTCATGAGTTGGCCGTCCGGCACGACTGCGTCGTTGAGAAACACATCTCCCTTCTCACCGATCACGATATGGTTGATGCGGGGCTTGGGAGCATTGGGATTGGCCGGTGGCGGTTTGGCGGCCGGCAGGGCCATCTCCAGGGTGTTGACCATTTGCGGCGTGGTGATGATGAAAATGACCAGCAGCACAAACACCAGGTCCAACAACGGAGTGATGTTCAATTCGTTCAATGTACTGTGACCGCGACGAGATGTCTTCTTCATGGATTCTTCCCATCCGCCGCTTCGGTCTCCAGGTCCACTTTGGCGACGTTGGCCTGTTGGCAGGCGTCGAGCACCGCGCGAATCTGGCGGTAACGGGTCTTGCTGTCGCCGCGCACAATCACACTCAAATCGGGATCATCGACCCGCAGATCGACCAGTTTCGCCTGCAAAATCGCAATGGTCACCGGCGCCTTGTTGATCCACAGTTTTCCGTCGGCCTGGACCGTGATATAGTTGGCCTTGCGGGGCGGGTCCTTCTGATGTTTGGACGCGGCTGGAAGGTTGAGGTCGAGGTCATTGATGATGGGCGTGGTGGTGATGATGAAAATCACCAGAAGGACAAACGCGAGGTCGAGCAAAGGAGTGATGTTCAACTCGGTCAGCGAGTGATGCGCCGAATGAGAGCACTTCTTCATGTTGCCTGCCGGGACAGTTCCGCGACTGCTGGTTCGTTCGCATTCAACGCGCTGATAATGCGCGCGGCCAGCATTTCATTGGCATCCCTTAACTCTTCGGATATGGGGCGGTTGTCCACGTACCGATGTTCCATTTGGTTGGCGAAGAGGCTGGCGAAGCCATCCAGTTCCTGGGTGATGGCCCGGATGGTCGTCACCATGAAATTGTAGCTGAACATGGCGGGGATCGCCACCAGAAGACCGATCACCGTGCAAATTAACGCGCCCGCCACGCCCGGAGCCATGGCTGTCAGGCTGGCCGCGCCGGCGTTGGCGATGCCGGCGAAGGTTTCCATGACGCCCCAAACCGTGCCCAGCAGACCGAGGAACGGCCCTCCCGCCACCGCCGTGGACAATACAATCATCCCTTTTTCCAACGCCATCGCCTCCGCGGCAGCCGTCTGCTCCATGACCACCTTGACCGCCTCGAACGAGGCCGGACTGATTCGGTTGGCGTTCGAACGGACGAACTCCGCGGTGTTGCCATGGCCTAGAGTGGGATCGGACACCAGGTCCGCCCGGGCTTTGACCTTCACCGGATAGCTCTTCAAATGGTATTCCAGTTCGTCAACGCTGCGGATGTAAAGACTGTAGGCGGGCGCGCCCTCGAAGATTTCCTCCTTGCGCTTGATATCCAGCGGATCGCGCGTGGCCTCATAGGCGGCAAAGAATTTTTTCGACCATTTTCGCGCAATTGCCAGTTGGCGGGCTTTGGTAATGATGATTGTCCAACTGAACAGCGAGAGCACCAGAAGCGCCGACATCGTGATTTTGCCTTCGGGCGTCGCTTTCTTGATCGCGAATTCCAAGGCGCTGGCTGCCAGAAGTGGGGTGGTGTGAATTGGGAGCATTTGAAAAATCAGGGTTTGGGAACGAGTTAACGGCTGCGCTTCCGGCTTTGCCGGTGCGAAAGAGCATCCCTTCTGCAGGGCATGGCTGGTCGTCCCGGAAAACCGGGAGCAATGATCGCCAATGGAAATGACCTCAACGGAGCGAGCCGCATCCTTGTCAGACTAACATCCATCGTGTTACGAACATTTGACGAATTTGAAACAATTGTGTGACACGCAATCCACCGTCAACCGCGCGAGAAGAAACCGGAATCTCGGGGTCCCCTCCGGGAAAACTCCGGAGCTCCTTTGAACACTGGAAACTCAGGAGGAATCCTCCTGCGCCAGAGAAAAACCGAGGGCGGATTGGGAAATGGATTTGCAAACCTGTGGAAAAGGAGGAAAATAATGAAGCAAGCCCACGCTGGTTATGGGCAGGAATCCAAATGGGAGATGCCAATGATATTAAAAAAGTCGTGTCATATAGCCTCTATTGTTCTCGCGACATGTTTGATTCAAAATGCTTCAGCCCAAAATTGGAACTGGACCGGTCTTGCCAATAATGGGTTATGGACCTCAACGAACAACTGGGACAATGGCGAGACGGTGCCACCGACTGATGCGGAATCCGTGGCTCTCAGTCCCGCCAATGGCTGGTCCGTTATAACGATCGTTGCGGGTGAAGTCGAAAACTGCACCAGCGCCTACTCGGGCGGGATGATTTACGGCCCGGAGTTTGGAGCCAGCCTCAACATTTACGGCAAGCTCAACTGGAACTCGTATCTTGTCCCAGTGCAGGACGATGCGGACCAGCCCAGCGTTCTCAATTTGTTCAGCGGCTCCTCCGTGTCCGGCCAGGGTCTGGCCCTCGGTGACACTTGGTGGTACTGGGGGGGACCGTATGTGACGATGAATATGTACGGGACCGCTTTTGCGGGCATTGATAACATGTATTGGGGCGGCCATGTGAATCTTTATGGTGGCACCCTGAGCATCACCAATGGCCTTACTCTCGATACAATTGATGCAGTATCTGACGCCACAAGGTCGATGAATATTGCCGCCGGCGAACTGATCCTGCCGGGGACTTTCGCGGCCACAGTGACCAACTGGGTTTCGAGAGGCATTCTTCTGGCTTACGGAAAGGCGCAGGACACGGCGGACCTCGTTATCACCCAGACCGCCATGGCGGGCAGGACAGTTGTTACCACCGTCCCCCTCGGCGGCTCCCTGCAAAACATCTTCCTCCAATCGTTCCCTACCAACTTGACGGTGGGCGGGATCCAGACCTTGACGGTTTCGGGCAATTACCCAAATGTTAAGAATGTGGTCCTGACGGCGTTGGATCCGGCCTCGCTGCCCGCAACGATCGTTTACCAATCGAGCGCCTCTAATGTGGCCACGATTGACACCAATGGCCTTGTCATGGCGCTTGCTGCGGGGACTACGACCCTCACTGCTCAGGTCGGACAGTTCTCCAGCACCAACTCGATCGCACTCACCGTGACGCCTGTAACGATTTCCACCCCCCTTCTGCCTCAGGAACAAACGGTCCTCGGCTATACCTCTGTGCATGATCCATCCAGGATGATCAAGGACGGCGGCTTCTATTACACCTTCGGCGACGGCCAGGGGATCAATGTCATGTTTACGTCCGACTTGCGGAATTGGAATTACGCCAAACCGGTGTTTCCTGAAAGTCCGCCGGCCTGGACGACGAATGCGGTGCTGGGTTTTACCGGTTACTACTGGGCGCCGGACATCGTTTACCAGAATGGCCAATATTATCTGTATTACGCGGCCTCTATCTGGGGCACGATCACCTCCGCCATCGGACTGGTCACCACTCCATCGCTCACCGCGCCGGTGTGGACCGATCACGGCCCGATTATTCAGTATGAGTCCGGCGTGAGCTACAACTGCATTGATCCCAGCATTCTTCAGGACACCAACGGCACCATGTGGATGTCTTTCGGCTCCTACTCGGATGGCATCTTTGTTCTGCAACTGAACCCGGCCACCGGTCTGCGCATCGCTACGAACTCGACGCTGACGAAAGTTGCCGATACCAGCACCGCTTTTTTCAGCAATACCAGTGAAGCTTCGTTCCTCTGGCAGACCAACGGCTATTACTACCTGTTTGTGAACTGGGGCGGCTGTTGCAGCGGAATCAACAGCACCTACAATATCCGTGTGGGACGCAGTGCTAGCGTGACCGGGCCTTATCTCGACCAGAACGGCAGCAACATGGTGGGCGGTGGCGGCTCGACGTTTCTCGAAAGCTCCGGGCGCTTTATCGGCCCCGGCCAGGCCGGCATCTTGAATGACAACGGCACGAATTGGTTCACCTATCACTTTTACGATGGCAACAATAACGGCACCGCCACGCTGGGGGTCGGCCGGCTCACCTGGAGCGCCGCTGGCTGGCCGGTTTTCACCAACGACTGGAGCGCGTTCTACCCATTCAACGTTGACGCCCGCGAACACCTCGGGCTTTACGATGGCATTTTGGAAGAAGGCGCCGTCATCACCAACGACCCCAGCCTCGGCAATGTGCTCAGCCTCAATGGCACTTCCCAATATGTGCTGTTGCCGGACCCCGTGGCCAACGCCAGCACCTTTGCCACCTGGGTCAAATGGAACGGCGGCGCAACCTGGCAGCGCATTTTTGATTTTGGCACCAACACGGGCGCATACTTGTTCCTCACGCCGCAGGCCAGTTCCGGTAATATGCGCTTCGCCATCACCACCAACGGCAACGGCGAGGAACAGAGGATTGAAGCGTCCGGCCCGCTGCCCTCAAATTCCTGGTGTCACGTCGCCGTCACTCTCAATGGCTCGGAAGGACTGCTTTACCTGAACGGAAATCCCATTGCCACAAACAGCAGCCTGACCATCCGTCCCTGGCAGACGCTGGCCCGCAGCAATTACATCGGCCACAGCCAGTTTTCCGCCGATCCGTTGTTCGGTGGCGAGATAAGTTCGTTCCGCATTTTCGGTCGGGCCTTGAGCGGCGCGGAAATCCAGAGCCTCGCTTATGCCCAGCCTCCCCTGGCCCATCGCTACAGCTTCACCTCAAACCAACCAATTGTATGGGATTCTATCGGCATGGCGCATGGGACCATCGCGGGCAATGTGACAAGCACGGACGAAGCCCTCAACCTTCCCGGAACATCCGACAGTTACGTGAATCTGCCCGGCGGGTTGGTCTCCGGCTCTGGCGCGGCCACGATTGAATTCTGGGGCGCATTTGACACAAATGGAGACTGGGCGCCCTTCTTTGACTTTGGGAACATCTCCGGCTCGAATGGCCAAAACTATCTCGCCTTCAGCCCGCACGCTTCCGCCAATTCAGTCGAATTGCAGTCTGCCACTACCGACGGCACGTTGACCCTCACTTCGCCGGAGATCTTCGACAACCTTTCTTTGCAGGTCGATTGCATCGTGGATCCTGCCAATGATTACAGCGCGATCTACACCAATGGCGCCCTTCTCTGCGCGGCGACAAACACGACCCCGGCATTAAGCAACATTGGCACAGCGTGGTCTTTCATTGGCCGTTCCCTGATTGCCGCAAACCCCTGGCTCAACGCGGCCATTGACGAGTTTCGCATTTACGACGGCCGCCTCACACCCGCGGAAATTGCCGCAAATTACCAGTTCGGGCCGGGTGCCACCTCCTTGCCCATCAACCTTGC
>Ga0187851_10005350_pt1 | contig 10263 bp, 9 predicted proteins | sample June2016WEW_6_10_FD_132997 | JGI IMG/M metagenome (GOLD analysis project Ga0187851, IMG submission 132997) | Peatland microbial communities from SPRUCE experiment site at the Marcell Experimental Forest, Minnesota, USA - June2016WEW_6_10 | ecosystem: Environmental > Terrestrial > Soil > Wetlands... | reverse complement strand
TATTCGCACCTTGAATTGACGGCGGTGTGGGTTTCCCGGAGCAGGAAGGTGAAAGGGTCGCTGGTTACGTAAATTACGGTAAATTACGGTAAAGTACGCCTATTTACGGCTTGAATTGACGGCGGGGAGGGTTTTGTATGTTGAAACGTGTCGGAGTGGTGGTCGCGGAACCGAAATTGGACATCAAATCAAAGACGCAATTTTATGGAAGCTCAAGCAGATATCGGATTGATCGGATTGGCTGTCATGGGCCAAAATCTCGTCCTCAATATGAACGATCACGGTTTTACCGTGGCCGTCTTTAATCGCACGGTGGAAAAGGTCAACGCCTTTCTCCAAAACGAAGCCAGGGGGACCAAAGTCCTCGGCGCGCATTCCATCGCGGAATTCGTCGCGCTGCTCAAGCGGCCGCGCCGGGTCATGCTCATGGTCAAGGCTGGCGCCGCAGTGGATGAACTCATTGCGGAGATTTTGCCACTCCTCGAACAGGGCGACATCATCATCGACGGCGGCAATTCACTTTTCCAGGACACGATCCGCCGCACCAAGGAACTGGAAGCGAAGGGCTTTTGGTTCATCGGCACGGGGGTGTCGGGCGGCGAGGAGGGGGCGCGGCGCGGTCCGTCCATCATGCCGGGCGGCTCGAGGGCTGCGTGGCCGCATGTGAAAGATATTTTCCAGGCCATCGCGGCCAAGGTGGAGGGGAATGTGCCGTGTTGCGACTGGGTGGGCGAGAACGGCGCTGGTCATTACGTCAAGATGGTGCATAACGGCATCGAATATGGCGACATGCAGTTGGTGGCCGAGGCCTACCAGTTGATGAAGGAAGGCTTGGGGATGACGGCGGCAGAAATGCAGCCGGTCTTTGCCGCCTGGAACAAAACGGAGCTGGATTCTTATTTGATCGAGATCACGGCCAACATCCTGGCCTTCAACGATGCCGACGGGCAGCCGTTGCTGGACAAGATCCTTGACGCGGCGGGGCAAAAGGGCACGGGCAAATGGACGGTCATCAGTTCGAGCGAACTGGGCATCCCCATCACGCTCATCACGGAGGCGGTTTATGCCCGCTGCATTTCGGCGCTGAAAGAGGAGCGGGTGGCGGCGGCGCAAAAATTGAAGGGGCCGAAACGCGCCATCGCCGGGGACCGGGCGGCGCTGATCGAGGACATCCGGCTGGCGTTGTATGCCTCAAAAATCGTCTCCTACGCCCAGGGTTACATGCTGATGCGCGCCGCGGCCAGGGAAAACCAATGGAACTTGAATTACGGCGGAGTGGCGTTGATGTGGCGCGGCGGCTGCATCATCCGCAGCCGGTTTCTGGGCAAAATCAAAGAAGCGTTCGACCGGAATCCCGATCTGCCTAATTTATTGCTTGACAAGTTTTTCCGCGGGGAAATCAAAAAGTGCCAGCGTTCCTGGCGCAAGGTGGTGGCCCTCGCCGCGCGCAAAGGCATCCCGTCCCCGGCCTTCTCCACGGCGCTGAGCTTTTTCGACGGCTATCGCAGCGCCTGGCTGCCCGCCAACCTCCTGCAGGCGCAGCGCGATTATTTCGGCGCGCACACGTTCGAGCACACCGACCAGCCGCGCGGGCATTTCTTCCACGCCAATTGGACCGGTCTCGGCGGCAGCGCGGCTTCCGGCAGTTATACGTTTTGAACCGCCGTTGAGACGATGGATCCCAGCCAGCCTTTGCGCGATTTCAAGCCGGCCCGGCCGTTCTTTGTCGGGCTGGATTCCGACGGCTGCGTGTTTGACTCAATGGAAGTCAAACACAAGGAATGTTTCACGCCGATGTTCATCAAACATTTCCACTTGCAGGCGGCGGGCCGTTACGCGCGGGAGGTGTGGGAATTCGTCAACCTCTATTCCAAGAGCCGCGGATGCAACCGCTTTCATGCCCTGACGCTTTGTTGGGACTTGCTGCGCGAGCGCCAGGAGGTCCGGGCGCGCGGCGTGGCCGTGCCGGACAGCGCGCCCGTGGCGGAATGGACGGCGCGGCAGACCCGGCCCAGCAACGATACCCTGGCCGCCGAAATCAAAGGAGGCAACAAGGCGCTGCAGCCGGTCTTGGAATGGTCCCGAGCTGTCAACGCGGCCATCGAGGACATTGTGCATGGCTTGCCTCCTTTCCCGCTGGTGCGCGAATGCCTGGAGAAAATGGCGCCGCAGGCCGACATCATCGTCGTTTCGCAAACCCCCGGCGAAGCCCTGCGCCGCGAATGGGCCGAACACAAAATCGATGCCTGCGCCAGGCTGATCGCCGGCCAGGAAATGGGAACAAAAACCGAGCATCTTAAGTTTGCCGCCGCGGGCAAATATCCGCCGGACCACATTTTGATGGTGGGCGACGCGCCGGGCGATCTCAAAGCGGCCCGAGCCAACGGAGCGCTGTTCCATCCCATTGTTCCCCATCACGAAGAACAGTCTTGGCAACGCCTTTTGGAAGAGGGCCTGCCGCGTTTCTTTGCGGGCCGGTTTGCGGGAGAATTTGAGAACCGGCTGTGCAGGGAATTTGAGGCAAGTTTGCCTGATGCCCCGCCTTGGACAAAGTGACAAGCCGGGACAGGTTATGGAAACTGGATGACGCGTTGCCGCGCCATCCAGTGAAAGATGGAATTCCAAAGGCGCGATTGCGCGCCAGGGGATTAACGGCGGGAGTATTGACGACGCTGACCGCCGCCGCCGCCGTGACCGCGTCCGCCGCCTTCGGAAGGACCGCGCTCTTCGCGGGGACGGGCTTCATTGACCGTCAGGGCGCGACCGCCGATTTCCTTGCCGGCCAGGGCCGCGATGGCGGCCTGGGCGCCTTCCGGCGAGCCCATCGTCACAAAAGCGAAGCCGCGCGAACGGCCGCTCATGCGATCGGTGATGAGGTTGACTTCGGAAACCGGTCCGTGAGCCGCGAAAAGATCCTGCAGATCATTTTCAGTTGTGTCGAAGGAGAGGTTCCCGACATACAGTTTTGTATTCATTCTGATCAAGGTTTTAGACTCGCTTGCTGCTTCCCGGAACTGTTCCCGGCCATCGGGTTTCAAATCATCATTGAACAGCGTTCACCTGATAGATTCACCATGTGGGAATTCGACAACGCAATCTAAAGCTGGGCCAACACTCGCCTATTGCCCTTGACAATGCAAGCGTTATTTTCACGCCCAATTCGAGCCGGAGCCTCGACGCTGCACAAGAGGCGGGTGTGATTAAAAGTGGGTAGATTCATCAATCATTCTCCCAAAGGGAGAAAATCATTCAGCCTGGGGTTGACCCGATTCCCAGAGGGGCTACCCCAGGTCAGCGTCCGTAATGCCCTACCCGGAACGGGTTGAATCCTCTTTCATCTCACCCACTTCTAATCACACCCACAACCCCACCCGAATCCATCCTGCTTGACAAAAGCCCGAAAGTGCCCGCCAATGGGCGGAAATTGGTTTCAAACTGTATCGTACAATTATGTTCTGGCGAAAATCCAACCTCATGCAATCCTCACTCATGGCGCTCTCCATGGTTGCGTTCAACGCCGGCTCGACTGAAGGCGCGGGCGGCGCGCCCGTTTCTGTCAAACGGGTGGTGGTGTGGAACGGTGAGGAAGCAAACATCGGCGCTGGCTGGGTCAATCCAAAGACCTGCTCGATCGGACCGCAGAGCGCCGAGGCCCACAGCGGCAACACCGCGCTGGAGTTCAAGTTCAAGGGCGGCAATCAATGGCTGGGCGCGGGCTGGAACTGGTGTCATTTCAAAACCGGCACCAACGTCGGCACGGACGCCAGCGCCATGCGGAACCTGACCTTTTGGATCAAGACCAAGGGCAAGGCTGGCGATTTGCAGGTTAACTTGCTCTGCAACGGCGCTGTGCTGGACACGCCCGAAGAACACACCGTCAAAGTGCCGGTGGCCGGCTATTGCCCGCATTTCCTCGACGGCCAGTGGCATGAAGTGGTGATTCCGCTGGCGGACCTCAATCAAATCAAGGGTTTCAACCCCAAAATCATCAGCGAGATTCATCTTGGTTTCAAAGCCGGCCAGGAGGCGGACGGCAGTTTCTTTATTGACGACATCTCCTTCGACGACCGTGTCGGCGGCGCACAACCGGTGGCCGTCAGCGTGGCCGACGGCGCCCTTGGCCCCGAGCTTGCGCCCCGCTTTTTGGGCCTGAGCTACGAGATGTCCATGCTTCTGCCCAAGGACGGGCGATATTATTTCGATCCGAACGACCATGCGCTGGTCAACAGTTTCAAGACCCTTGGCATCAAAAGTCTGCGCGTCGGCGCCAACGCCGTGGATGACCCGCGCATCCCGGTGCCGCAGGAAAAGGATATTGACGAGCTTTTCAATTTCGCCCGGGCCGCCGGCGTGCAGGTGATCTATTCGTTCCGCTTGAAAAACGGCGACCCGGCCGACTCGGCGCGCCTGGCCGGCTATATCGCGGCCCACGACGCGGACGCGCTGGATTGTTACTCCATCGGGAACGAGCCGAATTTCTTCCTCAAAACTTACGAGGCATTTTTCGCGGAATGGAAACCGCATTACGACGCCATTTTGAAGGCCGTGCCCCTGGGGATGATCGACGGGCCGAGCGCCAACGCGCCTTACGCGGTGCGGCTGGCCCGGGACTTGTTCGCCGAAGGACATTTGAAGATGGTGAGCGATCATTATTACTTTCTGGGTTCGGGCCGGCTGGGCGAAAAGAATCCGCCCGAGACCCGGGCGCGCTTTCTTTCCAACAGCCTGCACAAGGATTACGAAAAGGCCTGGGCCGCCTTGGGCGCCGTGCTGGCCGCGCAAGGTGTCCCTTACCGGATCGACGAACTGAATAGCTGCTACAACGGCGGGGCAAAGAATTCGAGCGACACCTACGCCTCGACTCTTTGGGCGCTGGATTGCACGCATTGGTGGGCGGCGCATCATATTCAGGGCATGAATTATCACACGGGGGAATCGGTGGGGCGGGACGAAACCTTCGGTGCGGCGAATTATGCCGCGTTTGTGCATCAGCCCAAAGGCAAAGGGTTCAACATGCGGCCTCAAGCCTATGCTTATCTGGCCTTCAGTCAGGGCGCACAGGGACGGCCGCTCCCGGTGCAGATACAAACCGCGCCCGCATTCGATTTCAACGCCTACGCCTATCGGGACAAGGACGGGTCCATTTATTTGACGCTGATCAACAAGAGTTACGGCGACAAGGCACAACTTGCGTCGGTGACGGTTGTATTGCCCAAAGGCGCCCCCGCGGGAGTCTGGCAACGAATGGATTTGGCGCAGATAGATCATGATATTGCCGCCAAAGCGGGCGTGAAATTGGGCGGCGCGGCCATTAGCCCGCAGGGGACTTGGTCGGGACGATGGAAGAAAGTCAAAGCGCCGCCCTCCGGCAACACGACCGTGGAAGTCGCCCCCGCCTCCGCGACGATCCTGCGGCTTTCGCCCGGCAAGTGATGGGGAGGCCGGCACAAACCAGCGATTAAGATTAGGATTTCTCATTCCCTTGACGATCATTCCTTTGACAATTCTTCTCCGTCGCTTTCGCCTTCCGCCATCCCGGCGACCGGGGAAATCTTTGTAGCCGATAGTCCGCATACAGCCGCCCCGCAAACTGGCATAACATTCAAAGCGCTCGGGCAGCCAAACAACTTGACTCATAGTCTATGGATTTGGTCTGTCGAGGCGCTTTGACTGGTTACATTATGAAACTCATTTCATTTCAGAAGTTGGGGGAGATTCGCCAGAGTCCGAGATTGTGGTTGGAGTCGCGGCGATTGGAAGCGTTGGGCTTTGCTCCCGGAACACCATTTTCGGTCGAACCGCGTGTGAATGGAATCCTGTTGCGCCCTGTGTTTCTCTCCAACAATCACGTTTCCAAGCGAATGGAGGCGCGCCGGGAAAGGCCGATTATTGACATCGCCCACCGATCCCTGCTGTCTCCTTTGGACGGCTTTCTTGAAATCAAAGTGACGGCCGCTTTCAAGCGGATTGATGTCGTGCCTTCGGTTCGCGGATTCCATATCCGCCGCAGCCTCAGAGCAAAGCCGCCATTTAAAACCATTGAGGTGTTCTGCGGTGGTGGAACTCTATCCGCCGCCATTGCCACCAGCCATGATTTCGAACTCATCGCGGGCGTTGAAGTTGAGCCGAAGTTCGCCGACGTGTGGCAACAAGGACACCCCGACGCCGTTCTCTATCAAGCGGACGTTCGGCGCATTCACGCAACGGAGTTGCCTTTGCATGAGGTTCTGGTCGCCTCAATCCCCTGCACAAGCCACTCAAATCTGGGCCGGGCAAAAAAATCTCTCGCAGGAAAACCCGAAACCGGCGACACGGGCGACCTGTATCTGAGCGTTGCGGAAATAGTGGCGCATCATCTGCCGCCGGCTTGCGTCTTTGAAAACGTGCCCGCATTCGGAAACTCGCTTGCCTGTGTGAGTCTCGTGCATCATCTGCAACGCATTGGCTACTCCATCGCCGAAATCATCGTTGACCCGTGGAACGAATGGAACGAGCCGCAGGACCGAAAGCGATGGATCATGGTGGCCACATTGAAGCCGGGCTTTAAAATCCGCTCACCGGGCACTCCGTTTTCAGGAACCATTGGCCAGTTTCTCGATGCCCCGGCAGAGTCAGACCGAATTGAAGTCGAACGAATCATCGGCAGTATAGAGGCGCTGCGTCGGCACAACCAGCGTCACGCGAAACTCGGACATGGTTTCGGTTTCACCACGATCAACAGCGAATCAAAAAGAGTGCCGACAATTGTTCGTTCGTATCACAAAATCAACATCGGCCCATTTGTTGAAACCCCGTTTGGTCTGCGCCTGCTGCACAAGGAAGAAGTTGAGCGGTTAATGGGCTGCCAGATTGACTGCGACCATTACGCCACCGCCATCGAGATTCTTGGGCAAGGCGTGCAGACGAGAGCCTTTCGGGAAATCCTCCGTCAATTGGCAAGTTTCTTGAAATCTTTAACCTGCGTGCGCTAAAACACTGGCATCGTTGAAGCGATTGCAAATCAAGAACCGATCACTCGATTTTTCCCTTGCTCCTTGGCTTGCTTCTTTCGGCTGTCTGCAAGTGTTAAAATATCCATCGTTCGCGACTCAGGAGGCGTGGTGGCGGCGCCAATGCTGAGGGTCACTGGTGGCAATCGCCTGCCGTTGTATTCGCACGTCAAGTCTTCGATACGCTTTCTAATGCATTCTGCAAGTTCCATCGCCTTCAAGTGTCCTTGCCCAGATATCAGAGCCACGACCTCATCGCCGACACCACGATAACCAGTCCCAAAGTCCCCAAGGCCGTCTCGCACAGCCTCAAGGTAGGCCTTCATTACGACATCGCCGGCGGCTTGGCAGACCTTCTTGTTGATTGCTCCAAAATCGTCCATGTCAAGGTACAATAACGATACCGCTAAATCGGTTGATCGCTGAAGGACGTCCTCAAGGTCTTTTCGGAGATGCCGAATGCTTAGCAGAACTCCAAAATCGTCAAGAATACGATCCTGGCGAAGCAATTCACGTAATTCTTCGATGCGTCGCAATCCACGGTAGGTGATTCGAAGACGTTGGAAGGGATAACTGATAAAGTTCTGAAAAAGTGTTTCCCGTGGGTCGTTCCATTGCTGCGGGGTGATTGACACATATGGATTCGAAGACACCTCTCCGCGAAGCCGACCGACAAGGAGTTGGAAGTCAGCCTTGTCGAATTTCACATATAAATCCTCGATTAGGGCGAGCACCATTTCGATGTACATGTTGGGACCGAGACCAACGGCTCGCATCGCGGCTTGATCGCTCGCATTGAACCAATCGGTAGAATTTTTTGCGAGAGCGCGAAGGAAAACCAATTCAGAGTATCGAACATCGTCCCTCATTTGAAGTATCTTTTCCTATATTGCGGTCTTGAATATATATTCACGGTGGAAGCGCAAAAATTCTGCACCCGGTTCAGCCAGCTTATCGGGCAAGCGAATAGGCCTTCCATTGAAAGGGACAAAATTTAGTTCCAAAGTCGGCGCGGGAAAATAGCGACGGAGCCGTTTGCTCAAAACAACTTTGAGATTCTCGTCCAGCGTGAAGAGTCCAGCATCAAATGCCGCATCATGAAGGCAGGAAAGACAAAGCCCGTTGCGCGGGTTCAGCCTGTCATTGGGGAAATCGCTCCACGGCTTAATGTGACTCGCCACCAGCAAGCGCGGGACGTTGATCCCGCTGATGCAGCACTGGATGCCGTAGGCGCTCAAAATCGCCTGACGGAAGAATTGCTGGCCGCGTCGGACTTTGACGCTGGAAGTGATTTCGGTAGGCCCAGTTGGGGCGATAAGTCTGCTGCTCGGCTCAATTCGGACTTTATCGCGCTCAAGGAAATCCACTTCCTTCCCCTCATCCCTCGTGAACAGATCATGAAGCATTTCCTCGCTCTCCGTACCGAGTGTGGCGAAATGATCATGGAATTCATTCCATATGGCCCGGTCCTGCTTCGTGGCCCCGGGAAGTCCGCGCACGCCGCGAGCTTGTTGGACGGGATCAAGCGAGGCGAAATTGCACAGTTTCATCGCCAGGCTGTTTGCCGTCCTGCCCATCTTGGCTGCAACCTCAATAATGATGGGATTGCCCTTGTGCAACTTGCCGAAGGTCAGTTTGCAATAAAGATTCAACGCTATAAGGAAATGCTCGCGCGTCCATTTTACTGCCGGTGCTTTAGCCATGTTTGAAGGTTGCCAAATCCAGTCTCAGTTGCGAAGCATGAAATCATCCGTGTTTATCAGTGTTCATCCGTGGTTGAACCATGACAGGCGTTTTCTCCAAGGCGAAGCGGTCGGAGGGTTTTGCGGCCAAAACGATCCCTGGCGTCTTTGCGCCTTAGTCACGGTTCGACGGAGTCTCACCCCACCGGGACGACGAAATCCTGCTTGGCCCAAAGGTTTGAAGAAGGCAGGATGGGGTCATGCCGCTGAATTTTTAGTGGCACGAGAACGAAAGTGTTATGAAGAAGGCAAGTGACAAGGCAGTGGAACCCGAATTGCGGCCGGAATATGATTTCTCCCGCGGCGTTCGCGGCAAATATGCCCGGCGTTATGCGCAGGGCGCAAACGTCGTCGTGCTGGAAGCCGACGTGGCCAGGGTTTTTCGCAGCGCCGAGGCCGTGAATGACTCCTTGCGCGCCCTGGCAGGCATCATCCGGCGGCAACACAAGGCGCTTGCCGGCAAGTAAGGCCTTAATTTGGTGTAGTATTGAGCCTCTGGCTCAAATATCGGCGCACAGCGCCGACGCTCCAACAACTGAACCATGGCGCTGCCTGATTCTTCCTTCATCCTTCATAATTCTGCCTTTCTGCCCACCCGGTCGCACGGGAACAGGGACACTGAGCTGGCGTTGATGCGGGTGTTTCGGCGACAGGGCATCCGCGGCTGGCGGCGGCATCGGGCCGTTTTTGGGCGACCGGATTTCGTTTTCGCAAAGGCCAGGGTGACGGTGTTCGTCGATGGCTGTTTCTGGCATGGATGTCCGAAACATTCAACTGTCCCGGCAACGAATCGCGCTTTCTGGATACGGAAATTGACGGCGAACAGGGTCCGGGACCGGCTGGTGAACCGGACGTTGCGCGGGCTGGGGTGGCGGGTGTTGCGGATTTGGGAGCACGAGCTGGCGCGGAAGAAGGAGAGGAGGCTGGTGCGGCGGGTTCAGAGGATGTTGACAGATGAACGCCCCTTGACCCACAGGATGGCAGGGAACGCTTTAGCCACAGATCAACAGGTACACGGATAAGAGGGAATTATAAATATTATTACCCGAACGTTTTTTCCCTGTCGGGGCGGGTACAAAAGGAGAATGGCGGGAGTTCAAAAGGAGAAAAGTGTTTTGCCTATGGGAATGACCTTGGAAGGGCAGCAGCTTGTTAAAGCGAGCAGCGGGGTGGATTTCGAGCCTCAAGCTCGCACCCCGCTGCGTCGAACCTGTGTGACCGCCCACTGCAACACGCTTCATTTGAACCTGTTATGAACGCAATCTCATTCTCCATTTGAATTCGCATGAAATTCTCCCTTTGAATTCCCGCCGACACCAAACGTTTTTTTCCCTTGCCAAGCCCGGCCTTTTAACTGATATTTGAGGCGCAAACTCCATAGGACACGCAAAAATATGAAAATATTTGAGCTCGATTCGGCAAGGAAGCCGATTGAAGCCGTGCTTTGCATGGCTTTGATAAGCGTTATCTTCAAACCCTTATGCAACTGGTTGTTCCCGGTTGGATACGAAAATGAGGGCGGCTTTTATTTC
>Ga0187851_10005349_pt1 | contig 10267 bp, 7 predicted proteins | sample June2016WEW_6_10_FD_132997 | JGI IMG/M metagenome (GOLD analysis project Ga0187851, IMG submission 132997) | Peatland microbial communities from SPRUCE experiment site at the Marcell Experimental Forest, Minnesota, USA - June2016WEW_6_10 | ecosystem: Environmental > Terrestrial > Soil > Wetlands... | reverse complement strand
GGCGAACTGCGCCGACGGCCCGTCGCGGGCGACGACCCGGCCCTCGATGACGCGCGGCGGCGCTTTCGTCTCACGCCCGGCGTCGGCCTGGCCCGCATTGGCTTGGGCCGAATTAGCTTGGGCGCGCCGCCAGCCCGGCGTCTCGTAGCGCGAAGCGAAGGCCGGGTCGCGATCGAAGCGCGAGGCGGCGAAGACCTCGGGCCCGCCCTGGGCCCCGACTGCCTCGACATGATCGGCCGGCAGCTCGTCGATGAAGCGCGACGGCGCCGAGCTCTGCCACAGACCGTGCACGCGGCGATTGGCGGCGAAATAAATCTTCGCCGCGCGGCGCGCGCGCGTCAGGCCGACATAGGCGAGGCGACGCTCTTCCTCGAGCCCGGCGCGACCGTTCTCGTCGAGCGCGCGCTGATGCGGGAACAGGCCTTCCTCCCAGCCGGGCAGGAAGACGACGTCGAACTCCAGCCCCTTGGCGGCGTGCAGCGTCATGATCGACACGCGATCCTCGCCCTCGCCGCTCTCCGCCTCCATCACCAGCGAGACGTGCTCGAGGAAGGCGGCGAGGCTGGGAAATTCGCCCATCGACCGGGTGAGCTCCTTGAGGTTTTCCAGCCGTCCTTCGGCGTCGGCGGTGCGCTCGGCCTTCCACATGTCGATCAGGCCGCTCTCCTCGAGAATGGTTTGGGCGAGTTCGTCGTGCGGCGTCGTTTCGACCGCCGCCGCCCAGCGATCGAAATCGCGCAGCAAATCGCGCAGGATGTGGCGCGGCCGCGCCTTGAGCTCTTCGGTCTCGATCATCGCCCGCGCCGCTCGGGTAAGCGAAACGCCGGCGTTGCGTCGATAGACATGCAGCAGGTTGAGCGTCGCTTCGCCCAAGCCGCGCCGCGGCGTGTTGTGGATGCGCTCGAAGGCGAGGTCGTCGTCGGGTTGGACGACGCAGCGCAGGTAGGCGAGCGCGTCGCGAATTTCCGCCCGCTCGTAGAACCGCGGGCCGCCGATCACCCGATAGGGCACGCCCAGCGCGATGAACCGTTCCTCGAACTCGCGCATCTGGAACGAGGCGCGCACCAGGATCGCCATCTCCCTGAGCGGCGTGCCGGCGCGCTGCGCCGCCTCGATCTCGTCGCCGATGACGCGCGCCTCTCCCTGGCTGTCCCACAGCCCGCCGACCGTCGGCTTCTCGCCCATGCCGGCCTCGGTGTAGAGCGTCTTGCCGAGGCGGTTGCGATTGTGGGCGATGAGACCGGCCGCGACAGCGAGAATATGGCCGCCGGATCGGTAGTTGCGCTCGAGCCGGATCACCGTCGCGCCGGGGAAGTCGCGCTCGAAGCGCAGGATGTTGTCGACGTCGGCGCCGCGCCAGCCGTAGATCGACTGGTCGTCGTCGCCGACGCAGCACAGGTTGCGATGGCCCTGGGCCAGCAGCCGCAGCCACAGATACTGGACGACGTTGGTGTCCTGGTATTCGTCGACCAGCAGATAGCGCCAGCGCCGCTGGTAGTCGGCGAGGACTTCCGGCCGCTCGCGGAACAACCGCAGCCCTTCGAGCAGCAGATCGCCGAAGTCGACGGCGTTGAGCGACTTGAGCCGTTCCTGATAGAGGCGGTAGAGCGCCGCGCCGCGGCCGTTGGCGAAGCCGGCCGATTCGTCGGCCGGCGCGCGCTCGGGATCGAGGCCGCGGTTCTTCCAGCGGTCGATCAGCGCCGCCAGCGCGCGCGGCGGCCAGCGCTTGTCGTCGACGTTCTCGGCCTGCAGGACCTGCTTGAGCAGGCGCAACTGATCGTCCGTATCCAGAATGGTGAAATTCGGCTTGAGGCCGACCAGTTCGGCGTGGCGGCGCAGCACTTTCGCGCCGACCGAGTGAAAGGTGCCGAGCCACGGCAGGCCGTCGGCGACGCCGGTCAACAATCCGACCCGCTCGCGCATTTCGCGCGCCGCCTTGTTGGTGAAGGTGACGGCGAGGATCTCGTGCGGCCGCGCGCGCCCGGCGGCGATGAGATGGGCGATGCGGGTCGTCAGCACCCGCGTCTTGCCGACGCCGGCCCCCGCCAGCACCAGCACCGGCCCGTCCAGCGCCTCGACCGCGCGGCGCTGCTCGGGATTGAGGCCGGCGAGATAGCGGACGCCGAGATGCGCGGCGGCGCGCGCCGACAGCCGGGCCTCCGCCGCTGGCGCGACGGGATCGGGCCAGAGCGGGGCTGGAGAGGAATCGCGAACCATGGCGAATCATGCTTCGCCAGGCCGCGCCACGCAACGAGAATCGCCGCGCCAGGCGACGAGAAAAGGCCGCGCCGAGCGGCGGGAAGCGGTTTTCCCCGCTCGCCTTGGGGTCAATTCCAGTTGTTGATCTGGATCGCCGCCGGGGTGAGGATCGCCGCGAACAGGCCGGGCAGGAAGAACAGGATCATCGGCACGGTCAGGGTCGGCGGCAGCGCCGCGGCCTTCTTCTCCGCCGCATTCATGCGCTGGTCGCGGCTCTCCTGGCCGAGCACGCGCAGCGCGGAGCCGAGCGGCGTGCCATAGCGTTCGGACTGGATCAGCACGGTGGTCAGCGAACGGATCGATTCGAGGCCGGTGCGGGCGTTGAGATTCTCGAATGCGGTGCGTCGGTCCGGGAGATACGACATTTCAGCCGAGAGCAGCGTCAGCTCTTCGGCCATTTCGACGCTTTCGACGCCGATTTCGCCGCTCACCTTGCGCACCCCGTGCTCGATCGACATGCCCGATTCGGCGCAGATCAGCATCAGGTCGAGCGTATTGGGATAGGCGCGCTCGATCGACTTCTGGCGTTTCGTGGTGGCGTTGCGCAGATAAATCTCCGGCGCCTTGACGCCGAGGTAGACCGCCGCCATCACGCCGCCGAGCTTGATCGCCAGCGGCTGCTGCCAATCGGCGAAGCCGAAGATGTAAACCGCCGCGATGATCGCGAAACTGATCGGGGCGATGAGACGGCCGGCGACGAAGGCGTATTCGGCCCCGGCGCCGCGGAAGCCGGCCTTGGCCAGCTGTTCCTTGGCCGTTTCGGTGCTCAGCCAACTCGTCAGGTTGAGCGTGTCGACCAGCCGCTTGAGCATCGAGCTCGGGCGCGACCGCAATTGGGTCCGGTTGTCTTTGGCGGCGAGGCGTTCGCGCTCGCGCTGGCGGATGCGCTCGCGCTCGTCGGAGACCGCGCGGATGCGGCGCGACAGATTGTCGGTCTGCAGCATCGGCACGACGACGGTCAGCGCCGTCGCCGCGCAGCCGAGCGCGGCGAGCAGGAACGCCATGAAGTGCCCGTCGCCGAGCCTGTCGATGACCAGATCGAGCATCGCCTGTCTCCGCCTAGAAGTCGAAACTGATCATCTTGCGCATCATCACCACGCCGATGCTCATCCAGAAGCAGGCGATGGCGGCGACGATGCGCCCGTGCTGGGTCATCCACAGCAGGCTGATGTATTTCGGCGAAGAGAGGTAGAGCAGCGTGGTGACGACGAACGGCACCGCGCCGATGATCGCCGCCGAGGCCTTCGCCTCCATCGCCATCGACTTGATCTTGCCCTTCATCTTCTTGCGCTCGCGCAGGGTGCGCGACAGGTTGCCGATCGCTTCGGACAGGTTTCCGCCCGACTTGCTCTGGATGCCGATGACGATCGAGAAGAAATTGGTCTCGCTGATCGGCACGCGCTCGGCGAGCTTTTCCGCCGCCTCGGGAAGCGGCAGGCCGAGCGCCTGCGCTTCGACCAGTTTGCGGAATTCGGAGCGCACCGGCTCGGGCGATTCGTTGGCGATGATCCTCAGCGTGTCGCCGAGCGGCAGACCGGCCTTGACGCCGCGCACGATAATGTCGAGCGCGTTGGGGAAGATGTCGACGAATTTGTTGATGCGCCGCATGCGCAGCCGCGACAGCACCAGGTTGGGAAGGCCGAGCGCGGCCATCAGGCCGACCAGCCCGGCGAGCGGCAGGCTGCCCGATTTGATGAAGACGGCGAGCGTAACCACGACGGCGACCGCCGCCGAGATCATCAGGAACTGCCGCTTGTCGATCGGCAGGCCGGCCTGGGCGATGCGGGTGGCGAGGTCGGGGCCTTTGCGTTTCGACTTCTTTTCGAGGTCCTTGAGGCTCTCGGAGATCTTCTTCTTGTTGGCGGCGCGATCGGCGACGGCGGCGTTGGCCTTCTCGTCCGTCTTCTGCACCGAGGCGCGTCGCACGTCGGCGCGCGAATTGCCGCCGGCGAAGACGAACGCCATCCCGCCGAGGGCGAAAATCGCCAGGCCCGCCGCAAGAACCGTGTGGTTTATCATCGCTCCGCCCTCGACTCGAACGCTACGGCTCCACGCGGACTTCCGACTCGTCGAGCGCAGCCGCCAGCCGCTGCTCTTCGCCGAAATATCGCGCGCGATCCCAGAAACGCGGCCGACCGACGCCAGTCGAGCGATGCCGGCCCAGGAGCTTGCCCTGCGCGTCCTCGCCGAGAATGTCGTAAACGAACAGGTCCTGGGTGATGATGACGTCGCCTTCCATCCCCATCACTTCGGTGACGTGGGTGATGCGACGCGAGCCGTCGCGCAAGCGCGCCGCCTGGATGATGACGTCGACCGAGGAGACGACCATTTCGCGGATAGTGCGCGAGGGTAGCGAGTAGCCGCCCATGGTGATCATCGATTCGATACGGCTCAGCGCCTCGCGCGGCGAGTTGGCGTGCAGCGTGCCCATCGAGCCGTCGTGGCCGGTGTTCATCGCCTGCAACAGGTCGAACGCTTCCGGACCGCGCACCTCGCCGACGATGATGCGCTCGGGACGCATGCGCAGACAGTTCTTCACCAGATCGCGCATCGTCACCTGACCAACCCCTTCGAGGTTGGGCGGCCGCGTCTCCAGCCGCACCACGTGGGGTTGCTGCAGCTGCAGTTCGGCCGCGTCTTCGCAGGTGATGACCCGCTCGTCGGGCTCGATGTAATGGGTGAGGCAATTGAGCAGCGTCGTCTTGCCGGAGCCGGTGCCGCCGGAGATGATGACGTTGCAGCGCACGCGGCCGATGATCTTGAGGATTTCCGCGCCAGCGGGCGAAATCGAGGCGAACCGGACGAGCTGGTCGAGGGTCAGCTTGTCCTTCTTGAATTTGCGGATCGTCAGCGCCGCGCCGTCGATCGCCAGCGGCGGAGCGATGACGTTGACGCGCGAGCCGTCGAGCAGGCGCGCGTCGCAGATCGGCGAGGCCTCGTCGACGCGACGGCCGACCTGGCTGACGATGCGCTGGCAGATGTTCATCAGTTGGGCGGCGTCGCGAAACCGGACATTGGTCAACTGGATCTTGCCGCCGACTTCGATGAAAGTCCGATTGGGGCCGTTGACCATGATGTCGGCGATGTCGTCGCGCGCCAGCAGCGGCTCGAGCGGGCCGTAGCCGAGCACGTCGTTGCAGATGTCGTCGAGCAGGTCTTCCTGCTCCGAGATCGACAGAACGAGGTTCTTGATCGCGACGATTTCATGGACGATGTCGCGGATTTCCTCGCGCGCGCTTTCCGGATCGAGCTTGGCCAACGCCGCGAGGTCGATCGCCTCGATCAGCGCGCCGAAAATCATCGACTTGGTCTGGAAATAGCCGTCGGAGCGACGTTCCTGCTGGCTATGGACGGCCGGCTCCGGCGCGGCGGCGGCGGGCGAGGTCGCTTCGACGCGCGGCGGCGGCGGCGCGACCGTGACGGGCGTCGCCGGGCTCAGGCCGGGATTGGAGCGCTTGCCGAACATCTCTCTTTCCCTGCGTCAGCGTCCGCGCCGGCTGGCGCGGCGACCGGCGGCGGTCAACCTTTCTTGCCCATCAGCTTGGCGAGAAACGGATCGAACAGGCCGCGCTTGGCGCCGCGCGCTTCGGCGCGGCCGGCGAGTTTGGCGGCGAGTTCGCCGAACGTCTCGGCGACTTTTCCCTTCGGCTCGATTTCGGCGATCATCTGGCCATTGTTGGCGGCCGCGCCGAACAGCTTGGGGTCGTGCGGAATGGCGGCGAACGGCTCCGCCTCGACCGTCTTGGCGAAATCGGCGAGCGCGATTTCCGGCCGCTTTGGCATGCCGAGGCCGTTGATGACCAGTCGCGGCGGATAATCGTTGGGCCGCGCGCCGCGGATCGTGTCGATGATGTTCTTGGCGTTGCGCAGGTTGGCGAGATCGGGCGCGGCGACGACGATCACTTCGTCGGCGGCGATCAGCATCCGCCGCGTCCAGCCGGTCCAGGCATGCGGCAGATCGAGTACGATCCACGGCGCGGCGGCGCGCATGGTGTCGACCACCGAATCGAACGAAGTCTCGCTGAAGTCGTAGACCCGGTCGAGCGTCGCCGGCGCGGCGAGCAGGTGCAGCCGATCGCCGCACTTGGACAACAGCCGATCGATCAGATTGGAGTCGACGCGCTCGGGAGCGAACACCGCCTCGGCGACGCCCTGGGGCGGATCCTGATTGTAGTCGAGCCCGGCGGTGCCGAATCCGAGGTCGAAGTCGGCGACGATCGTCGGCGACTCCAGGTCGCCGGCGAGCGCCCACGACAGATTGTGGGCGACGGTCGAGGCGCCGACGCCGCCCTTGGCGCCGATCACGGCGACGACGCGGCCGAGCGGCTTGGCCCCGGGAGCGCGGAACAGGTTGGAGACAGCCTGGACGAATTCGACCGCGGTGAACGGCGCGACCAGATATTCGCTGACGCCGCGCGCCATCAAATCCCGGTAGAGGACGATGTCGTTGACCCGGCCGAGCACGATGACCCTGGTGCCCGCGTCGCAGAAGTTCGACAGCTCCTCGAGCTGCTCGATCAGCAGCTCGCGGTTGGCGGTCGCCTCGAGCACGACCACGTTGGGCGTCGGCGCGCTGCGATAGGCTTCGACCGCCGCTGCGGCGCCGCCCATATTCTGCTTGACGTGGGTCTTGGCCATGCGTCGGTCGGCGATCGCGGTCTGGACGATCGCCGCGGTCTCCGGCGTCTCGCAGAACGCCTGGATCGACACGCGCGGCACCGGGTCGATTTGCGGGATGGCGACCGGCCGCTGCGACGGATCGATGGAATCGACTGCCTGAACGCGCATCGTCAACCTCCCCCGCCAACCTGGCCGATCGGCGTGAGCTTGGTCGCCCAGTTGGTTCCGGGGTCTGTGCCGTTGCGCACGTCGCCGATCGCCCTCAGCCGCATCGAGACGTCGCCGGGGCCGCTGGCGCGGCTCTGCGCGAGATCGCGCGGGTCGGCGACCTCGGCGGCGAGCGTTGATTGGGTCGCGCAGCCGAAATTGGGGTAGGAATCGTTCTTCCACCCTTCGATCGTGCCGCCCGAGGCGAGGTCGGTCGGCCAAATGCCGCATTGCCCCGCCACCGTCGCCTTCAGGCCCTGAAACACCAGCCTGATCGGCGAAGCGCGGTTCGCGGCGGCGTCGGGATAGGAACCGACCGAGACGTAGCCGCGCAGGCCGGCGCCGGCCAACGCGCGTCGGATCTGGTCGATCGTCCGCCCGTCGCGGCCGCGCTCGCCGGCCGGAGCGAGAATGGCGATCCGCCCATCGCCGAACTCGCGGTAGCGTTGAGCGAAGGCGCGGATGTTGTCGATCGACTGCTGGTCGAGCGCGTCGCCAGTCGGATAGACGTCGAGGGCGGTCGGCGCCTCCGCGAGAGCGATCGGATAGCGCGCGTGGTAGTCCCCAGGCGGAACCGAATCGTTGGAGGCGTAATTGACGCCGCAGCCGACCAGCGTTGTCGCCGCCGCGACGAACAACGCCGCGCAGCTGAACGGGCGGGCGGAGGAGCGACGAGGAAGCAGCGAAGACATCGGGAGGCTTTCCTTGGCGATGGACGGCATGGCTTTCGTGTCCGCGTCAGTCGGTGATGAAACCCACCCGGCCGGAATAGCCGGGCATGGGTTGCAGGGCGCCGGAAGTCGAATAGATGCGGTTGACGCGTCCGAGCAGCCACGTCTGCGGATCGCTGGCGTCTTTGAAATTGGCGTCCGGACGCACCACCTGGTTGGGATCGATCGCGTGAACGATGTAGGGCGTGACGATGATCACAAGTTCGGTCTCCTGCCGCAGATAGTCGCGCGAGCGAAACAGGCTGCCGAGAACCGGAATGTTCATCAGGCCAGGAACGCCGTCGATCGCCTGCTGCGACTGGTCCGAAATCAGGCCGGCCGAGGCGATCGAGCCGCCCGACGGCAATTCGACCGTCGTTTCGTTCTTGCGGGTGCGGAACCCGGGAATCGAAGTTTCGGCGACAAGTATGGTGTGCGACGAATCGATGTCGGTGACCTCGGTGGCGATGTGGAGCTGAATGCGGTTTTGCGACAGGACGATCGGGGTGAAGTTCAGCGTCACGCCATAGGGCTGCTGAATGAAGCTGAGCATGCAGGTGCCGGCGCTGCACGATTCGCCGTTGGAAACCGGGATCGTGCCGCCGGCGAGGAACTTGGCCGACTCGCCAGAGACCGCGGTCACCGTCGGTTCGGCGATGGTGCGCGCGACGCCCTGGCGCTCGAACGCCTGGAGGGTCGCCGACAGGTTCATGCCGCCCATGACCCAGCCGAGCGTCGCCGACGAAGACGGCGACGTGGGGTTGACGCTGAACAGGTTGGTTGTCGCGAAGCCGCTCGCGCCGCTGCCCGTTCCGGCCATGTTGACGCCGAGCTGCTTGATGATGTCGCGGCGGATTTCGCTGATCGTCACCTTCAGGCTGACCTGATCGAGGCCGCGGATGGTGAGCGAATTGATCACCTTGCCGGTCAGCGGGGTTCCCGATGGCGCGACGCTGACTTGCATCGACGTGCCGGCGGCGGGCGCCGCCTGGGGGGCGTTCGAGGCTCCGCCCAGCACCGAGGTGCCGACGAAGCCGCTGGCGATGTCGAGCGCCTTCTGCGCTTCGCCGGCTGAGGCGACCGAGCCCATCAGGATGATCGAATCGGCGACGGTCTTGACGGTGATGTCGTTGCCCGGCAGCGCGACGTTGAGCAGCTCCTGAAGCTCGCCGATGTCGCGGCCGACCGTCACTTCGATCGCCGCGATCTTGCTGCCGTCGGCGGCGAGGGCGAAGATGGTCGTCTGGCCGTTGGCGACTGCGGCGACATAGAGGCGCCGCGCCGAGCGCACCACGGCGTTGGCGACCTTCGGATCGCCGACGAAGATTTCCGTGGCGTCCTGCGGCAGATCGACGATGACCGAGCGGCCGACGCCGAGCTGCAGCGTCTTCCTCGCTTCACCCGCCCCGACGACATAGGAATTGGGCGTGGCGCCGTCGCCCGCCAGCGCGATCTGCGGCGTGAAGGCGGCCAGCGCCGCCGCAAGGGCGACCGACGGCGCGATCAGGCGCGCGAAGCCGAGCGTATCCATTCGTCGTGTCCCCGTCATGTCGAAGGCCATCGCCGCCTCATCGTCACTGCGCCGCCGTTTGCGGCGCGCCGAACCGCACGATCGTCAGGCCTGATCCGCTGGCGTCCTGGTCGCCGACCGTCTGGGCCGGACCGGCGCTGTCGACGAGACTGCGCAACACGAGATGCAAATTGGCGTTGCCGGCGCGTTCGGCGAGAATCACCTGCTCGGCCTGCTGCGGATCGAGCTCCAGCGTCGCATTGCCGCCGACGACGACCTTCTTGCCATTCTCCTCTTGCACGGCCTGGCCGATCGCCAACACCTTGACGTTGGTGAGAATGGTCTGGGCGCCGAGCACTTCGACGCCGCGCGCCTTGGTCGCCTCGTCGTCGCGATAGATCTTGATCACGTCGACGCGGTCGTTGGGCAGAATGAAGCCGCCGGCGTAGTCGTCGCCGGCATTGCCGACCTTGATCGCGACCGCGCGCAGGCCCGAAGGCAGGATCGCCGACATGAAGCCGCCGGCGCCGGCCTTGACCAGTTTGTCGCGGCGCATCGGTTCGCCGCGGATGAATGCGTCGCGGGTGAGCGAGCCCTTGACGTCGTCCATCGCGTTGGGGCCTGACGACTTGACGATCATGAGTTCGGAGATTGCCGCTTTGGGCCACATCTGCCAGGCGACCGAAGCGTCGCTGATCGCCGTGCCCATCGGAATGTCCTGGGCGGCGACGAGGACCTCGTCGGTGGAGAGCTTAGGCGCCTCGGCGACGTGCTGCGGCGCCGGCGCAGGCGCGCTGTTGAAGAGAACATAAGCGCCGCCGAATGCGACAAGGGTCGCGCCGAGAACGGCGATTTGCACTTTGTTCATGAAATCAGGCCCTTCCGCGCCTCAAACGCTACGCAAGGGCAATATGGCCCGCCAATCGTCAAATTACGGTTAATCAGGCGTATCCAACTGGTT
>Ga0187851_10005345_pt1 | contig 10269 bp, 10 predicted proteins | sample June2016WEW_6_10_FD_132997 | JGI IMG/M metagenome (GOLD analysis project Ga0187851, IMG submission 132997) | Peatland microbial communities from SPRUCE experiment site at the Marcell Experimental Forest, Minnesota, USA - June2016WEW_6_10 | ecosystem: Environmental > Terrestrial > Soil >... | reverse complement strand
TTGAGGCTGCGGCCGATCATGATGACGATGCTGGTTGCGACGCTGGGACTACTGCCAGCTGCCCTGTCGCACGCGATCGGTTCCGACTCGCAGCGCCCATTTGCAATCGTCATTGTGGGCGGATTGATCGCAGACTTAGTAATGAGCATCTTTCTTCTCCCGACGCTGTACGTGTGGGTGGCGGGCGAAACTGACGTGCTGCCCTCGAACGAAGAAGGGTTCGACGCGGGCGAGCACGTGGATTAGCGCCGGTGGTGGAGGGAACGCAGCGGACGGAAGGACCAAGCCCCAGGTCCTACGCACAGAGGTGAATTCAGACGTTGCCTGGTCCACCAATGCGGCATGCGGCTTTGGGCCTTCGCCCTAATTGTCTCTTCTACGCCTTTACGCAGAGGAACAGACGAACGCTGATTCTATTAACCTAGCTTTTCTTTTGCCGAGAGTGCTGTGATAGCCAGAGCCTGATCGCGCACGCGATCATAGCAACCGCACCTCCGGGAAAGTGACCGAAAGATAGCCTTGGACACTCGAAAGATGGCCGCCCAATCTGGAAGATAGGGTTCCCGATGTCCACATGCCGATTTACACAATAGGGAGTGTCTGCAAACAACTTCGCTGCCTTGGACGGCAGCACTTCCATTTTCGTGGGAGCGCTTCTTCTATCAAGGCGAGCGAATCTTTGAGGCGGTTCTACTTGTGTTGTGGCTTGCGTTCGTAAGGCGACGCTCGCCCTAACGATTCAGTAATCGAGGCAATGGTCATGAACCTGTTAGTGAGCGCCGTCGGCACGGCACTGGGAGTCTTTATTATGATCGCACCCCACCGAGCGGCTGCAATCTGGGGATCAGAGCGACTTGAGAAATTGGCTCCCCCGCACAGGGTCTTGTTTCTTCGGTGGTACCGAGCGTTCGGCATAACACTTTGCCTGGCGGCCGTGCTTTTCGCGCTCGATACTATTGCGTCTCGCTGAAACCATGTCCATCCGTTCATGCGTTCAGGAAAGGAAATGATCGACGCAACGACGGTTCAGCAGCTGCTGGCAGATTGAGAGGATTAGAGGATTGAGATACATTTGCATGCTCTCCCTAGTGCTTGAGCCACAGTCTAGTAATTATTTCGTTTATGACCGACGCAACACTGGCGGCCCCATTTGCGCCAGGTGCCCCCCCATATGTTCCACTCCCACTATTTCCATCAACGGCAGGCTGGGCAGAAAACAGCAGATGCGCTCCAGACCACGCATTTCCTTCGCCAGACAGGTGCAAAGCTGTTGACTATCACGTCGAACATTTGTCATGTCCACGGTCGTCTTAGTGGCCAAGATGCTGAGCAGCGTACCCAGGACGTTTGTATCGAAAGTGGCCGCATAGCTCTCTGCCGTCTGGTCTGTTACGAGACCGGGCGATCCTTCCGTCCCAGCATTATTGACTGCGATATCCAAGCGTCCGAAACGCTTGATTGTTTGATCCACGAGGTTGCGCACATCCTCATCCTGGCGGACATCAGAACGAACAAAAATAGCCTCTGCTCCAAGCCCTTGTAGCACGGCAACTAACTCTTGTCCTTGTTTTTCTCGACGCCCAGACACCACAACGCGTGCCTCTTCTTGCGCAAAGATTATCGCGGCGGCGCGGCCGATGCCGGTCAGCGCACCAGTAATCAGAACAACCGGGGTACTCATCTCAGTTCTCCTTGAAGTCAATTTGTCTCTTACTAGCTCTCTTGCGATCCAGGGCGTTAGGGATGGCGAACTGCACCAGTCGGACGCTCTACGCCTGGCAGCTGCCGGTAGGTCTGTTCGATGTTGCGCCGTCCGCTTTCTATTGGCGGAGCGCCGGGATGACCGAACCGAACTTCATTAGAGAAGCACTTCGGGTCCAAGCGTGTAATTCTTGTTGCGAACCGCGAGGGCGACTTTTCCCTTCACAGGGGAAGAAAGCCCGTCATAACGATCACCGGCAGATCACGATTACGATTTCAGCCAACCGTTGAATGACTCCGTGAGCTACCCCATAGTCCGTCAAAGAGTGGGAGGACGTCTATTATATGTTCGTTTAGACTGATTACTGGCCACTGTGGGTCGGTCCTGTATCGCCACCGGCCGAACGAGAACAGGCCATCGAACCGTGAGTTTAGATATTGTTGTTTGGCGAAAAGGTCTGTAATGGCGCCCATTGACGACCGACCGAAGTCTCGCGGCGAGTCCCCGACAGAGATGCCCCGCCCTGTTCGACTGGCGGGCTACACGCTGGGCCGCCGCGCTCACATTTGCGCTTTTTTCAATAGGCCAGATGAGCAATACGAAGTCTTGATTCCCTTCGTCAAAGATGGCTTAGATGCTTAGATTTGGGAGAGAAGGCTGTCCACACGGTCGATCCTAAACGCCGCAACGAGCACATCGAGTGACTGGCCGCGGCGGGCATCGATATTGAGGCCGCGCACCGAAATGGCCAGTTCGAGTTGCGGGACTGGGACAACACCCATCTGCGCGATGGCCGATTCGATCAGTCCAATACGCTGGGTCTGTTCCAACAGGTCGTCAAGCGAGCAAAGCAAAATGGCTTTCCTCTGATCCGCTTTATCACTCATATGGAATGGGCCCTTGAAGTCGAAATGGATGTGAATGATTTGTTGGCGTACGAAGCAAGGGCAAACGATATTTGGATTCGCCCAGCGGCCCGGTTAACCCTGTCATCTGCACGTACGACCTGAGCCGGTTTTCAGGAGACCTCGTGGCAGACGTAATGCGAACTCACCCCATGGTGATCATCCGAGGAATCCTTCAGGAGAACCCATTCTTCGTTGATCCCGAGGAGTTATTGGGAGAGCTGCGCCAAAAGTCGCCTTCTCGGTTGAAGAGAGTGGGGTAAGTATTTGCATTCCGCTGACGTAAACACGGATGGGACAGTTGACGAGGTCCGCAACCTGAAGGCGTGTGTTAACGACCTGGTTGGAATCCTCTCACTGCCGGCGATGTGGAGTGGAAGTGAACCGCACCGGATCGTCATAATGCTGCTTGACCTAGTCCTCCGTACTCTTCGCCTTGACTTTGTGTATGCATGCTTGAAGCTTACGGCCGGCGCGCCGGTAGAGGCGATTCGGTTCGCTGATTCGGTTCGTTCTGGCGCGAACGAAGATGCTCTCCGTCGGGCGCTCGGCCAGTGGTTGACCAATGATCCATATGCGCGAACTTCAGTACTTCCGTGGCCCGGCGAAGACACTGGATTCTCGGTCGCGGCATTTCGCCTGGGGACCAGTAACCAAATTGGCGAGTTCGTCGCAGGCAACCGCCGCCCGGGCTTTCCGAGCAAGACAGAGCGGCTTGTCCTTAATGTCGCGGCGAACCAGGCAGCGATCGGACTGGAAGAAGCCAGACTCCGGGCGGAACAACGGCGAATAGCCAAAGACCTGGACCTCACAGTTGCTCAACAGTCGAAAGCTCTCGTAAGCGTAAACGAGGAGCTCAAGAATGAAAACGCGCAGCGCAGAGTCGCGGAGAAGGCACTAAGCCTTGCGGAGGCTCGACTCGCCCATGCGGCCCAAGTTGCTGCCGAGGCGGAGCGGGCGAAGCAATTTGGATTGGCTGAATTGCAAAAACGCTATACTCGGTTAACCCCTCGCGAGCGTCAGGTCCTGCCATTTGTCGTTGCTGGCAAGCTGAGCAAACAGACTGCCGCTGAACTCGGCACCAGCGAAATTACCATCCGTGTTCATCGCGGGCAGATCGTGCGAAAGATGCAGGCGCAATCGTTGGCAGATCTGATCAGAATGGCTGACAATCTCGGAGTTAAGTAAACATCCTCGGTTTTCGAACGACCAAAGACCCGAATGCAACCGTCACGAGGAAATACTTCCACCACATGCGCCTTCGCGCTCCCAATCCCGTGACCCGAGACTGCGGGAACGATTGCTCCTGAGCGCAAGCGCCTTTCGGTGGTAGATCCCCCTGTCGTTTGAAACGGAGTGAACGATGCAGGATCACTCCCGCATTGGCGGGAGTCACGCGCCGTGCCGCCACTGTTGCATCAGGGCTGTGAGAGGAGTTCTTCGATCATTGTTGTTTCTCCGCAATTGGGCTCTTCCTCACGGGAGTGGAACGTATGTGGGGGCGCCGGGCGCAAATGGAGCCGCCGGTGTTGAGTCGGTCATGAACTATTCGATGAACTGCCGGCTGGGCAGAAAGCAGCCAGATAACTGCAGCCCAAGCACTTCCCGCGCAAGACGCCGCCAAAGCTGTTGACTGAACGGTTGGTCGATCGCTGCCACGTCGAACATCAGTGAAGTCCGCGGTCGTCCAAGTGGGCAGGATGTCGTATGCCGCCCCCACATACATTCCACTCCCCGCATAAAGCAAAATTCCGAAAATTCTCATGCCTGTAAGTGTTTTAGAATCAGCAACACGAGAGCCGCCTGAAACACCCCGGACATCTAAAAGCCGTGGATTAGTACCCGGAATTCGGCTTTGCTCCAATCAACTTCCGTTGTGCTCGTCACTCGAACACAATCGTCGAGGTCGCCCGGTCACCCAGTCACCCTTCCGTTCTTGCTTGTTGGTGTTAACTGTGGTTAACTACACAGAATAATCGTAGGTTAATAGTTCCAATTAGGGCACCTTGCCGCTTTTGACTGAATGGGTGGGGAAATCATGATGCGGGCAGCTCACTTCGCTCTTCTTATGCTGAGCGTGGCGTGCCTTCTTCCGGCGGAAGCGCTGGCACAAGGCGAAACCACCAGTGCGATCGTTGGCGAAGTAAAGGACGCAAGTAACGCCGTTGTGCCGGGCGCCACCGTAACGATCACCAATCACGAAATCGGTCTGAAACGTAAAGCCAGGACCGATGACGCAGGCCGGTTCAACTTTCCCCAGTTAAAACCGGGTACCTATTCCGTCAGAGTGGAAGCGCGAGGCTTCGACCCGCGGCAAAATGACAACGTGATTTCGAGCCTGGGTCAGAAGCAGGCCGTGGATTTCACGCTTAAGGTGGCCCGATCCGATGAGGTGGTTGAGGTCAGCAGCGAGGCTCCACTCATCGACCTGGAAAACGCAAACACATCCACGACCCTCAGTACACCGGCACTGGAGGATCTGCCGAATCCGGGCGGCGACCTGACCTACCCTCTGCAGTTTGCGCCTGGAGCCCTGATCAATACGGCCGGCAGCAGTAACGATTTTGTCGGCGGCAGCAACGGCTATGGCAACGTGGAATTTAATGGACTCCCCGCCCTGTCCAATGGCTACATCGTGGACGGGCTGGAGACGAACGACCCGCTCACCAATCTCAATAGCGGCCTTTCCACCAACCTTGTTTTGGGGCTGAATTCGATCTCGGAAGTAACCGTCAACACGCTTTCCTATTCCGTGGATCAGGGGCGGTATGGAGCTTCCCAAGTCGACTACGTCACTAAGTCTGGCACGAACCAGTTTCACGGGAATCTTTACGAACTGTGGAATGGTTCGCTACTGAATGCGGCAGACTACTTCACCAATGCGACGCCAGGCAACCACAAGCCGAGGGCGACCGTAAATCACTTTGGGGGTAGCGTGGGTGGACCGATTGCGAGCAATAAGCTGTTTTTCTTTTTCGACAGCGAATGGGTGCGGATCGCACTGCCCATCGTCACACCCACGATTGTTCCCAGTGCAGCATTCCAACTATACGTGCTGCAGCAACTTCCTTCTGCCTCAGTCCCGTTCTATCAACAGATGTTTTCCCTGTATGAAAACACCAGCGGCACACCAACCCCGATACTTGGATGCCCGCTCGGCGCCGCCGGAGAGGGTTGTGCGAACCGGCGGAGCGTCTCACATTCCAGCGACGACCACGAACAGGTGCAGACGGTCCGCGTCGACTACAATATCAATCAAAGAGATACGGCTTGGTTTCGCTTTCAGGCGGACACCGGCCTGCAAGCCGCGTGGACGGACCCCATCAACCCGGTGTTCGACGCGCTTTCGCCGCAACCTCTCTACTCGCTTGCCGCGGGATTCACCCACGTCTTCTCGCAGAGCCTGGTGAACTACTTCAATCCTGCGTTCTCCTGGTACGAGAGCCTGTTCGGGCCAAGAAATCTGCAGCAGACACTTTCGGCGTTTCCCATTGTGTTACAGGGCACTGGCGCGAATGCCTTCACGCCAATCGGAGGGCTGGACAACACCTGGATTCAGGGCCGGCGCGCATCGCGGTTTTTCCTCAACGACAATCTCGCATGGAGCCATGGCGCTCACGAACTGCGATTTGGAACCAATACCCGTATCTTCCGCTTGAACGATTACGACTTCGGAGAAGGAACAGTTCCCACCGTGACCTACGCGAACTTGCAGCAATTTATCGATGGAGTGGCTAATACCGCGTCGGAGACGTTCCCTTCGAACGCAAATGAGCCTTTCAATTTTCTCAATCTCGATGTCTACGCGCAAGACACTTGGAAAGTTACTCGCAAACTGACCTGGACGTTCGGTCTACGCGACACCTTCAACTCGAATCCGCTGAATCCGCATGATCAAGTCGCCCGCCTTCGCGGCTCTTTCAATTCCATCTCTCATGAAGTCGGTCAACCGCTGAACCAAGTCATTCAGACCCATCTCGGCAATCTGTTCTCGTCCATGCCGGCGGCCATTTTGCAACCGAGAACCGCTATTGCGTGGCAGTTTGAACCGAGATCGGTGCTCCGCTCCGGCTTCGGAATTTTCAGCGACATTCTGCCGGGTACGGTGGCCGACTTGATCGGCACGAATCCTCCCTACGACAAGACGTTCCAGGGAGGAGTTCTTGGCAGTGTGGGCGGCACGGCCATCGCGCTGGGACCGCCTAACAGCGCCGTCGGCGCACTCGTTGCCGCGAATCAGACTTTTACTTTGGGATTTCCCCAAGGTCTGTCTTCTCTTCCGCCACCAGCGATCACAGCCATACCAGACGGCAAACTCCGTGCACCGTACTTCATGGAATGGAGCCTGGGAATGGAACATCAATTCGGAACGACGGCCAGTTTGCAAGCGCAGTACGTCGGCACGCGCGCCGTAAACCAGCCGTACTCAACTCAAGTGAACGGTTACCAGACTGTATGCCAAGGGTGTTTTGCTCCGTTCCCCTACATGCTGCCGACCGATGCACGATTCGGAGCCGTGACGCAGTTCTCCGCCGGCGCAAACAGCCATTACAACGGTCTTCAACTGACTGCGATGAAGCGGCTCGGCCATGGCTTACAAGGACAGGTCAACTACACCTGGAGCCGTTGCATGGATACCGTCTCGAACGGAGGATTCTTGCAGTTTTCCGCGGGAGGAATTCTTTCGCCTCTGCCTGGGGAGCTTGCCCGCGACTACGGTCCTTGCGATTACGACATCCGGCACAATCTGAACGCACAGTACGTGTATCAGTTGCCGGTGAAGGTGCGGAGTCATTCTCTTGGCTATGCGCTCAACGGATGGCAGATTTCTGGAACAGTGTTTTGGCACAGCGGCGTTCCGTTCTCCGTGCTGAGCACGCCCTATTCGGCAAACGGAAACGGCATCGTGCAGGGTAGTGGGCCGCAGTTTGCAAGTGTCGTTCCCGGCGTTCCGCTCTATGAACATCATGCCGTCCCTGGTATAACGCAAGCGGGAACGATCCAGTGGCTCAATCCGGACGCATTTGTATCGACGGTTGACCCGAGCACAGGGCAGTGCTCTGGCGGCGACAGCCCCCAGAATTGCCAATTCGGAACCCTCGGTCGCAATGCCCTGCGCGGTCCCGATTTCCTCTGGAGTGACTTCTACCTGACAAAGTGGTTTTCCTTGACCGAGCATGTAAAACTGCGATTTGAGGGGCAGTTCTTTAATGTCTTCAACCATCCGAATTTTGGCCTCCCCACTATGGTGCAGGCGGGCATTCCAGGAAATCCTCCCACGCAGGCTGGCTTTGGAGCGATCACGTACGCCACTTCTCCGCCGACTGGTTTGCTGGGCGTCGGTTTGGGCGGAGATAGTAGTCCGCGCATGGTCGCCTTTCAGGCGCGGCTGGAGTTCTGAGCATTGTCAAGAAACGCCTGACATGACTTCATCCGATCAGTCGCCGTCGAGATGCAAGTAACCGAGCACATATAGGAGCAGGGTTCCCATCGCTGACGCACTGAGTGCACTGAGTACTGCGAGTATCCAAAAGCCCTGCCAGTTGGTAAATTCTTCTATGACTCTTCTCCTGCCTTTACCGTAAGCCAGGGGGGCACATCCCCGTCGATGGAATTGTGCTCGATGGGCGCTCTTTGTTGACCAGGCTGCCATTACTGGAGAGGCGATGCCGGTGGAGAAGCTTGCCAGTGACGCGGTGTATGCGGGAAGAGATTTGGCGCGCAGAAATTGGGCCGCGATACCAGCTTCGGAAGGATCGTCGAGGCGGTGGAGCGGGCCGAGAAGTCACGCGCTCCGATTCAGAAGACGGCTGATCGCTTAGCTGGGTATCTTGTGTATTTTGCGCTTGGCGGCCGTTCTGACCTTTCTAGTTACTCACAATGTCAGATCGACGATTTCGGTAGTAATCGTCGCTGGGGCCTGTGGCATCGCGGCGGGAACACCCCTGGCCATACTGGGCGCAATCGGTCGCGCCGCACATCACGGAACGATCATCAAAGGCGGCCTCTAACGTGGAAGCTCTGGCCGCAATCGACGCGGTGGTATTGGACAAGACGGGCACGCTGACTTTCGGAACTCCGCAAATTCATGACGTTGTTTCCAGTGACGGTTTTCTTGTGCGTGAGATTATTGCCGCCGCCAGCATTGCTGAGCGAGGTCTGAACATCCCCTGGCGAAGGCAATCGTTGCGCGAGCGTCCGATCTCGGCCTCCCGCTCATTGAGCCCGACAGGTTCACGTACACGCCCGGAAGAGGCGTCAGGGTGAGTTGTGGAGGCGAGGAGATCGTTGTTGGCAGTCGGGCACTCCTGATGGAGCATGGCATTCAGAGAATTCTTCCTGTCGACGGCGAGAGTGCCGATGGCACTTCTTCGGAAGTCTACGTTGCGAGGGGTGGGCAAGTTCTTGGCAGCATCCGAATTGCGGATGTGTTGCGGCCGGAAGCGAAGAATGCAGTTAACGCGATGAGGCAAATGGGTTTGAAAACTGTTCTGTCGAGCAGGGATACACAAGCTGCGACTTTATCAGTGGGCCGCGACCTCGGCGTGGGCGAGGCGGTTGGAGAACTTCTGCCGAACCAGAAGGCAACGTGGGTCGGCGAGTTGCGGCGCATGGGATGCACGGGTGCCATGGTGGAAGACGGTATCAACGACGCTCCTGCCCTGGTGGCGGCCAATGTTGGCATCGCCATGGGTTCCGGAACTGACGTGGCCAGGGAAAGCGCGGATGTCATCTTGATCGGAAGCGACCTCTCAAAGTTTGTTGAAACATTACGAGTGGCGCGACGTTGCCGCGGGATCATCATGCAGAACTTTGTGGGCACGTTGGTTGTGGACAGGGTGGGAGTAGGAATGGCGGCCTCCGGTTTTCTCAATCCGCTCCTGGCCGCCTTTATTCATGTGACTTCAGAGCTAGCATTCATCGTCCTCAAACATGTCCTTGTGTAGCCTTGATCTTTCCCACAGGCGAGACGCGACGCCAAGGAAAGAGGTTGTCTGAATGCTGGGCACTACATCAAAAATCGGTTCCTTATTACACCGGTCAGGCCTGAAGCAGACGATGCAAAGACGCAAAGACGGAAAGCAATTCGTTGTCTTCTGTTCGGCTGCTAAACAATCCCCGTGTACACGTCAATTGTGCCTTTGAACAAGGTTCCTCGTTTCGGGAAAACACTGCCGCCAAAGTAGGACTATAAAAGTACTCGCACCATCGGGATAGAAGTAATGCAGTTGTACGCCCGAAGAGAAGGACGATGGCTGGCGGGTGCAACTGCAACCGGAGAGCTACATGAACCGTGAGACAGCGGCGAGTACGATATCTGTAGCAATCTTCACGCACGTTTGCCGACAAACTCACATTGCAACGAAGAAATCTGTTTGAGTTCTTCATCCAAAATTGGCTCTTGTTTCTTGAACACTTCGTAGGCGTGAAGTATTAAGGTGTTCAGGTTCGACGGTGACGGGTCTTTCTTATAGCGCAGCTTGCTATTAAACAAGAGCAAGTTAATCGCTATGTTCGTGGACTTCAGTTCCTTGGCGCCGGTGACAAGGTCTGCCCAGACCGAACTTGTGATTGCCGGTAGCATGGTATCATCCATTGCCGTACACTCGAGCAGATCGTTTTGCCATTACATCTCGAATCACTAAGCGCACGGCAGTCTGA
>Ga0187851_10005344_pt1 | contig 10272 bp, 10 predicted proteins | sample June2016WEW_6_10_FD_132997 | JGI IMG/M metagenome (GOLD analysis project Ga0187851, IMG submission 132997) | Peatland microbial communities from SPRUCE experiment site at the Marcell Experimental Forest, Minnesota, USA - June2016WEW_6_10 | ecosystem: Environmental > Terrestrial > Soil >... | reverse complement strand
TCAAGGGCCGCAACTTCGGCCGGGCAACCACCATGAACAGGCCGGGGATCAAAAGCACCAGCAGCGGATTGGCGTCCAAACAACTCAGAGCGGCGGCCCCCACGCCGACGATGGCCAGCAACGGCGTTTTGACCGCGGCTCGTCCCAGATTCCACATCGCCTGCACCACCACCGCGATGATGACGGGTTTGATGCCGTAGAGCATCCCTTCCGCCGGCGGCAGTTTTCCAAACCTCACGTAAGCCCAGCCGATGCCGATGATGATGAACACGGCGGGCAGGATGAAGCAGATGCCCCCCAGCAGGAGTCCCAGCCAGCCGGCGCGGCGATAACCGATCAATACCGCCATCTCCGCCGGGTTTGGCCCCGGGATGGGGTTGACGATGTCCAGCATCTCAAGGAATTCCGCGCGTGAAATCCAGCCGCGCTGGATGACCACCTCCTGCTCCATCAGGGCGATGTGCGCCACCGGACCCCCGAAGGCGGTGGCGCCCAGGCGAAGAAACAGACCGGCCACTTCAAACAGATTGGCCATTTTCCTGAAGGGTGCGTAACTCATTGCGCTTGTCCTCAAGAATTCAGCCCAACCAACAGGTGCCTCCCCCCGGGATGCGGAAGCGGTATAGAATAAAAATCACGAAATCCGGGCAATCGTTCCATGCCCGGCAAGATAGGATAAGGTTTCCCATTAGGAAAGGACGAAGCTCGACCGGGGTGCGCCCGTCCCCGAACGCAGCAACGTTTCAAACCCTGCCGCACGAGGAAACACAAGCCGTCGTTGTTGCGGAAGCAGGCTCATCGTTGGGCACCAACCATACCATTGCCTGAACCGCGCCTTGAAGCGTTCATACGTCGCTGCGCCCGGGGACGGGCGCACTCCGGACGGCATTCTCCCGGTCAAGTTTGCGACACCACTTTTTGGGGCGTGAGCTTGAGCACGTCGGCCCGCATTTCCTTGCCGGCCTTGAATTTGACCATCGCCCGCGCGGGAATCGGCACGTCGGTTTCCGGCGCATTGGGATTGCGGCCGACCCGGGCCTTGCGGATTTTGATTTCGAAGACGCCGAAGTTGCGCAATTCCACCTTGTCGCCCTTGGCGAGCGCCTCGGCAATGTAGTCGAGCGTTTTTTGCACCACGTCGAACACCTGCTGCTGGACGAGGCCGGTTTCATTGCTGATGCGAACGACCAGATCACGTTTTGTGAGAGTCATAATTTTTTATCGGGTTATCATCAGGTTAAATTAATTATCATTGTACCACACGGATTGTCCAGAAGTCACTGGCCAGATTATCGTCGGTTACATACGCGTAAGGCAAGGTAAAATAACCTTTCATGCCCCATTTGCCGCCCCACGAATTGCGGACGATAAACCACTGCCGGGCATCGTCGTAACCGACGCCGGCCACGGCATGGCCGCCGATGGCCCGCTCCCCGGATTTCGGCAGCGACGCGTGACCGGTCCGGGCCACCGACGCGCTTTCAAAACTTTCATAAACCGTGAATCCGAACACGAACGGATAGCCCGACGCGAGACAACCCTTGAGCTGGCTGAGAATCGGCGTGAGGCGTTGATACAAAACAGCCCGGTATTTCAGCGCGTCGGCGTAACATTGGGGTGACGGCCTGGTCTTGAACCGGGCAATGACATACGGCCACTTGGTTTCGGGGCAATCGCCCTGCCTGCCCACGCTTTTTATGCCGTCCCGGATTTGCGCGCCGCTGTCGGAATCAGCCGTGTGTTCGATGGCGCGTTCATTGTAATAAATGAACAGGCGCGACGGCGTGAAGTCGGCCAGTTTTTGTTTCAGCCGGTCAAACTCAATGGCCCCGGCAATGGCGTTGGCGGTACAACTGCCAAGCTGGCCTTGGTCATAAACCGGCGGGCACTGCGGGCGCAGGTCAACCTCGTCCGGCAATATACCGGCCAGTTCCACCGGTGCGGCGTAGAATTGGTCGCGCTGGTCCGGCAAATCGGGCAGCCAGCCGTAACGAGCAATCTTATAGCTCATAAGTTTTCTTGCCGCTCTTTAATCAATCGCTGCCTTTGAATTATTGAAGTTGACCGGACTTGTCCACAACAAAAACGGATTCCGGCTGAACAACCCCTCCCCGACCGGCACTTAAAACTTTACAGCTTAGGGGCAAATTCGCAGAGTATGAGCGTGATTGAAAGCAGTTCCAGGGTTCAACCGGCTCCGTCATCCCCGGCAACCCGCCGGCCAACGGATTTTGCCCGGGATTTGGAAAACGCCATTTCGCAGGCGCAGAGAAATCTGCTCCAGTTGCAGCAACCGGAAGGCTACTGGGTCGGCGAGTTGATGGTGGATTCCACCATCGTCTCGGATACGATGGCCTATCACCACTGGAACGGCAAGGTGGACAAGGAATGGCAGCGCAAGGCGGTCAATCACATCTTCTCGATGCAATTGTCCGACGGCGGCTGGAACATCTATTACGGCGGCCCGTCGGAGGTGAATGCCACCATCAAGGCCTATCTCGCGCTCAAACTTGCCAGCGTGTCCGTCACCGACCCGCGCATGTTGAAGGCGCGCGAAATGGCGCTCAATCTCGGCGGCGTGCCGCGGATGAACACGTTCTCAAAATTGTACCTGGCGCTGCTCGGGTTGTATTCATGGGAATATGTCCCGACGATTCCGTGTGAGGTGCTGCTCATCGGCAAATGGTTTCACGTAAACTTCTGGGACATGAGTAACTGGTCGCGCGGAATGCTCGTGCCGCTGGCCATCATCAACCATTTCAAACCCACCCGCCCGACGAACGTGGACCTGGACGAGCTTTATCCCGAAGGCGTTCACGAACGCGACCTCGCGCTCGCGCCCGACCCGGAAAAGCTTTCGTGGCGCAATTTTTTCCTCTGGCTCGACCGCCTGCACAAACTCGCCGAATGGTTCGCCGAACACAAAATCCATCCCTTCCGCAGAACCGCCCTCAAAAACGCCGAACGGTGGATGCTCGAACGTTTCGAAGGCTCGGACGGTCTGGCCGCGATTTTCCCGGCGATGCTCAATTCGCTCATCGCCCTCCAGGCGCTGGGTTATCCGGACGACCATCCGCAGGTCGTCCGCGCCATGCACGAGCTGAAAAAGCTTGAGCATGAAACCGCCGACACCGTGCGCATCGAACCCTGCTTCTCGCCGGTCTGGGACACGGCCATCGTCGCCATTTGCCTGCACGAATCCGGCCTTCCGGCCGACCATCCGAAGTTGAAGCAGGCCGTTGCGTGGTTGCTGGCGAAGGAAATCCGTTTTCGCGGCGACTGGATCCATAAAAACCCGGCGGACGTGGAACCGAGCGGCTGGGTCTTCGAGTTCAACAACCGGTGGAATCCCGACGTGGACGACACGGCGATGGTGCTGCTCGCGCTGCGACAAATTCCGACGGACGACCCGGAAAAACGCGATGAATGTTTCCAGCGCGGCTTGAAGTGGATGATGACGTTCCAGTGCAAGGACGGCGGCTGGGCGGCGTTTGACAAGGATTGTACGAAGAACATTCTGGAAAAGGTTCCGTTTGCCGACCACAACGCCATGCTCGATCCCGAATGCGCCGACATCACCGCGCGCATCCTCGAATTGCTCGGCTACGAAGGCTGGAGCGCGGACCATCCGCAGGTGAGCGAGGCCCTGCAGTTCATTCGCGAGCAGCAGGAAGCGGACGGCTCCTGGTATGGCCGCTGGGGGGTGAATTACATTTACGGCACGTGGCAGGTGTTGCGCGGATTGCGGGCGATGAACCTGGACATGAACCAGCCGTGGCTGCTCAAGGCGCGCGACTGGCTGGAAAGCGTCCAGCACGAGGACGGCGGCTGGGGCGAACGCTGCAATACCTACGATGATCCGGTCTTCAAAGGCCGCGGCCCCAGCACCGCGTCACAAACCGCCTGGGCTGTCATGGGCCTGTGCACGTTCGACGATTCGGACAATCCCGCGCTCAAACGCGGACTTGAGTATTTGATTCGCACGCAAAATCCCGACGGCTCATGGACGGAGCAGGAGACCACCGGCACCGGTTTCCCCAAGGTGTTTTATTTGAAATACGACATCTATCGCAATGCCTGGCCATTGCTCGCGTTCGCCACGTATCGCAAAATCCTCGAACGCGCCGCCGCCCGGCGCGAAGCCGACCGCAACAGCCGACCGCATTCCAGCATGGAAGCCCCACAAAACATCACCCATGCTTGAGCAAACCGTCCAGATCGTTTCCAACGAACGCGACACCGATTCTTATTTTCGCCTCGTGGTGCGCGCGCCGCGGATTGCCCCGCTGATTCAACCAGGACAGTTTGCCCACGTCCGGATGCTGCCGTTGAAAGACGCGCTGCTGCGACGGCCATTCAGCATCTTCCAGGTTTCCGGTGACACCTTTTCCATCCTCTACAAAACCGTCGGCAAAGGCACCGAAGTTCTCTCCCGGATGCCAGGCGGCCACGAACTCAGCGTGATAGCGCCGCTGGGCCACGGATTCACCGTGCCGAAACGCGGCGGCGAGACTCCCCTGCTCGTCGCCGGCGGTTACGGCATGGCGGCAATGTATCTGCTCGCACAACGTTCACCGCAGAAAGGCATCGTCTTCGTCGGCGGCCGGCGACGCGTGGACATTTTATGCGAAAAGGAATTTCAGGCGCTCGGCTGGGACGTGCGCGTAACCACCGAGGACGGCAGCCACGGAGAGAAAGGACTCGTTACCGGCCTTCTGCTCGCAGAATTGCGTAGCAGCCTGAACAAGAAGGCTCAAACCAAAGCATCAAAAATCCGCAATCCGCAATCCGCAATCCGCAATTACAAGCTGTTCGCCTGCGGGCCAACCGGAATGTTGAAGGCCGTCGGCAAAATTGCCGAAGATTTCAAGGTGCCGGCGGAACTCTCGATGGACGAACACATGTGCTGCGGCGTCGGCGTCTGCCTGACGTGTGTGATCCCCGTCAAGACCGGCGATGGCTGGGAATACCAGCGCACCTGTACCGAAGGACCGGTGTTTGATTCGCGCCACGTGGTGTGGGAGGAAACGAAATGAATTTCCATTTAGCGCAACGGAAACATCGAACATTCAGCATTCAACGTCCAGCGTCCAACCACCTGAAGACGCTCAATTCATTCGATGTTGAATGTTCGATGTTGAATGTTGAATGTTGGTTTGATTTCCTGCCGCGCCAACAGGAGGTGCACCCATGAATCTCTCCGTCCAGATCGGAAAACTGACTTTGCAAAATCCGGTCATGGTCGCGTCGGGCACGTTCGGCTATGGCGTCGAATATGCACAGATCCTCGATTTGAACCGGCTCGGCGCCGTCGTCGTGAAGGGCATCCGGCTGCATCCGGTTCGCGGCAATCCCACGCCGCGCACGGTCGAGGTCGCCAGTGGACTCATCAACGCCATCGGTCTGCAAGGGCCGGGTGTGGATGGGTTCATCAAAAAATACTGGCCGTTCCTCAAAAAACTGAAGGTGCCCGCCATCATCAACATCTGGGGCACCACGGTTGACGAATACGCCGAGGTGGCGCGGCGATTCGACGCGCTGGGCGGCGTCGGCGCGCTGGAACTCAATGTTTCCTGCCCAAACATCAAGGAAGGCGGCGCGCAGTTTGGAACGGACGTGAAACTGCTGGCGCAGGTCGTAGCGGCCTGCCGCAAGGCAACGAAGCTGCCGTTGATTACGAAGATGAGTCCAAATGTGGTTAACATCGCGCCTTATGCCCGGGCGGCGGAAGAAGCCGGCAGCGATGCGTTGGCGGTCACGAACAGTTACCCGGCCATGGCGATTGACATCGAAACGCACAAGCCAAAGCTGGCAAACGTCACCGGCGGCCTGACCGGACCGTGCATCAAGCCGATTGCGATCAAACTGGTCTGGGAAGCGGCCAAGGCGGTTAAGATTCCCATCATCGGCATGGGCGGCATTCAGAACGCGGCGGACGCCATCGAGTTCTTGGTGGCCGGTGCGACGGCCGTGGCGGTGGGCACGGCGAATTTTTACGAGCCGCAGACGACGTTGCGGGTGATTGCCGGCCTCCGTGAATTCATGGAGAAACGCGGCATCAAAGACGTGCGCGAAATCACCGGCAGCGTGCAAATCGTCAAAAAGTAGGCCATTGCCGCCATGTTTGAATCACGCACCAAACCGTTATTGCCGCGCCGGGTTTATTATCGCCGGCTTGCGCGCAACGCCGCGCTGGGCGGGGTCGTGCTTTTTATTGCGCTGCTCATCGGCATGGCCGGTTATCACATCCTCGAAAATCTGCCGTGGATTGATGCTTTTCTAAACGCCGCGATGATTCTTTCCGGCATGGGGCCGGTCGCGACACTCCAGACAGCCGCCGGCAAAATTTTTGCCGGGTGCTATGCCATTTTCAGCGGCATCGCCCTGATTTCCATCCTGGGCATCGTCTTTGCACCGGTCGTCCACCGCGCGCTCCACAAGTTTCACTTGGAGGATGAGACGCGTGACGTGAAGGATAGATAGGAACTGATTGTATTTTGCGCTTGGCGCGCGAGACGCTATGCTTCGGTCATGCTTTGGGCCTACACCAAATATCACGCGCTCGGCAACGACTACATCGTCATTGACCCTAAGAACCTGCCGTCGCCGCTGACGCCTGCACAGATCAAAACGATTTGCCACCGGAATTACGGCATCGGTTCGGATGGCATTCTGCTCGGTCCCCTGCCCTCCAAAAAAGCGAAGTTTGCACTCCGCATTTTCAATCCCGACGGCAGCGAAGCCGAAAAAAGCGGCAACGGCCTGCGGATTTTCTCGCGTTACCTGTGGGACAAGAAACTGGTTGCCAAGGATGAGTTCGACCTCGAAACACCCGGCGGCGTGGTGAAAGCCACCGTCATGGAACGCGGCAAAATCGTGCGGGTCGAAATGGGCAAGGTCAGTTTCTGGAGCGATGAAATCCCCGTGGCCGGTCCGCGTCGCGAGGTCATCAACGAACCGATCCATCTGCGCGGCGAACGGTTCAACTTTTGCGCGGCCACCGTGGGCAATCCCCATTGCGTGCTGCCGATGTCAAAAATCAGCGCGGACCTGGCCCGGCAGATCGGCCCATTGCTGGAAACGCACTTGCGTTTTCCGAACCGCACCAATGTGCAATTCATGAAGGTGCTCGACCGGAAAAACATCCAGATTGAAATCTGGGAGCGCGGCGCCGGTTACACGCTGGCGAGCGGCAGCAGCAGCAGCGCGGCGGCGGCGGTGGCGCACCGGCTCGGCCTGTGTGACCGCGAAATTTCCGTCCACATGCCCGGGGGGAAAATTGAAATCAAGATTGGCGACGGTTACGCGATCGAGATGACCGGTCCGGTGACAAAGGTGTCCGACGGCGTCATTGCAAAGGAAATGTTCAGCGCTTCCGTCGTCATCTGACGACCCACATGGTCTGAAACGAGGTCTGATTTCATGAACCTGGAAGCGCCGGCGTCCCGCCGGCACAGACGCAACTCGCCGGCGAGACGCCGGCGTTCCCAGAAACAGGCTCGGAATCACCGAACTTCCGACCGGGCCATTTCAAACCATTTACCGTCCGCCAGCACCACCGAGGTTTCAACCTGACGCACGGGAATGGACCAGTATTTTTTGAGCAGCCGGTTCTTTTCCGCGGGGGCCACCTTCCGGAAGCCGTGTTTTTCATAAAAGGCAATGGCCCAGATTGCCGCCGCCCAGGTTCCAATCAAAATTGGCCGGGTCGTCGAAGCGCGCAGATGTTTCAAAAGTTTGCCGCCGATGCCCTGATTCCGGAAGACCGTGCGCACATAAGCGTGGCGGATGAGCGTGACATTCTGGACCGGTTGAGTTCCCATCACCCCGGCCAGTCTTCCATCCAACTCCATTCCCCAGAAGACCACCCCGCTTTCAACCTGCTCCTTCAGTTCGTCAGCTGACATGTAGGGTTCGTGCCAGCGGTCTTCGGGAATGACTCCCCGGTAGGCCTGGGCCGCATCGTTGATGATTTCCCAAACCACCCCGAACTCGTCCGGGCGACAGGGGCGTATCATCCCATTTTCCCTTGCCATCACGGCTGAACCAATTACTCGACGGGCACTCCGAACGCACCGGCTGCCGACATGATGGCCTGGTTTTTTGCGGACTGTTCGAGCTCCTCCCGTTTCCGGGCGTCCTCGCGGGCCTGACGCACCGAGTTCTCAGCCGCATTCAAAAGATCGATGACGTTCTTGGCCAGCTCCGGCGTGAAGGTGGGATGAATCACCACCAGACAGCCTTCGGTCAGTTCCATCCCCACACCTTTCAACACCGCCGATTGTTGTAACAACCGCCGGATTTGTTCCAGCACCGGAGCCTCAATCGGCGGTTCCGTGCGAAAGGCGACTTTGCGTTTGTCCGACAATTCCTTGTTAATGGATAATATTTTCATAATCGTGCCAGTGCGGCTTAACGAAACAAGCATGAACCACGCCAGGTTGTGGGCGCAAGATTTAACGTAAACGTTCCCGCAAAACCAGGAAGTCAGGAGCGGGATGTCTCCCGGTCATTTGGCCTTCTGTAATTTGCCGCGCAGAACGTGGATAAGGGCCTTGACCGTGAGTTCGATGAAAAGAAACGGTTTGGCGATGAAGTCGTTGCCGCCGGCCACCATGGATTTGGTGCGGTTGTTAAAGTCATCGAGGCGGGTGACAAATACGACCGGGGTTTTCTTGTGCATCGGCAGGCTGCGCAGCTTGTTGCAGAGTTCATATCCGGTCATGCCCGGCATGTCCACGTCGAGAAACACCAGGTCGAATTGATTGTCGGAAAGCAGCCGGAAGGCGGCGTTCGGGTCTTCGATGCTGACGGACTGGAGCTGCGCTTTTTTGAGCGCGTAAGTGATGGTGCGGCAGGCCAGGGCCTCGTCGTCCACCACCAGGATGTTGGCCGGGGTGATGTCCTGTTTTTCGGGCTGGATGCCATGCTTGAACAGGTAGTCGAGAAAATCCACCGCCGCGGCGACGGTGTGCAGGATTGAGGCGCTGATGTTTTTCGGTTTTTCGCAAAGCTCCTTCAGCAAGGCTTCAAACGCGGCCGCCAGGTGCGCGATCAGGACCAGGCCGGCGATGCCGGCGTTGCTGTTGATCCGGTGGATGCGGAGGTAGAGCTCATGAATGTGTTCGAGCCGCGCCGCTTCGGTATCGGACTTGATGAGGCTTTGTAAAGCGGTGCGCAGGACGGTGAGCGTGGCGGGCAGGCTGGCAACAAATGTTGCCCGGAATTCAGCCTGAAATTCGGCATCCGCTTCGCTGGCCGACTGGGCGGGTTTGGCTGCCGACGCGCCTTCGGTTTTCCGGCGGGCATGCGAAACCGCCTCGCCGCCACCGATGGTGCGGCGCATCAGCACCAACAGATCCTGCGGCGAACAGTTGATTTTGGAGACGCATTTCGTCGCGCCGGCCTTCCATGCATCCTGAATCAGGTTGGTCAGGTAGGTGTTGGAAAGCACGATGATCGGCACCTCGGAATATTCCGGTTCGCTGCGAATTTTTTTGATGACTTCGAGGCCCGACATTTTGGGCAGAATCAGGTCAAGCACGATGGCATCGGGCTGGAACGTGTGCATCAACTTCAACCCGCTTTCGCCATCGAGCGCGATCTCGGCCTGATACCCTTCCACGACGAGTTTGTTTCGATAAACATTCGCAACAATCTGTTCATCTTCGATGATGAGGATTTTTTTCATTAAATTAGCGTTGAGCAGGCATCAGTTGGAGGGTTGGCAGCCGGTGATTCCCGATCATTTGGCCGGCTGTAATTTGCCGCGCAGGACGTGGATAAGGGCCTTGACGGTGAGTTCAATGAAGAGAAATGGCTTGGCAATGAAGTCGTTGCCGCCGGCCATCATGGAACTGGTCCGGTTGTCGAAGTCGCTGAGTCCGGTGATGAATACGACCGGAGTTTTCTTGTGCAAAGGCAGGCTGCGCAACTTGGTGCACAGTTCGTAACCGGTCATGCCCGGCATGTCCACGTCCAGAAACACCAGGTCAAACTGATTTTCCGAAAGCAGCTTGAAGGCGTCGTTCGGGTCTTCGACGCTGACGGACTGGAGCTGCGCCTTTTCAAGCGCGTAAATGATGGCGCGGCGGGAAATGGCCTCGTCGTCCACCACCAGAATGCTGGCGGGGGGGATTTCCTGCTTGTCGGACTGTTTGCTGCGTTCGAACAGGAAGCCGAGAAAATCCACGGTGGCGGCGACGGTGCGCAAGGTGGAGGCGTTGATGTTTTTCGGATTTTCGTACAGTTCCTTGAGCAAGGCCTCGAGCG